>WNGI01000768.1_pt1 | contig 37367 bp, 40 predicted proteins | sample 5400621 | NCBI WGS metagenome assembly WNGI01 (sample SAMN13153374, study PRJNA577476) | soil metagenome | isolation source: 20 cm soil or saprolite under Garry oak tree replicate 1 | place: USA:California | collected 2016-06-15
CTGACCGAGGTGCGGGCACTATAGCACCGCCCGGGCTTCGTCGCTAGCCTTAAAAGTGATGCCTGACTGGAAGGCCCTTCGTCACCAGTTTCCGCTCCTGGACCAGTACATCTACCTCAACGCCTGCTCCCTCGGACCCCTCCCACGGCGCGGGCGCGCCGCCCTCGAGAGCTACGCCCACGACTGGGACACCCAGGGCACGCCGGTCTGGTTCTCCGACTGGCTTCCGCTCCTCGAGCGGCTCCGCACCCGCGTCGGCGGCCTGCTCAACGCTCCACCTGGATCCACGGCGATCGCCCCGTCGGTCTCGGTCGCGCTGACCACCCTGGCTTCGGGCCTGCCACTTCCCGCCGGCCGGAACAAGGTCCTGATCGGGGAGCTCGACTTCCCGACCCTCGGTCATCAGTGGCTGTCGCGGCCGGAGTTCGAGGTTGAGTTCGTCCCGAGCGCAGACGGGATGACCATCCCTCCCGAGGCCTTCGCCGAACGAATCGACGAGCGGACCGCCCTGGTGGCGACCACTCACCTGTTCTACACGACCGGGTACCTCCAGGATGTCCGGGCCATCGCCGACGCCGCCCATGCCGCGGGTGCGCTGTGCCTGATCGACGGCTACCAGACCTGCGGCTGCGTACCGCTCGACGTCGACGCCATGGACTGCGACGCCTTCGTCGGCGGCTGTCTGAAGTGGGTGTCGGGTGGGCCTGGAACCGCCTTCCTGTATGTGCGGCCGGAGCTGATCCCAACGGTACGGCCCCATGGCACCGGCTGGTTCGCCACGCGCGACCCGTTCTCCTTCACGCTCGAGGAGCTCGACTTCGCCGTCGACGCCCGCCGCCTGGAGACAGGAACATGGGCCATGGCCTGCCACTACGTCGGGCTGGCCGGCCTGGAGCTGGTCTTAGAAGTCGGGGTCGAGCACATTCAGGAGCGGCTGCGCGACCTGACCGACCGCATCCTCGAGCGCTGCGACGAGGCCGGGGTCAAGACCTTCACCCCCCGCGAACGCGAGAAGCGGTGCGGCATCGTGACGCTCGAATCCGATCAGCCCGAGGAGGTCGAGCGCAGCCTCCACAAGGCGGGCGTTATCGTCGACTCGCGACCCGGCCGGATCCGCCTGTCGCCGCACTGGTGCGTGACCGAAGCGGAGCTTGAACGAGGGCTGGAGCTGGTCTTCGAACACCTCGGAGCAGCCCAGAAAGCCTGAGCAACAGGCCCACCGCAATGGCCAGCGGCAGGGCCAGAACAGGCATCATCGCCGCTCCGGGAGCGACTGTGGCAACGGCGCTGGAAACTGCTCTGAAAGTGCTCATGTAGGCTCAAGTTATCGGTCCGTTCTCCGAGCACGGTGTGAGTTTCCTTGGAACCGACTGGGAACAAAAGAGCCGGACCCGAAGGCCCGGCTCTCACACGCCCTACCCCATGGTTCATTTCTGTTTGGACCTAGCGTCGCATGGGCGGCCGGGGTTTCCCCGGCTGCGACTTTGTCTTAAATCCACTCCAGCGTTGTTGGCTTCAGACTCTTAATTAAGTCCGAACGATATACCGGAATGGGAGAGCCCCTGCGGCAGAGCCGCACGGGCGATGAGGGAAAACCATCCGGGTTTTCCCTCATACCTGCCCTACCCCTTGGTTTCTACTTGAGCTCCGCTGTCGCGCCGGCCTCTTTGAGCCGCGCCACCGCCTTGTCGGCGTCGGCCTTGCTGACATTTTCCAGCACCGGCTTCGGCGCGGCGTCGACGAGGTCTTTGGCCTCCTTCAGACCGAGCTGAGTCAGCTCGCGGACTGCCTTGATGACGTTGATCTTGCTGTCGCCGACCGCGGTCAGCGTGACGGTGAACTCCGTCTGCTCCTCGACCGGCTCTGCGCCGGCTCCCGCGGCAGGTGCCGCGGCGACGGTCGCGACCGCTGCGGCGGCCTTGATGCCGAACTCGTCCTCGATGGCCTTCACAGCCTCGACCACGTCGAGGATGCTCCAGTCCTTCAAGGCCTCGACGAAGTCCTTCGGTGTGAGCTTGGTTGCCATGTCTACGCTGCCTCCAATTTGGTTTTGTACGCCTCGAGCGTGCCCAAGAGCTGCTGAAGCGGTGTCTGCATGATTCCGACGAGCTGTGCGACCGGTGACTGAAGCGTGCCCATGAGCTGGGCGATCAGCGTTTCGCGGGACGGCAGGTCAGCGAGCTGCTTGACCTGGTCCGATGAGAAGACTCGACCTTCGACGAGCCCGCCGACCACGTCCACCTTGAGACGGGTCGCTCGGACGAACTCGTTGATGAGCTTCGACGCGACGCTCAGGTCGTCGTAACCGAACGCGATTGCGACAGGTCCCTTGAGCTCTTCCTTGAGCGCCGGGTAGCCGGCCGCCTCGGCGGCGCGCCTGGCAATCGTGTTCTTCACGACGCGATATTCAACGTCAGCTCCCCGAAGCTTGCCGCGCAGCTCCTGGATCTGGCTGACCTTGAGTCCGCGGTAGTCCGTGAGCACGGCGACCTTCGCCCTCTTGAGCTTCTCGGTCAGGAGCTCAACCTGCTCTGCTTTCTGTTCTTTCCTGGCTCGTGGCAAATAAAAAATCCTCCCTGCTCGTGACCACGCGAGGCAGGAAGGATCCAACGTCCTTCACGAAGATGCCTCGGCAGGAAATTAAGTGGACGCAAGGGTCCACACCTACGGTCTAGGGCAGAAGCGTGATTATACGGAGTTCGTTTTCGCCCAGTCCTCACGGAGGACTTCAGTGAGGATCTCATCGACCCATCGCCCATCGACGAAGCGGTCCGCGCGGTGGCGCCCCACCTCCCGGTACCCGGCCGCGGCTTGCGCCTTGCCGCTCGCGACGTTGCCGTCGAAATAAGACGACTTCAGCTTGCGCAGGGGCATCTGAACAAAGGCATACCGGGCCCGCAGCTGCATGGCCTCGCTGCCAACTCCCTGCCCCCACACCGACCGGTCACCAATCAACGTGCCTGTCGTTCCGAATCCATTCTTCCAATCTATCTCGCGAATTCCGGTGGTCCCGACCGCGACCCCGCCGACCTCCATCACCCAGATGACCGAGTTCGGATCTTTGGCGGTGGTTTCGAGCCACTGCTTCTCCATCTCGATCGAAGGAGGGTTTCGCAGCCCCAGAAAGCGGGTGGTCTCGAGGTCTTCGAACCAGCCGATCATGGCCTCCGCGTCCTCCGCCTTGGGGGGTCGAAGACGGACGAGCTTCCCCTGGATCACAGGCCCGTACATGGCCCGAAAGTGTAGACAACGGATTCCGCACGTTTGGCCCCAACGGGCCTTCACCGGACCCCGGGGCTAGCTCGACGTGTGGAGCTTGGCCGCTTCCTTTACATCCACCGGGACAGCCGGCCCCTGCGTCGCGGCGAGATAGAAAGTCCGCAGGTACTGGCCTTTCGAGGTGGCCGGCTTGTTGCGGATCAGCGCGTCGACCAGGGCGGTCAGGTTCTGGTGCAGCTGCTTCGAGTCGAAAGACACCTTGCCGATGGGAGCGTGGACGATGCCGAACTTGTCGGTCCGGAACTCGACCTTGCCGCCCTTCACCTCGCGCACCGCTCTAGCGACATCCATCGTCACCGTGCCCGACTTCGGGTTCGGCATCAGTCCGCGCGGTCCCAGCACCTTGCCAAGGGGTCCGACCTTGGACATCATGTCCGGCGTCGCGACTGCGGCGTCGAAATCGGTCCAGCCTTCGGATACTTTCTTCACGAGATCGTCGCCGCCCACAAAGTCCGCGCCGGCCTCCTGGGCTTCCTTCGCCCGGTCTCCCAGCGCAAACACCGCGACGCGAACCTTCTTGCCCGTTCCGTTGGGCAGCACGACCGAGCCGCGCACCATCTGCTCCGCGTGGCGGGGATCGACCCCCAGGCGAATGTGCGCCTCAACCGTGGCGTCGAATTTGGAGATCGACGTCTCCTTGGCCAGCGCGACGGCGGCGTTCGGCTCGAGCCCGCCTTCACCATTGCTCGCCATGGCGGCTTCGACCTTCTTGGCGGCCTCGATGTACTTCTTGCCCCTCTTCTTCGGCACGATTACTCCACCACCTCGAGACCCATCGAACGCGCGGTACCCTCGATCATCTTCATCGCCGCTTCCGTCTCGTAGGCATTGAGGTCCTTGCGCTTGGCTTCGACGATCTGGCGCACCTGCTGCCGCGTGACGCGGCCGACCTTTTCGCGGTTCGGCTTGGCTGATCCCTTCTCGATGCCGGCGATGCGCTTCAGAAGGTTGACCGCGGGCGGCGTCTTGAGCACGAAAGAGAAGCTGCGGTCCTCGTAGATCGTGATCTCAGCCGGAACTACGTCACCGGCCTGCGCCTGGGTGCGCTCGTTATAGGCCTTGGTGAACTCCATGATGTTGATGCCATGCGGACCAAGCGCCGTGCCCACGGGCGGCGCGGGAGTGGCCTTGCCGGCCTGGAGCTCGAGCTTGAGGATCGCTCGGACCTTCTTCTTGCCCATCTGAGTTAGCTCTTCTCTTCCTTCTTATGTATGTGGGAGCGGGCCTAGTGGACCTTCTCGACCTGCAGGAGGTCGAGCTCGACAGGCGTCTCGCGCCCGAACATGTTGACCAGCACCTTGAGCTTGCCCTTCTCCGGGTTGATCTCGTCGACCTTTCCGTGGAAGTCCGTGAACGGCCCGTCGACCACGCGAACCGACTCTCCAACCTGGAACTCGACCCGGATCTTGGGCGCTTCCTGCTTCATCTGCTTCTGGATTGCCCGCACCTCTTTTTCCTGGAGAGGAACCGGGCTGTTCGCCGAGCCGACGAAGCTCGTCACACCCGGGGTGTTGCGGACGACGAACCACGATTCGTTCGACATCACCATGCGAACCAGGATGTAGCCGGGGAAGATTCGCTTCTGAACGTGGCGGCGCTTGCCGTCTTTGATCTCGATCTCGTCTTCCATCGGGACGAGGACCTGAAGGATCTTGTCCTGCATGTCCATCGACTCGATCCTCTTCTCGAGGTTCTTCTTGACCTTCTCCTCGTGCCCGGAGTACGCGTGAACCACGTACCACTGGGCTTCCTGCTCGGCCGGGGTTGCGCTCTTCTCGACTGCCACTACTTGACTCCGTTGTAGATGACGCGCTTGGCGAGCTCGCCCAGGAGGTAGTCGGTGCCGCCGATGAAGATGCCGAGCAGCACGACGGTGAAGATGACCACCAGCGTGTAGCGGTACAGCTCTCCCGCAGTCGGCCAGACGACCTTGCGGAGCTCCTCATAGACCTCGCGCAGGAACCTGCCCGGAGCGAACTCCGAGGGACGCTGCTCCGCGCGCTTGTCGGCTGTGACTGCCACGGCTACTTGGTCTCCTTGTGCGGTGTGTGCCTGTGGCACCACTTGCAGTATTTGCTTAGCTCGATCCGGTCCGGATCGTTCTTCTTGTTCTTGAGCGTGGTGTAGTTGCGCCGCTTACACACGCCGCAGGCGAGGGTGATGATGTCTTCCATGGTTGGCTCTTTTGGTGGGGCTGAAAAGAAAAAAGCCTAGGTTACCTAGGCGGTGTCAATAGTAGCAGAGGTCCCAATCCGGGCTCGCTACTGAGCCGGTTCAGAGTATAAGGAGCCGGGGAAGCGCAACCAGATCGTCCACACAAGGAGATCGCGATGGGGTGGTTAAGTCGCTTGCTGATCGTGGTCGTACTCTCGGCACTCGCTGTCTCAGTGACATCCGCAGGCGCCCTGGCGGCAGGGAACCCAGATCGGCAGCCATTTGGCACGCCACCGGACGTGGTCGGGCCGTTCTGCGGAGCATCGGTGGGCGACATCATCGGGCATGTCGCGATTCAGCGCGAGTACATCAAGTCTTTCTCGAGCAGTAACGGCGTCACCAGGTACATGGTCGAAGGGTTCCAGGAGGACAGTTTCACAGTGGTCGCCACCGGTAAGAGCATCTCCGTCAACGCAAGCGGCCCGGGAGTGATCACCGACTATCCGAACGGCACCGAGACACTTCAGCTGTTTGGACACACCGTCTTCGTGGCGATTCCGCCGGCTGAAGCTCTGCTTCTTTACACCGGAAACGTTGTCGCCAACACGTCGAACGGCACCATCACCAGTCACACAGGTGGCGTCAAGGATCTCTGCCAGCAGCTGAGATAGGGACCCGGCCCGGTCCACAGGGGACCGGGCCGTCAAGCGAGAAGAGTTCGGCTGAGGGTGTCGGAAAGCCAGGCGACATAGCGGTCAATCGACCACCCGCGATCCCGTCGGAGCAAACCGTGCACCTCTGGGGAGGCGAGCGTCCAGATCATGGCCGCCGCCTCCTCCTCGCTGACGCCGCCGCGAAACGAGCCTTTGGCCTTCAGCCACGAGACGAGCTGCCTCATGTTCCTGTAGCGGAGCTCCTGCATTCCCGCCCTGAGCGCCGCGATCTCAGGGTCGACCGAACCGGCACCACGCATGATGTCGTCCACGGGACGAGCGCGCTCCAGGATCTGGACGATGTCCGCTGCGAAAGCGGCGAGCTGCCGCCGTTGGGTGGGCTCGGCGCGGACTCGCTGGGGGCCTTCGCGATCGAGCAAAGCAACGGGCGAATCATCTCCGCCGACTCGCACATCCAGCAGCTTGTGCAGCACGCCGGCCTTGTTCTGGAAGCTCGCGTAAACCGTGTCGGTCGCCACCCCGGCCTCCACGGCGATCGATTCCATCGTGGTGGCGCCGTACCCACGCTCGGTGAACAGGCGCTGGGCCGAATCCAGGATGCGCAGGCGAGTCAGGCTCGCCTGTTGCTTGCGGAGCGATGAGTCATAGGTGCGCTTCGACTTGACTTGCGGCATCCTTTCATCCTACTATGCCGGTAGTCATCCTAGTATGCCTCGGGTGAATTGAAAAGGAGCGAGTAATGACGGTTTCGAATGAGGCGATCTACCGGCGTCTGATCGAAGAGGGTTTCAACCAGGGCAACCTGGCGGTCGTGGATGAGCTGGTCGCGCCCAACGCGCGCGAGTACCAGCGCGGTTCTGAGGACGGGCCGGAAGGAGCCAAGAAGACGATCACCTACCTCCGCTCGGTGTTTCCAGACTTCAAGATCACCATCGACGAGGTCGTGGTGGTCGGCGACAAGGTCTGGGCTCGCCAGAAAGGCGGCGGTACCAACCTCGGCAGGTTCGCCGGCCACGCTCCAACCGGCCGGACCGCTTTCATCGACGTGATCGACGTCTGTCGGATCGAGGACGGGAAGATCGTGGAGCACTGGGGCGTACCCGACCAGCTCGGCATGATGATGGCGCTAGGCCTCATCTCCCCGCCCGCACGTCCCGCTCCGGCTCCGGTCACGGCTTAGTCACCCTGGCCCGGTCCAGCTCGGACCGGGCCATATCATTCGAGCGATGGCCACACCCGCCATGGCCGTGCTCCATGGCGACCAGACCGGCGAGGAGCTGCTCCGCGAGGCGCTGCGCCTGCTCGAGCCCGATGTCCTCGGGCTGCAGATCGAAAGGCGCGACTTCGACCTCTCGCTCGAGGAGCGCCGCAAGACCCGCAACCAGGTCGTCCTCGACGCCGCGAAGGCTCTGAAAGAGTGTGGCTACGGCATCAAGGCCGCCACGGTCACACCCGAAGGGGCCGGCGACGTCGGCAGCCCGAACGCGATCCTGCGCAAGCAGATCGACGGCCGGGTGATCGTGCGGACCGGCCGGCGGATCCCCGGCGTCCGTCCCCTCGCCGGAGTCCACGCCCCCATCTCTGTCATCCGCATGGCGGTCGACGACGCCTACGGCGCGAAGGAGTGGCGCGAAGGCCACGGGCTGGACGAGTGGGCGTTCCGGACCGAGAAGATCAGCCGCCGGACCTGCCGCATCGTCGCCGACTACGCCTTCACCCACGCCCGGCGCATCGAGGCCAAGGTTTTCGGCGGACCGAAGTTCACCGTGAGCCCCGTCTACGAGGGGATGTTCAAAGAAGAGCTGGACGCCGCGGCCGAGCGCCATCCGGAGGTTCGCTACGACCCGCAGCTCATCGACGCCACCTACGCGCTCCTGCTCGCCACGTCCGGAGAGTCGCTCGTCATCCCGGCTCTCAATCGCGATGGCGACACGCTCTCCGACCTCGTCCTGAAGATGTTCGGCACGATCGCGGGCGCCGAATCGGTGCTCCTCGCGTTCGACGACGCCGGCGCGGTCACCGTCGCCATGACGGAGGCGCCGCATGGCACCGCTCCAGCACTCCAGGGCAAGAACGTGGCCAACCCGATGGCGATGATCCTCGCGGTCGCGTCGCTCCTGAGCTACATGAAAGGCGACCAGGCCCGACAGGCGTCGCGCGCGATCTACGAGTCTGCTCTGGAAGCTGTATCCGATGGCATCCGAACCGCCGACCTGGGTGGGCACGCCTCGACGACCGACTTCACCGACGAGGTGATGCGCCGCGTGCGGACCAAGAACGAAGTCTGGAGCGCGCTCGCCGACGTCGAACGCTGAAGCGCCTTTCCGTTATCTCGCGCTGGGCGATTCGTACACGATCGGAACCGGCGCCTCGTCCCCGTCGCGGGCCTGGCCGTCGATCGTCGCACAGCGCCTCGAGCAGCAGACCGGCCGCCCTGTCGACCTCACAAACCCCGCCGTCAACGGCTTCACCACGCTGGACCTGATCGAGTACGAGCTCCATTACCTCGAGCGAACGGAGCCTGACCTCGTGACGGTCCTGATCGGGGTCAACGACCTCGTGCAGGGCAGAACGGCTGACCAGTACCGCAAGTCGCTGCAGCACATCTACGACAAGGTCGCCAAGCTCGAGGTCGCCGCGGTATCGATCCCGGACTGGTCGTTCGTCCCGGCCGCCAAGGACTTCGGTGGGCCCGACCTCGTGGCCCGCCTGACGGACACCTTCAACGAGGTCGCCCACCAAGAAGCATCCGCGAGGGAGTTCGAGTGGATCGACATCACAGAGGCGAGCCGGTCGGGCGTCGGTTCACCAGGCTGGATCGCAGCAGACCGCCTGCACCCAGGCGACGCCCAGTACGCGTCCTGGGCCGATGTGATTTGGAACCGCCTTAAACGGTGATCCTTTTGAACGACTCGGCGTACTTGTAGCCGCCCCGCTTCCCCACCTCGCCGTGGCGCTTGCGCATGAACTTCTCGAAGTCCCATTCGCGCCCGGGCTTGGAAACCTGGCTCTTGTGCTTGCGGAGAGCGGTGATCTTCTGGTCGAGGGTCGAGCTGATGTCGACGAGATAGTCGCCCGACGTCCAGAAGGGAATCCATACCTCTTTGACCTCGTGAGGCTCGAAACCCTGTTTGAGCAGGCTGCGAAACGCGCGCGGGTTGCGCGAGTCGGGGTAGACGGCGGCCATCGTCGCCTCGCCTACGGCCAGGTGGTCTGGGTGCGAGCCGCCCATGGGCGCATCGAGCACCCGTCCCGGAATGTGGGTGATGACAAGCTCCGGCTTGTATTTGCGGATCATTCGCACGATGTCGTGGCGGAGCTTCAGGTCCGGGGCGAGGTGGCCGTCCTTGTAGCCGAGAAACTCGACCTTCTTGACCCCCAACACCTTGGCCGCGGCCCGCTGCTCCTTCTCGCGAATCGCCACGAGCTCGGAGTCCTTCTGCTTGGGATCCTCGCCGCCCTGCGACCCGTCGGTGACGATGGCATAGACCACCCGCGACCCGTTCTTGGCCAGCTTGGCGATCGTCCCACCGGCCCCAAAGTCAGGGTCATCAGGATGCGCCGACACCACGAGCACGCTGTCGAACTTCGGCATATGCGAGTTGGACCGAGAGCTTTTCTTCTTAGCAGCCACTTCAGTGAATGTAAGCGATCGAACTCGCCGGCTGTTCCGAACCCAGTGCCAAGGGCACGGCTCTGCCGGGAGCTGCTGCATTCACCTCCCCGCCCGCCGGGGAGGTCGGCCCGCTCGCGAAGCGAGCCGGCCGGGAGGGGAGTACCCCTTTCTCTTAACGGCGGACGCGGGCGGGCGCCCCCAGCGACGCCAGAGGGATCGCCGCCTGAATCGGCTTCCACAGCGTCTCCAGCTGCTCGGGAGTGAGCCGCGCGCGGGACGCGATCACGCGGCCGCCGAACGCCGCCGTTTTCACCGCCGCCCAGCCCCCGCTCCCCACCAACCTCATCGGAACGGTGACCACAGCCGCGAGCGCCGCCGCCTCTTCCGCGGGTCTCGTGGCGCCGTCGACCGTCGCCTTCGACAGGACGCTCGAGGCTTCCTCGTCGACCTGCCAGGGCTGCGCCAGCACGTTGCACTGGCTCGCCCCGAGGCGACCCACCGCCGTGACGTAGCGCGAAACCAGCGCGCCGAGCACCCTCGGATTGGTGGCCGGCATCGCGGAGGCGAAGGGAGCGTATGAGGCGGCGAACTTGATCGGCGTCAGGTGATACCGGCGCACCAATGCCGAAACTGCATGCCATGCTGCCACCGCCTCGTCATCCGACCGGCCGCCGAAGAAGTCGATCAGTGCATCGCCCGCGTTGACCAACGGGGCCACGGCCTCTTCGTTGGCCGCCGGCGCCGCGTGCGCCACCCGTTGCCAGTCGCCTTTGCCAAACGAAGCAAGCTGGTGCGCAAAGCCGCTGCCGTTCACGTAGTCGAGCGGAATCGTCTGCGCGAACGGCGCGTACATCTGCCGGACCTGGTCGGTCCGCATGTGGCTGTGCGACTCGACCGCGTAACCGGCCCGCTCGACCGCGGCGAAAGCGCGGCACCGCGTGAACGTGTCCAGCTCGCGAGTGCCTTCGATCGTCGCGAGCATCGACCTCACGACGCCCGCCGGCTCGGCGCTGCTGTCGCGCGTGACGGTTGACACCAGACGCGGCGTCGGGGCGACTTGATCGAACGGCTCGCGCTGCTAACCGCGTCCTTGACCCTCTCAGCCGCCGGTTGGTGGAAGTCCTCGGCCAGCGATGCAAGCGGGATCACTTCCTCGAGCGGCGCCCATAGCTCCGCGACCTCGAGCCGCGACAGCTCCGACATGCAGCCAAGAACGCGTCCGCCGTGAACCGCGGTGCGTACCGCGGCCCAGCCGGAGTCGCCGGTGACATGGGCGGGGATCACAGTGAGGGCGGCCATCGCCGCTGCTTCCTCGCTCTTGACCTGCTTGTGCTTGTTCACCGCCTGGAGCAGCGCGCGAGACGCGCCAGGTTCGATACGCCACCGCTTCGCGAGGGCCTCGCACTGAGCCTCGCCAAGCCCCGACAGTGCATTGAGGTAATGGCGCGTCATCGGGTCGATCACGTCAGACCCCGCCACCGGGATGAGCGCGGCAAACGGGGCGTAGTGGGCGGCGAACTTGAGCGCCGGCATCTGGGACCGCATGACCAAAGCCGACATCGCCAGCCACGCGGCAACCTGTTTCTCCTCACTCCTTTTCGCGAGCGAATCGAAGAGCACCTCGCCTGCTCTGGACATCGGCTCGGACAGCCGCCCGTCGCTGCTGCGAATCGCGGTCTGGATCGAGCGCGCGGACTCTACTGTGCCTCCGGCTCCCTCTTTGGTGACCGAGGCGACGAGGCGCCTGGTCGCCAGCACCTGACGCCACTGCCACGGCGTCAGCTCCGTGGCCGCGCTGATGAAAGCCTCCACCTCCGCGGTGTTGGGCCCGAAACGCCTGGAAGCGTCGTCGTTGGCGCGCTGAATGCGGCCAAGCAGGCCGTGAGGTGCGGGCATCCCGCCCTCAATTTTGGCGGCCCCACGGGGTTTTATCCCCCCATTAGCCCGGCGGTTTCCGCGCGGAAAGGACCTATCCCGTTGCATCGATAAGGGGTTTCCGCGCGGAAACGCCCGAAATCAGACCGTTTCGACTTTGATCAGGTTGGTCTGGCCGGCCAGGCCTACGGGGACCCCCGCCACGACCACCACCCGATCTCCCGCCCGGACCAGGCCCCCGTCGCGGGCAGCCGAGGTCGCGTTCGCCACCATGTTGTCGGCGGTCGCGGCGGCGTGCGCGATCGCGCTCCCCACCTGGCCCGGCTCGCGCCACATCTGCGGTGCGCGCTGAAACGCAGGGTGCCTCTGCGCCGACTGGCAGATGCGGGCCATCGCGCGAACCGCCTCGATCGGATGCGCTCCCACCGAGGTCTCCTGCGAGAGCATCACGGCATCGGTGCCATCCCAGATCGCGTTCGCGACATCCGAGGCCTCGGCGCGGGTGGGGCGGTTGGAGGTGACCATCGACTCGAGCATCTCCGTCGCGGTGATGACTGGCACGCCGGCCCGATTGGCCCGGTCGATGACCTCTTTCTGGACTGCCGGAAGGTCGCCCAGCTTCAGCTCGACGCCAAGGTCCCCGCGGGCGACCATCACCGCGTCGGCGACCTCGAGGATCTTGCTCAGGTTGCGGATCGCCTCGAGCTTCTCGAGCTTCGCGATCACCCCAGCCCGACATCCGTGGTCGCTCAGCCTCCCGCACGAACGACAGCGCAAGGTAGTCCACTCCCAGCTCGACGGCGAGCTTCAGGTCCTCGAGGTCTTTCTCCGTCAGCGCGGGCAGTGGCAGCGTCCGCCCGGGGACGCTGACTCCTTTGCGCTCGCCCAGCAGCCCGCCCCGGATCACCGAGCACTCGGCTCGCCCGTTCGCCAAGCTCTTCACCAGTAGCTCGATGCGCCCGTCGTCTAGCAGGACGCGGTCCCCGCGCCTCAGCGCCTCGACCAGCTCGTGGTGGCTGACTTCGATCTCGTTCTCGGCTTTTCGCGGCTCAGCTGTAAGAAAAACGGTTCGGCCGCGAACCAGTCGCTGGAAAGCCGACTCGAGAGCTCCGGTGCGAATCTTCGGGCCCTGCAGGTCGCCGAGCAGGGCGACCGGTCGGCCGGCGTCCTCCGCCGCCTCGCGCACGTTCGTCGCGACCTGGCGGTGCGTTTCGTGGTTGCCATGCGAGAAGTTCATGCGCGCCACGTCCATGCCGGCGGAGATCATCGTGCGCAGCACGGCCGGCGAAGCGCTCGACGGGCCGATGGTGCAGACGATGCGTGTGCGGCGGACCTTGGTCATGAGTAACGCTTCACGCGACGGCCCATCTCTTCTTCCGCGGCGACGACACGGCGCTCCAGCTCCTCCGCGCTGATGACAGCGCCGCCCATCCCCCGCACCAGGTCGCGCTGAAACCTGTCCGAGGTCGCGACCGTGATCACGTCGCCCACCTGCGACGCCTCATAGGCGATGCGCTCGATGGCATGGTCTGCCGAGTGGCCCTTGCGGGTGAAAATGACATTCACGCCCTCTACCGTCTCTTGCGAGTTGGTCCGCGCGGTGGAGTGGTGTGCGTCAAACACCACGGTTACGTCGGCGCCCTCCACCATGCCGAAAACCGAGAGGCGGTCGACCAGCTTGTCGCGGGCGGCTTCGAGCGACGCGTCACCGAGCAGCCTCTTCAGCTGCGGCCAGGCATGGATCACGTTATAGCCGTCGACGATGACCCGTTCCACTACCCGAGCGGATGGTGCATATAGAGGTACCCGAGTGCGATCAGGTTGTGGTCGATGCCTACGGCACTGGTGATCGACTGCACGAATCCGAAGAAGGCCAGGCTCACGGGCGCGACCAGGAACAGCGCGGCAAACACCGCGAGGATGCCCAGCTGGCCGTATTGATTCGCCAGCCCCTGCAGCGAGTAAGGCAGCCACGGCCGGATGATGCCGAACCCGTCGAGTCCCGGGACCGGCAGCAGGTTCAAGACGAGTGCGATCGCCTCGATGAAGCCCAGGAAAGCGAGCGCGGCGAAAAAGCCTGCGTTGGTAGGCGTGACCCATGCGGCGTGGCCAGGCGCCATGAATGGAGTCGCGACCAGCAGAAAGCACAGCAGCGTGCCGACCGGGCCGGCGATGGACACCGCCGAATCCCACGTTTTGCTCCGGAGTGAGCCGCGGTCGATGTAAACCGCGCCGCCCGGCAACCCGATCCCACCAAACAGCAAGAACAGCACCGGCATGACCAGGCTGAGCAGAACGTTGGTGTAGCGGAGGGGGTTCAGGTCGAGGTATCCCGACGCTCGAACGCTTCGATCGCCGCCGAGGTAGGCGACAAGGGCGTGACCGAACTCATGGATGCAGAGCGAGGTGATCCAGCCGGCGGTCACAAAAATGATCGTCAACAGCCCCGCATACGCTGAAAGGACTCCAAACCACAGCAGCACGCCCGACAGGGCGGTTGCAGAGACCAGCCCGAGAAATACCGGGCTGACCTGGATCACGCCTCGGAGCGAGGGCAGCGGCTTGCGCCGCAAAGCGGCGTCTGGCCGTGGGGTCGCTTGGGTTCGCGCGCTGTCAGTTCGTCCTCTTTGTGGCGCCGAACGGCTGCTTTGCCGGTCGGATTCTCCTGGCAGGAAATCCTTGGCGCTGGTCTGCAGGTGCTGTCGCACGTCATAAAGCCTCAGCCCCGCCTTCTGGAGCATGGCCGCCGTCGCGTGCGAGTCGCTGTAGAGCATGGCGAGCAGCAGGTGGATCGAGTCAACGTGGTAGTGGCCGAGCACCTGGGCCTCGCGGTTTGCGTTCACCAGGAGCTGGCGCAGCGGAATCGGCTCTACTTCCGCGCCGTTGGCAGACACCTGCGCGAGCAGGCTCGCCGGGTCGACGCCGGCCGCGCGGATTGCTTCGTCTGCCAGCGATCCGCGGTTCGACAGCGTCGCGCGCAGGACGTCGATGGGCGTCGCGGCAGTTCCGCGTTCACCTGCCATCGCGGCGGCGCGTTCGAGGATCTCGCGCGCTGAGCGGGTGAGCGGAATGTCCGCGCTGGCGCGGTCGAGCTCCAGTGCCGGATCAGACATTGGCGGTCCTCTGCTTCATGACCTCGTACAGGAGCGCGGCCGCGGCGGCCGACGCATTGAGGCTCGCGATGTGGCCTTTCACCGGCAGCCGGACACGCGCGTCGCAACGCTCCTTCACCAACCGGTGGACGCCGTCCCCCTCGCTGCCGACCACGACGCAGACGCGCTGCGTGAAGTCGAAGTCCCACGCCGGCATCTCGCCGCGCGGGTCGAGCGCGACGCACCAGATGCCCGACCGTTTGATCTCGGGGATTGCGGACGGCAGCCCCGAAACCTTCGCGATGCGCAGCAGCTCGCTCGCGCCCGAGCTGGCTTTCACCGCCGCCGGTGAAAGCGGTGCGCTCCGATGCTCGGGCACGATCGCACCCTCGGCGCCCGCCACCTCCGCGCTTCGGAGGATCGCCCCGAGGTTCTGTGGATCCATGATCGAGTCGAGCGCGACCAGCAACGAGGGATTGGTCGCGAGGAGCTCCTTGAGTTCCCATTCCTTTCGAGGCTTCAGCTCGGCGGCCACGCCCTGGTGCACGCCGGGCACGATCACATCCAGCCGCTCGGTCGCCACCACCTCGATCCTGGTGAGGCGCGCCAGCTCGTCGAGACGCGGGTCGTGGCCGAGCCCCGACGCCTGGTACACCTTGAGCACTCGCCCGGCCCGCGCGGCCTCGAGCACGGCGTTGCGTCCATGGATGAGCGGAGCCACGGTCGTGGCTGCGCTGCGCTGGGCAGGGCGTTTTACCGGACGCGACGCCATCGCACACCATCCTTTGAGTCTTCGAGCGCGATCCCTTTCTGGCGCAGCTCGTCGCGAATCTGATCGGAGCGTGCGAAGTCTTTTGCCTTGCGAGCCACCTCGCGCTCCGAGATCAGCCTCTCCACCTCGTCGGCAAGCCCAGGCTCTTCCGCGCGGACGACGTCCAGGTGCGCATCGAACTCCGAGATGAAGCCGAGCAGCGCTTCGCGAGCCTCGGCGCTGACTCGGCCGGCGTCCAGCGCAGCGTTTGCCTCCCGCACAATCTCGAACACAAGTCCGACCCCTTGTGGAAGGTTGAGGTCGTCATCAAGCGCTTCACGATAGGCGGAGCGAACCTCCGCGATACGGCGGACGAGACCTTCATCGGTTGCATCGCCCGGAGCCGATCGCCGCACTCTATCCACAAACTCGCGCAGCCGCCGGACCTGCTCGGCCGCGGCGTGCAGCGTTTCAGCGCTCAGCCGGAGACGCGCCCGGTAGTGAGCGCTGGCAAGGAGGAAGAAGCGCACGGCGACCGGGTCGTGGCCCGCGTCGACGAGGTCGCGCAGCGTCGTGAATCCACCGGCGCTCTTGGACATCTTCTCGCCAGTGGCGTCGGTGAGGTGCTCGGAGTGGAGCCACACGCGCGCGAACTGCTTGTGGTTGGCGGCCTCCGACTGAGCAATCTCGTTTTCGTGGTGCGGAAACATGAGGTCGACTCCCCCCGCATGGATGTCGATCGTCTCGCCAAGGTAGTGCTTGCTCATCGCCGAGCACTCGATGTGCCAGCCTGGCCGGCCCTTGCCAAACGGCGAATCCCACGCGGCTCCAAGCGTCTCGTCCTGTGGTTGCGCCTTCTTCCACAGCGCGAAGTCGCTCACGGACTCCTTGTCGTATTTGTCGGTCGCCACTCTGGCGCCGGCCTTGAGGCCGCTGCGGTCGAGATGTGACAGCGCGCCATACGAGGGAAAGCTTGCGATCCGGAAGTACACGTCGCCGTCGGCGGCATACGCATACTGCTGCTCAACGAGTGTGCTGATCATTTCGATCATCTCGGGGATGTGCTCCGTCGCGCGCGGATAGTGCTCGGCCTGCTGCGCACGCAGCGCAGCCATGTCCTCGAAGAAAGCAGCCACGTAAGGCTTGACGTATTCGCCGATCGTGGCGCCCGCGTGCATCGCCTGGTCGAGGATGCGGTCGTCGATGTCGGTGAGGTTCATCACGTGGGTGAGGCGATAGCCGCTCACTTGCAGGTGACGCCGCACCAGGTCGTAAAAGAGAAACGCCCGCAGGTTGCCCACGTGCGCGAAGTTCCACACCGTCGGTCCGCACGTGTACATACCCGCGTGGCCCTGGGTCAGCGGCTGGAACTCGACCTTGGTTCCCGTCAAGGTGTTGTGAAGCGTGAGGGTCACGCTTCCTCGATCAATGCGACTGCCTGCGCGGCGATGCCAGCCTTGCGTCCCAGAGCACCTATTCCCTCGGGCGAGGTGGCCTTGACGCTGATGTGCCCGACGTCGATCTTCAACGACCGCGCGAGGTTGTCCTGCATCTGGTGGAGGTGCGGATGGAGGCGCGGCTCCTCGGCGATAACCGTGGTGTCGATGTTCACCACCCTGTATCCGGCCGCTCGCATCGCGTCCGCCGCGGTCGACAGCAGGGCAAGGCTGGAGGCGTCCTTATACCTCGGGTTGTCTGATGGAAAGAGTTTCCCGATGTCGCCCAACCCGGACGCGCCCAACAGCGCGTCGATCACCGCATGCGTGAGCACGTCTGCATCCGAGTGACCGTCGAGCCCGGTCGGGTGGCCGATGGCAACGCCGCCGAGGATGAGGTCGCGGCCCGCTCTCAGCCGGTGGACGTCGTATCCAATTCCGACCCTCACCTGGAGGCGGCTTCCTGCTCTCTGATCAGCGCCTCCACGACCCCGAGATCCTCGGGAGTCGTGAGCTTGATGTTGGCCGGCTCGCCCTGGATGACTGTCACGGCGTGCCCGGTCGCCGCCACCAGCTGGGCGTCGTCGTCGCCGACCAGCCCCGCGTCCGCGGCCTCTCGATGGGCCCGCGCGAGCAGCTCGTACGCGAAGGCCTGCGGCGTCTGGGCGAGGACGATGCGCGAGCGGTCGAGGCTCTCAACCAGGCGATTGCCTTCGACCCGCTTCACCGCGTCCCGTGGAGAGATCGCGGGGAACGCCGCCCCCGACTCGATCGCGGCCGCAAGCACGCGTCGCACCAAGGCGGCCGTCGCGAGCGGGCGCGCGGCATCGTGCACGAGGACGTAATCGCACTCGCCGAGTGCAGCCAGTCCGGCACGCACTGATGCTTGCCTGCTCTCGCCGCCTGCCTTCACTATCACTGGCTTGCGCGGGTGCAGGGACGCCACCTCGCGCTCGGCATTCTCGAGCCGGCTCGGGGGTCCGACGACCACGATCCGGTCTACCTCGTCCAGAGCCAGGAACAGCTCCAACACACGCGCCAATGTCGTCCGTCCGTTGAGCTGGACCAGCGCCTTGCTTCCGCGGCCCAGCCGCGAGCCGGAGCCCGCCGCAGCGACGATCGCTCCTACCGTCAATCTAGGCCGGCTCCTCTGGTTTGGCCCGGCTGTTCGGCCGCCGCCCGTTGGTGCCGGCCGGCTCGGCAAAGATCATCCGGCCGGCTGACGTCTGGATCACAGAGGTGACGACCGCCGTGATCGTCTGATTGAGCAGCCGGCGGCCGTTCTGGATCACCACCATCGTGCCGTCGTCGAGGCTGCCTACTCCCTGTCCCTGCTCTTTGCCCTCCCGCGCGACGGTGACCACGATCTCCTCACCGGGGATGGCCACCGGCCGCATCGCCTGCGCCAGCTCGTTGAGGTTGAGGACCGCGACACCCTCGAGGCGCGCGATGCGGTTGAGGTTGAAGTCGTTGGTCATGATCGCCCAGCTCTTGCGCTTGGCGGTGCGGACCAGGTGCGCGTCAATCTCGGTTCCGGGAGGTGCGTCGTCTTCCTCCACCTGCAGGTCGACCGACGCGTCTTTCTGCATGTCGGTAAGGACATCCAGGCCGCGCCGTCCTCGGCGCCGCCGCGTTGCGTCGGCCGAGTCGGCGACCATCTGGAGCTCCCGCAGCACGGAGCTGAGGATGACCAGCGGCATGTCGACAAATCCCGTCTTGGCGATGTCGAGGATGCGGCCGTCGATGATAACCGAGGTGTCGAGCAGGACCGCGCTCAAGCGATGAGCGTCTGGGTTGCGTTCGCCGCCGAAGAAAAGCGACGCCAGCTCTGTCCGGCGTGTCAGGCCCAAAGACGCACCCTGCGCCGCGAGAAGAAGTGCAAGCACAAATGACAGCGCGTAGCCGTAAGGAAGGTCGCGCACGAAAAAGCCGATGAGAACCGCAATGATGAGGCCGGCGACCATGCCGAGCAGGCCGCTCAACATGTCGGGCAGCGGAGTGCTCGTCAGCCGGAAGTTGAATGTGCGCCAACCGCCCAGCACGTACGGCGTGCCCAGGTAGGCGAAGATCAATCCTTCCAGCGTGGTCAGCCCGATGATCACGTAGCCGGGATGTGGGCTTCCCACACCGCGGACCATGAAATATCCGAGCGTAAAACCACCGATCACTCCGAGCCCTGCACCGATCCACCGGGCGAGATACTCGGAACGCTTCAACGGGTTACCTCCTCAGGAGACCGAGACTCCGGCCCCCCTTATGAATGCGCCGGACCTTATGGGAGTAGAAAAGGCGGCGGAGGCTGCCTCCGCCAGGGTCCGGACCTCGACGACTTCGAGACCGGAATGCCGTCCGGCTTTCGCGCCGGCCGGAATCAATGCACGCGTTAGACCATGCCGCGCCGCCTCCTGGAGGCGGCGCTCGAGTTGGCCCACGCGGCGCACCTCACCCGTCAAACCCAGCTCACCAATCACAACGAGGCCGTCCGGCAGGGGGCTGTTGTTCTGGTTGCTAACGATCGACAGGGCGAGTCCGAGATCGGCGGCCGGCTCCGTGACGCGGATGCCGCCCGCCACGCTGACGAAGATGTCCGAGTTGCCGAACTTGTGCTGCAGTCGTTTCTCCAGCACCGCGAGGATCATGTGCAGGCGGTTCACATCGACGCCGTTGGCGATCCGCCGCACCATGCTGTTTTCAGTTTTGTTGACGAGACTCTGGATCTCGACGAGCAGGGGCCTGGTTCCCTCGAGGGCCGCCACGATGGCGGTGCCCGGCGATGAGATCGCCGCGGAACCGAGCAGCGCCGCGGAAGGGTCCGGGACCTCCTCGAAACCCCCCTCGCCCATCGCGAAGACGCCGATCTCCTCGGCCGAGCCGAATCGGTTCTTCATCGCGCGCAGGATGCGTAGCTCCTGCCGGCGGTCTCCTTCCAGGTACAGCACGGTGTCAACGATATGCTCCAGGACCCTAGGTCCGGCGATTGCGCCATCTTTCGTGACGTGCCCGACCAGGAAGATCGGAACTCCCGTCTCCTTCGCCAGCCGCATCAGCCGGGCGGCTGATTCCCGGACCTGGGTTACGCTTCCGGCGCTCCCTTCCAGACCCGCGTCCATCACGGTCTGGATCGAGTCGATGATCACGAGCTGGGGCGGGTCGGCCGAGATCGAATCGCAGATCAGGTCGAGGTCGTTCTCAGCCAGCAGGAAGATGCCCGCATCCAGCACGCCCAAGCGCTGTCCCCTCATCCGGATCTGCTGAGCCGATTCCTCCCCCGACACGTACAGGACCTTGCCGCCAACGGCCGCAACCTGCGCCGCGGCGTGCATGAGCAGGGTCGACTTCCCAACTCCCGGCTCGCCCCCGACCAGCACCAGGCTGCCGGCCACGATCCCGCCGCCCAGGACCCGGTTCAGCTCGTCCCAGCCCAACGCCCTGCGCGGGGCGGCTTCAGCGTCGACGTCGCCGAGCGCGACCGGCTTCGAAACACCGCCTAACGCCCTGGTCCTCGGTACCCCTTTTCCGGCCGCCGCCCTGCGGACCTGGAACTCTTGCAGTGTGTTCCACGCCTGGCAGTGCGGGCATTGTCCGGCCCAGCGCAAGCTTTCACCACCACAGTCGGTGCAGACAAACGTGATCGTGGATTTGGTCATGGGGAGGGTCTACTCTCCCATCCATGATGGGGATTTACAAGTGGGCACGTAGCCTTTTGCGGGGTTGGTCGTTTTATCTATTGAAAGGACAAACCGGACCTACCCCCGGCTCCTTGAGACGTAAAGGCGCCACCCTGACTACCCCCGGGGTGGCGTCAACGTAATGGGGATCGACGCCTCAATCGAGATCGATCGAATTCCAGAGGCGGCCGCGCTGATCGACCCCGCCTTTCGGGACACGCCGCAGTACGCTTGCGAGCCGCTCAGCGATCACCTCCACGTCGACACCGTGCTCAAGGTCGAGTGTGTCAATCCGGTCCGCTCGTTCAAGGGTCGCGGCGCGGAGTACCTCCTTCACCGTCTCGGACCTCAGCCCGCCGGCCTGGTGTGCGCGTCGGCTGGAAATTTCGGCCAGGGTATGGCCTATGCAGCGCGCAGCCGTGGAGTCCGATTGACGGTCATCGCGGCGCTGACCGCCAACCAGCTCAAGGTCGATCGCATGCGAGCCCTCGGCGCGAAAGTCATCCTCGACGGCAACGACTTCGACGAGGCCAAGGACAGCGCCATGCGTCACGCCAAGGAAACCGGTGCGTTCTATGTCGAGGACGGCGTGCTCGGGCCGATCGCGGAGGGCGCGGGCACGATCGCCGTCGAGCTCTTGCGCATGTCGGAGCCGATCGGTGCTGTCTTCGTCCCCCTCGGCAACGGCTCGTTGATCAACGGCATTGGCCTGTGGCTTAAGCGCGCCTCACCGACGACAAAGGTGATTGCGGTTTGCCCGGCGGGCGCGCCATCGATGGAGATTTCGTGGCGCGAGGGCAAGCCGATCAGCACGGGAGCGACCGACACCATCGCGGACGGAATCTCGGTGCGCGTGCCGGTGCCGGAGGCGCTCGAGATCATGCGCACCGCGGTCGACGAAGTGATGCTGGTCACCGACGACGAGATGATTGAGGCGATGCGCCTGCTGCACAGCACTACCGGTTTGGTCGTCGAGCCCGCGGGCGCCGCCGGCATCGCGGCAATCGCAAAACGGCGTGATGAGCTCGCCGGCAAACGGGTCGCCACTCCGCTCACCGGCGGCAACATCACCGACGAGCAGATGCGTCAGTGGCTTTACTGACGCTCCATCGCTCGACGTACTGGGAAGAAGGCGTAGGGGCAGGGTCCGGGGGCTAAAAGGCGGTCGGAGCGGCGCGAGTGCCGGCTCCGGCGGCTTTCAGTTTCTCAGGAAGCCAGCGAGTGCCGGCTCCGGCGGTTTTCAGTGCCTTGCCGATCCGCCCAAGCCTGCGTCGCTGCCTCCCAGGCCCAACCCCCGCTCCCTCTTCCCAGTCCCGAGCCGTGGACTGCTTCGGGTCGCGCACTCGTTTCAGCGCGTCGCAAGGTCCGCCAGGTGGTCGAGCGCAGCGAGAGGACCGCTTTGCGCGAAGACCTCAGGAGCGGCGCTGCGCAGGCTTGGCTGGAGCTGGCCGGCCAGCTGCGCCCTCACCTCGAGCGTCAGCTCGGGTCGCCGGCGCGCGTACGAGCTGATGAACCGGCGCAGGTCTGGGTCCAGCCGGCGCAGCATCAGCTCAGCGGGTGATGCAGCCGCCAGCTCAGGCGCTGGGGCGGTCGACCTCGCGCCCGGCAGCTGCCACAAGTAAACCCGGTCCGAGTCTTTCACCACGATGGTCCCCGCGGCGAGATCGCCGAGCCGCTTGCCTTTGCCGTTGGCGAACAGCACGACCAGCCCGACGCCGTATCCGTAAGGCAGGAAGTCGACGATGCGCACGATGTTGCGGATCCCGGCCTGGGCAAATGTGAGCGGCTCGCCACGATCGCCGACCGCGCGCAGCCGCAGCGCTTTCTTGCCCACCGTCTGCCCTGACCACAGTGCTTCGCTCACCCAGAAATAGCCGAATATGACGATGAAGCTCCCGATCAAGAAGATCAACGTCGCGGTGGTGGAGTCGACGACGAGAGCGGCGAGGGCGACGAAGTAAACGGCCATCAGGATGCCGAACACGATCAGCAGGTCGAGGACCTGGGCGATGGTCCGAGTCCCAAGCCCAGCGACCTGGTAGTCGAATGAGACGCGCTCAGGCGTGGCGACGACGAGGTCGCGGTCCGGCTCCGTCTGCATGTCAGGTAATTTTGGTCGTGTAGTGCGTGCGGAAGACTTCGTTGCGCTGCGACGGGACGACTGGAACCGGCTCGAGGACCTGCTCGCGCGAGCCGGCGGAGGAAGTCTCAACGGCCTGGCGCCGGCTCAGGTGCTCACGCTTGCCGCGCTTTACAGACGCGCCACCGCTGATCTTGCGCGTGCGCAGCGAGACTGGCCGGACGAACCCGTCCACCGCTACCTCAACGGGCTCGTTGCGCGGGGACACGGCATCGTCTACCGCCGCGGCGGCGAGGTGTGGCTCAGGATCCGAACGTTCTACGCCCAGACCCTTCCACGCACATACCGCGAGGCGGCCCCATTTCTGCTTGCGGCGGGGGCGCTCATGTTCGTGCCGGCGATCGTCAGCTACTTCGTAGTGCTGGCAAATCCCGATGCGGCCTACGCGATCGCTCCGGCAAGGCTGATCGACCGAGTGCACCACCACCAGCTCTGGACCAACATCCCCCCCGCCGACCGGATCGCGGTGGCCGGCGAGATCATGGCCAACAACATCTGGGTCTCGATGGTCGCCTTCTCGTTCGGAGTCGTCTTCGGCCTGCCGGTGGTCTACGTGATGATCTCCAACGGCATCCACCTCGGCGGAGTGTTCGGACTGACCCAGGCCTACGGCTTGAGCGGTGGGTTGTTCGAGTTCGTCATCGGCCACGGGGTGCTCGAGCTGTCAATCATCGTGGCGCAGGGCGCGGCCGGCCTGATGATGGGTTGGGCACTGATCTCACCCGGTAACCTCAAGCGATCCGATGCGCTGGCGATCGCGACGAGGCGCGCCTTCACGCTGCTGCTTGGCTTGGCGCCGATGCTCGTCATCGCGGGCCTGATCGAAGGCAACATCTCGCCGTCGAACGCGCCTTTCGCGCTCAAGGTTGCGATCGGGCTGATCACCGGGCTGTTCTTCTATTCCTACCTGATCCTTGTCGGTCGTCTCCCTCAGAGCAAGGCGCGCTCTTTGAGCTCGAGGTAGCGCTCGACCAGCGCCGGCGAAAGGCTGCCCGCGACCACGTCCAGGCCGAGCACCCCTCCGCGTCGCAGCAGCTCGAAACTCTCGCGGCGGCTCGCGATGAACTCCTCCGCCGCGGCCCACTCGTAAGCGCGTGATGAGGCGGTGATCGGAGCGTCCCGTGCGCTCAACACGGCGGGATCCGACATCGCCACCACCAGGACCAGGTGCTTGCCGACAAGGCGTAGACAATGCGCGACCAGCTCCTTCGAGGCTTCTCGGTCCTGCACGTCGGTGAGGATGACGACCATCGAACGCCGGCCGACGCGCAGCGCCAGATGCGTCATCGCGTGGCCGAAATCCGGCTCGACGTAGCTCGCCCTGATCGCGTAGAGCGCTTCGGTCAAACGGCGGATCTGCGTGGTGCCGCGTTCGGGCTTGATGAAGCCGGTGACGCGGTCATCGAAAGTCATCAGGCCGACGCGATCTCCGTAGGCCTGGGCGACCCACGCGAGCATCAGCGCGGCGTTGACAGCGTGGTCGAGCTTGTCAAGGTCACCCGCCGGCGCGGTCATGAGGCGCCCACAGTCGAGCGCGATCATCACCTGCTGGCCGCGTTCCGCCTCCACCTCCACGACGACTGGCCGGTCGCGTCGCGCCGTGGCGGTCCAGCTCACGCGTCGCATATCGTCGCCGCGCACGTAGTCGCGCAGCCCGGCGAATGCGGTCGAGGCGCCCGGCGGACGGGCGCGGCGCATGCCCGCCATCGCGCGGAGCCCGCGACGCAGCGTCAGCTGGACGCGCTTGATGGCGACGACGTTGGGAAACACCGCCACCTCATCTGAGGTCTGCAGCCGGACCTGGCGGCGCCACCAACCGTCGTCGCGCCACACCTGCAGGTCGACTGGACCGAACTGGAACGCGCCGCGCCTGGGCGAAGACGTCCGGTACGTGACGCTCAGCCGCCCGGCGCGATCGAAGCGGCTCTCGAGCTCGCGCGGGTGCGGCCGCAGCTCCGCCGGCGCATGGTCGGCGACCCTGGCCGCGAGCCCGGCCGCCACCGGGTTCTCGATGACGACGACGACATCCTCCAGCTCTCCGAGCGAGAACGGCTCGGGCAACGTGCGCCGGACCACGTACCCGGACCGGCCGGGCAGCAGCGCGAGGTCGCGCGCCGCGATGACGACGAGCCCGGCGTTGTAGAGGGCGGCGACAAAGCCAATCACGGGCGAGACCACCGCGAGTGCGATCAGCACCGCACCGATCGCCACAGCCCAGAGCAGCCGGGGCTGAGGCGCGAGCCCTCTGATCAATCTCTTAACGTGGAGGGACGACCCGGGCGGCCACCGCGTCGAGGACGCTGTCGGGCGTCTGCCCCGCGACCTCAGCCTCGGGGCGGAGGATCAAGCGGTGTCGAAAGGCCGGCGCGAGCAGCGCCTTCACGTGGTCGGGCGTGACGAACTGCTGCCCTTCGAAGGCCGCATACGCCCGCGCCGCGAGCATCAGCAGGACCTCGGCTCGCGTGCTCGCCCCGAGCGCGATTTCGGGCGCGGTGCGGGTGGCCGTGGCGAGGTCCACGACATACCGGCGAATCTTTTCGTCGAGGACGACCTTGGCCACCTCGGCCTTGCATGACTCGATGTCGGCCGCACCAAGCACCGCCTCGACACCGGCCTTGACCGGATCACGCAGCTCGATGCCTGATTCCCACCGCCGGAGCACCTCCATCTCGTCAGCCGCAGACGGATAGTCGAGCCGGACCTTGAAGAGGAAGCGATCCTGCTGCGCTTCGGGCAGCGGGTAAGTGCCCTCGTATTCGATCGGGTTCTGTGTCGCGAGGACGAAGAAAGGCGCCGGAAGCGCCAGCTGCTGGCCTTCCAGCGTGACGCCGCGCTCTTCCATCGCTTCGAGGAGAGCCGACTGCACCTTCGCCGGCGCGCGGTTGATCTCGTCCGCCAGGAGCACGTTGGTGAAGATGGGACCGCGGCGCAGCGCGAACGTGCGGTTCGCGAGGTCGTAGACGGAGGTGCCCAGGATGTCCGCGGGCATCAGGTCGGGCGTGAACTGCACGCGGCCGTATTCCAGCGCCAGGGCCCGCGCGAGCGATTTCGCAAGCAGCGTTTTTCCAGTGCCCGGCACTCCTTCCAGGAGGATGTGGCCCTGCGCCACCAGCGCGATCGCGCACAGGCGGATGGCGTCCTCCTGGCCGACGACCGCCTTGACGAGCTGTTCGCGCAGGCGCGCGTAGAACTCCGGTGCGGAGACCGCGGTGGTGTCCGCCATCAACTCGGCCGGCGACTTTCTTGCGGGACGGGATGAGCGATGCGATGAAATCGTTGGGCGCTCTTCAGCAGCTCGGCCTCGGTCGACGCAGAGGCGATGAGGGCGTTTTCCGCCTCGGCCAGGTCGGCGGCGGTCTCGGGCAGGCGCACCCAGAGAGCATTCCAGAAGCGCTCCCGCGGCTGCAGCGGAATCCCGGTCCGGGCTGCAAGGGAGCGCTCGGTCGCGGTGGCGAGAAGACCGAGCGTGACGGCGCGGGCGCTGGACCGTCGCAGCAGCTGACCGACCGCGACCGCCCACTCCGCGTCGACGCGCGGGCCATCGGGCGGGCGGGGAATGAGCGGTCCGAATGAACGGCCGCGCAGGAGCAAACCGACGAACACCGCAAGGAGCAGCCAGAGAAGGGCCCCGCCCCACGGAGTCAGGACCCACGCTTGCGGCGCGAGGTCGCTCACGTTCACGCCGTGGTGGTACTCGTCGAAGAGGACTGATGCCTTGGCGGATGACAGTCCAAGCAGGTCAGCCAGCAAGCGCCCGTTGTCTTCCTTGCCGAGATAGCCATTGCACAGGACCAGCGGGTTGGCCAGTGCGACGACGTAGCCCGCCTGCACACGCTGCAGAAAGCCGGTCACGTAACCGCCCGGCGTGCGCAGGAACGGGACCTGCTCGGCGGATGGATCCAGGGGCGTGACCTCGCCGCCACCCGCGACGGTCTTGACCCCTGGCACTGTTGGGTTGCCAAGCTGGCCGGCGCCCGATACTGTCCCGTCCAGCCGCCTCACCCCGAATGAGTGGTCGAGCTCAGGATCGCCTTTCTCCGAGGCGTAAACGAGGATGCCGCCAGAGCGAACCCACAAGCGTGTTCGCTCGGCCTGGTCCGCGGTGTAAGGGCTCGTTGGGCTGAAGACGAACATCATGGCGAACGGTGCAATCGGTGGGAACGACCCTGCGATCTGCTCTGTGGGATGGCCCATGGCTTCAGCGAATAGGCGCACCGCCGACGTGCCGCCGGCGGAGTCGCTGTTCGAGCTGTGTTCCGGGGAGTCCTGGTGGGGCTGAATCGAATACGCGATCGCGGCCACCGCGATGGCCAGCACCCCGGCGATGATCCAGCCTCGTGCGCCTTTCATGCGGCCGCACTCACGGATTGGCGGAAGGGCGCCGCGACCCGCGCCGCCTGGTCGTACGTGGCCGCGTCCACCTCCCGCCCGCCGTAAACGGCAGCCTCGAATGGCATCAGCAGCGGTCGCAGGCGCGCCGGGTCGGGCGCTTTCTGGAAGATCTCGCGGACCGTCAACGGGCTTCCCTCCCACGTCCGCTCGCCTGACAGCTTGGCGGCGACCCCCGCACACAGCGCTCGAATCGCGCCCAGCCGGTCACCCCTGGCCGCGAGCCGGTCGGCTTCGGCAAAGTAGTCCGAGGGCGCGCGAGGACCCATAGGTTGCGCCGCGATCAAGCCTTCTGTAAACCTGCCGCGAGCCGATCGAAAGACGATGACGGCCACCGCAATGAGAGCTCCGGCGCCAAACAGGTAGAAGATCCAGGTCGGCGCCTGCGCTCCGGCGCCCGCACCAAACAGAAGGCGCAACAGCTGGTTGATCCGATCACCCACCCACTGCACGAAGCGATCCAGCAACGAGGGCGGGCGCCGAAGCGCGTCGTAGCGAGACATGGCGAGCACCGCGTCCAGCCGCTGCTGCGCCAGCTCTGGGTCCGATGTGTTGGCCGGATGGTCGAGAAGAGCCCGAAGCGCAAGCAGCCGCGCCTTTGCGTCGACAAAGTCAGGTGGCTGGCGCTGAAGGTCGGTGATGATCTCGGGCTGCGTGAGGCCCGTGCCCGCCCGGAGCACTGCCTCCGCCTGGTGCGCGGTGGCGGCATCGCCCGCCGCCGCGTTTTGAACCAGCTGATATGCGCTGTCAACCGCCTGCCGGTAGGTCGGCGCGACCGGAGGCTCAGCCGACGCCGGCACCGCCGCGAGAACCGCGAGCGCCAGCATCGCGGCGGCGAATCCGATCGCTCGGAGGACGAGGGGTTGGGGTCTCAGCGAACTCTCACTGCGCCGGCTGCGGGCTGGCGACGCGCTGCGCCAGCTGGAACAGGTCGAGCGCTTCGCGCCGAACGCGAAGGTCCAGATAAATGAGGACGATCGCGATCTGCAGAAGGGGATTGACGAGCGAACCGACAATCACGCTGCTCGCCGCGGCGATCCACAATGCCGCGACCGTCGGGATGACAAGCTGCAGAAGGGATTGTGCGAGGACGATGAACGCGCGCAGCGCGGTGCGCGCGACGAACCAGATCACGAACATCAACAACAGCGTGAAGAAGGTGCGCCACCAGCGCCCCTGGACCAGGCGCCAGCTGCGTCCCATCGCACCGCCGAGGCCCAAGTTCTCGATGAACATCACGGGCATCACGGCCGCCCAGCCGACCCAGATCCAGATCCATAGCGGGATAAGGCAGAAAGCTACCAACATCAGGCCGATGAGCAGCCAGTAGCCGAGGAGAGGAAAGTAGCGCCTCAGGACTCCGGAGAGAACGCGTGCCGGAGTCACCGGCCGGCCGAGCGCCGATTCGCAAGCGGCGTATGTGACTGCTCCATAGAAGAAAGGCACCAGCGCGATCGCGATCAATGCGCCGGCGAGGTACAGCACAACAGTGCCCGCCTGGAGCAGCGTCTGGTCAGCGGTCGCCGAGCCTGCCTGCAGCAGCAAGCCGCTGAACAGCGCGTAGTAACTGAAGCTGGACAGCGCCGCCGACGGGATCGAGAGGATCACCGACAGGCCCGCGAAGAGCAGGAAGTGGCGCCGATACATCCGGAAGGTCTCATCGAGCAGGTCTCCGACCTCGAGCGGGCGCAGGCGAAGTGGAACTGTTGCGCTCACCTGAAGCAATTGTGGGGCCCTTCGCCGATCGGCCGTTAAGTACCCGCGAAACGGGTCGAGGTGTGCGTTCTCTGCAGTGGAGGGGCAAATTGAACGACCGAGCGCCGGGATCGGTGGACGACGTCCGGGTGTTATTCGTGGAAGATGACCCGGCAGTCGCCCAGATGTACAAGCTGAAGCTCGAGCTGGACGGCTACAAGGTCGAGGTCGCGCCCGACGGCGAGGTCGCTTTGAGCATGGCGCGCAGCGAGCCGCCCGACATCATCTTTCTCGACATCCGGCTGCCAAAGCTGGGCGGCCTGGAGGTGCTCGAAGCCCTACGGGCCGACCCCAAAACCCAAGCGCTTCCAGTCGTGATCCTGTCCAGCCACTCCGAAAAGGAGCTGGTCGAGCGCGGCGCCAGGCTGGGCGCCCTCGACCACCTGATCAAGAGCAAGACAACCCCGGCCAAGCTGGCCGGCGGCGTCGAGGGCTGGCTGAAGCACTAACCCGCGGCCGCCGACCCGCCAGTCAACTCGGAATCCGACCCATGTGCAGGAAAGAGGGTATCGCGAGCCGGTGATCGCCCCATGTGTGCACACCCGTGGACATAGAGATTCCATGACGGATTACCCATATCGCGACGTCCGCGGGAGAGCGAAATCGTTGGCCAAACGATCATGGTTCGCCTTAGGGAAACGACGGCCTCCATGCTTTCCCAAACGCGAACCGAATCTTGAACAACCGCTCTCTCACCTCTACTCGATCGGTGACGTCCTTGGTACATACGATTAGCCGGTGAAGGGCCGCGAGCTCCTACTGGCGGTCTTATTGTTCGTCGCCTCTTGCTCGCCTGGGTCTGGCGGCAGCACGGCACAGGCTCGGGTGTTCACAGGCACGATCGGGAAGGCGGACTACAAAATCGAGGTTCCGGTCGCCTGGAACGGCACTTTGTTCCTCTACAGCCATGGACTCGTCACCCCGGATCAGCCCAACCCTGCTCAAGACGCCGGTGGACCCGAGGAAGTCATCGGGCCATGGCTCCTGAGGCAGGGCTTCGCAATCGCTGGCTCCTCCTACGGTTCAACGCTCTGGGCCGTCGCTGACGCATTCACCGACCAAATGGCCCTACTGGACTACTTCTCACAGCACGTTGGTAAGCCGAGACGCGTCGTGGCTTGGGGTCATTCCCTCGGTGGATTGATCAGTGCCGGGCTGATCCAACTCCATTCCGATCGCTTTGCGGCGGCGATCTCCTTCTGCGGTATCGTGGCCGGCGCCGTCGGCTATGCGAACACCCTGCTCGACGGCGCTTACGCGTTCCGCACGCTGCTTGCGCCCGAATCCGATCTCCAGGTAGCGCCAATCCTCAACTCGGCGACGAATGCGCAAATTGCGCTGAGCGTCTACAACGCTGCCCGCGCTACGCCTGCAGGTCAGGCGCGCATCGCGATGGCCGCCTCCATGGCTGACCTGCCAGGCTGGTTCGATCCCAACGGGAAGCAGCCTGAAGCAACCGACCTTGGCGGGTGGACCTCGGCGATTGACCAATGGTTCGCAAATTCATTGATTCCCGCCGCCTTTTCATTGCCGTTCGACTTTGAGCACCGCGCCGCCGGAAATCCATCCTGGAACATGGGCGTGAACTACCACGAGCAGTTCGCGATCTCCGCCGGCCGAAATCAGGTGACCGCGCTTTATCAAGCGGCGGGGCTGGACGTCGATCGCGACCTGCGAGCCCTCGACGCCGGCCAGCGCGTCGTACCGGATGCCGAGGCGGTCGCATACCTGAAACAGAACATCACATTCGATGGGCAACTAAGGGTGCCGGTGCTGACAATGCATACGACCGCCGACGGAACAGTAATCCCCGAGGACGAAACCGCCTATGCGGATGTGGTTAAGGCGGCTGGCAATCAAGACATGCTGCGGCAGCTCTTCGTCAACCGCGCTGGACATTGCGCTTTCACTCCGGCGGAAACGATCGCTGCGATTGAGACGGTGCTCGATCGGCTGGACAGGGGACATTGGGACAACTCAGCTCTGGCGCCCACGGCGATGAACGCTCACGCTAGGGCGGCCGGCTCAAGTTATCAGCGGTACAGGTCCCAGTTTGCAGGTCCGCCAAGCTTCGTCGACTTTAGCGCCGGACCCTATCCTCGCCCATTCCCTTTCGGAGCACGCGCGCCGGTTTGACTTCCCTCCCCGAGCCGCCGCCACCGAGCCGCAAGCGAACTTAACGGGAGACTGGGCGCGGCGCAACCCCGGTTGTTGAGACCTGAGTTGTCCGCGCCCGACGACCTTAGGGTTTCGCCGCGGTGCCCGCCGGCTCCTTGTGCTTGTGCTTGACCGGCGTGAACTTGAGGCCATCCTCGCCTTCGACGTCGATCTGAACCGTGTCGCCACGGGCGATCTTCCCGCGCAGCAAGTGCTCCGAGAGGTTGTCTTCGATCCGGCTCGTGATCACACGCCGCAATGGGCGCGCGCCATACGTCCGGTCGTACCCCTCTTTCGCGAGAAGGTCCTTGGCCGCGTCGGTGACCTCGATCGTGATCTGCTGCTCCACCAGGTGCTTCGAGAGCTTGTTGAGCTGCAGGTCGACGATCTGCCGGATCTGCGCGGTCGTCAGGCTCTTGAACACCACGACGGCGTCCACCCGGTTGAGAAACTCGGGCCGGAACATCCGCTTGAGCTCTTCGTCGATCTTCTCTTTGGTGTTCTTGTGCCGGCGCTCGACCTCGCTCGCCTCGTCCACGACAGCAGGCTGGAACCCAAGGGAGGTGCCCGCCTGGTTGACGTCGCGGATTCCGAGGTTCGAGGTCATGATGATCACGGTGTTCGCGAAGTTGACCACCTTGCCCTTGGCGTCGCTCAGGCGTCCGTCCTCGAGGATCTGCAACAGCATGTTGAAGACCTCTGGGTGCGCCTTCTCGATCTCGTCGAACAGGATCACCGAGTAAGGCCGGCGGCGAACCGCTTCGGTCAGCTGCCCGCCCTCGTCGTAGCCAACGTAGCCGGGAGGTGAGCCTACCAATCGTGCGGTCGTGTGCCGCTCCATGAACTCGGACATGTCGAGCTTGATCAGCGCGTCTTCTGAATCGAACAGGTACTCAGCCAATGCGCGCGCCAGCTCGGTCTTCCCGATACCGGTGGGTCCGAGGAATATGAATGATCCGATCGGACGGCGCGGATCTTTGAGCCCGGCACGAGCGCGCCGCACCGCCTGCGAGACGGTAAGTATTGCTTCGTCCTGGCCGACCATCCGCTTGTGCAGCTCGTCCTCCATGCGGAGAAGGCGCGCGGTTTCCTCTTCGACCAGACGCGAGACGGGAACACCCGTCCATGCCGCGACGATCTGCGCGATATGCTCCTCGCCGACCTCCGGGACGGTCTCGCCCAGCTTGTCTCGCCAGGCCGCTTCTTTCAGAGCGAGCTTGTCTTGCAGCTTCTTGACCTTATCGCGAACGCTCGCCGCGGCCTCGAAGTCCTGCTTGTTGACGTTTTCGTCCTGGTCCGTCTTCTGCTTCTTGATCTCCTTCTGGAGCTCTTTCAGGTCATCGGGCGTTGTCGTGAGCTTCATGCGCACACGCGCCGATGCCTCGTCGATCAAGTCGATCGCCTTGTCGGGCAGCGCGCGGTCGCTGACGTAGCGGTCGCTGAGGACTGCCGCCGCGTGCACGGCTGCATCGGTGATGGTGACGCGGTGGTGCTTCTCGTATAGAGACTTGACGCCATTCAAGATGTCGATCGTCTCTTCGAGCGTCGGCTGGTCGACAAAGACCGGCTGGAACCTGCGCTCCAACGCCGCGTCCTTCTCGATGTACTTGCGGTACTCGTTGAGCGTGGTCGCGCCGATGCACTGGATCTCTCCGCGAGCCAGAGCCGGCTTGAGAATGTTGGCGGCGTCGATGGCGCCTTCCGCGGCGCCGGCGCCGACCAGCGTGTGCAGCTCATCGATGAACAGCACGACCTCGCGGCTCGAGCGGATCTCGTCGAGGATCTTCTTCAAGCGCTCTTCGAACTCACCGCGGTACTTGGTGCCCGCCACCAACGCGCCCATGTCGAGAGTCAGCACGCGCTTGTGCTGCAGCGACTCGGGCACATTGCCGAGGTTGATCTGCTGAGCGAGGCCTTCGGCGATCGCGGTCTTGCCCACGCCCGGTTCGCCGATGAGGGCGGGGTTGTTCTTCGTCCGCCGGCTCAGGATCTGGATCACGCGTTCGATCTCCATCTCCCGTCCAATCACCGGATCGAGCTGGTTCCGGCGAGCGAGCTCGGTGAGGTCGCGGCCGAACTGGTCGAGCAATGGCGTCTTCGACGGCTTCTTGGGCGCGGGCTCCGCCTCGGTCTCGGCGCTCGAGTCGTGGAGCAGGCGCTCGATCTCCGAGCGCACCTTCTCCAGCGTCGCGCCGAGGTCCTCGAGGACGTGCGCGGCGATGCCTTCGCCTTCGATCAGCAGCCCAAGCAGCAGGTGCTCGGTGCCGACATAGTTGTGACCCATCCGGCGTGCCTCTTCAAAGGAGATCTCGATGACCTTCTTGACGCGAGACGTCGGAATGATCTGCTGGATGATGATCCGCTCGTTCCGGCCCAGCACGGACTCGATCGTCTGGCGGACTTTCCCGATTTCCACGCCAAGGTTGTTGAGGACCTTGGCGGCCAGCCCTTCACCCTCGCGGAGCAAGCCCAGGAGCAGGTGCTCGGTGCCTATGTAGCTGTGGTGCGATCGTTCTGCTTCTTCTTGGGCGAGCGTCAGAACCTTCTTGGCTCGCTCAGTAAATCTCTCAAACGGGTACAAGGTCTATTCCTCCCTGGATTCCTACGCCTAGGTGGGGCCAGCACCTCCTCCAACGTTTGCTCTGGTACCCGGCGGTACCTCGGCACCTAATATAACGTCCAACTCGACAAACGGATTTCAATTGGCCGGAGGCGCGATGAGGCTGTTTCTCGGGCGCCTCGGTGAATACTTCCCCGCAGCCCTCGCTCTTACACTTCCGACGGCATTTTTGCCGACCGCGGAGGATTCCTTCATCCTTCCCCGGGCCTCGATCGTTATCGCCGGCGCCTGTCTGGGTGTCGGCCTGACCCTGCTTACACCCGGACGGACCCCACTGAGAGGCCTGAAGTGGCCACTGTACGCCGCCGCCGCGGCGGCGATTGTGGCCTTTGTCCTGTCTGTTTCGTGGCCCCTGAGCTTCGCGGGTTCGTACACACGGTACGAGTCGCTTCCCATCCGGCTGGCTTACCTCGGCCTTCTGACCGCTGCCGTGTGGCTTCCCCGCGAGAAGCGCCAGCGGGACTGGGTGGTGACGGCGTTTGTCTTCGGCACCGCGGTCGCCTGCCTCGAGGCCCTCCAGCAGCTGGTCGCACAGGTGCCTTACCGGCCAGACGGCAACCTCGGAAACGCCAACCTGCTGGGCGCGCTGGTCGCGATGGCGATTCCGCTGGCCGTCAACCGAGCGTTCCGTGGAGGACGTTTCGTGCTGGCCTGGTTCCTTGCTATCGCTGCCCTGGTGGGCGGCCTGGTCGCCACGACTTCGCGCAGCGGCGGCCTCGGAGCTCTGGCCGGTGTCCTTCTGCTGCTGGTCTTCGCCCTCCGGGGGCGCTGGGCTTTCGGGGCCGCCCTGGGATCAGCGGCTGCGATCGCCGCCGCTCTTCTTTTTGTCTTCCTGTCGCCCCTTCGCTCGCTTAACGACGACCCTGGACCACTGAGGATCCATCTCTGGCAGGACGCCCTGCGGATGATCTCGGCTCGACCGCTGACCGGTTGGGGTGAAGATGCGACAGGGCTTGTCTTCGGGCAGTTCCTGACCGGCGACTGGTCGCCGGGCATCACATTCGATCGCGTGCACTCTGGGCCCCTGGACATCGCCGCAACGCAGGGCCTTCTCGGCCTCGCGGTCATGGGCTGGATCCTCGTCGTCCTGTCTCGCGGCGCGTGGAGATGGCGAGCCGAAGGCGGTGTCGCGCCCCTTGCCGCGGCGTGCGCCGGGTACACGGTCTGGGTTTTTTTCAACTTCGACTGGGCTCCCGCTACCGGCGTCTTCTGGCTCCTGGCGGGAACCATGTGGGCTGAGATTCGAGCCGCCGAAAGTCAGGTGACAGGCCGTGATCTCTCCTCGGGCGAGCCGACGCCGAGTCCCGCCGTTTGGCAGTCGGCCGGTGCGATCGCGCTGGTTCTCGTCACGATCGCCCTGGCGGTCCTGCCTCTGCTCGCTGATACCTGGTACCTGCGTGGCAGGCCCGACCTATCCGTGGTCGTCGACCCGCTTCAATCGCGCTACCACTGGGCGCTGGGTCAGCAGCTTGTTGCCGAGGATAAGGTCGCGCAGGGAGTCGACGAAATGCGACGCGCCGCCAATCTTGGCGAGACCGAACCCGGCCTTTACGTCGAGCTCGGCGACCGCGAGGCCGAGCTCGGCCGGTCAGCGCAGGCTCGCAAGGACTACGAGCGAGCCCTTCAGATCGACCCGTTCTACGCCCCGGCCATCCAGCGAATGTCTGGGCTCGGAGGCTAAAACGGAATGATGGACCAGTAACGCTTTCCACACGTTCCCGTTTGACGGAACGAGATGACAATGGCCGCCGCGGCCGGGGTCCAGGGCATCAGACCAGCCGTCGGAATGGTAGTGGCCAGCCTGATTTTGGCCGGATGTGGTGAGTCTCCTCGAGCACAGAGTGGCCCGAGTACATCTGGCGGCACCAATCCGGTAGCGACAGCCACAGCCGTAGCCGCCTGCAACGCCGGTGGATCAACTCCACCGTCGGCGAAGGCGTCGCCGTCAAACGCGTCAGGCTCAATCACCGGAAGCACCGGTTGGCCACCCAGTGGGGTCGCTCCTCAGCTCGTTTATGCCATCAGCACAGCCGGCGCATCTGATGGCGCCTACTCGACTGAAACGGTTGCGGGCCAGTTCTCCTACACGATCAACGGGGTTGCTCCCGGGGAGTACTACGTGTTCTCGGCTGTGCGTCCCTTGATCTGCAAGGGCGAGGGGACCGTGGTCGGTGCGCCATATTCGGAATTTGCTATTTCCGGAAGCCCGTCGGCATCCCACGCGCCGTTGGCGGTGATCGTCAAAGCAGGCACGTCCTTGAACCGAGTCGATCCCGCCGATTGGACCGACAAAACGGTTCCTGCGCCACCCATTGGGATCGTCTCCGATTCGGGACTCCGATCTGGCGGTCAGACTTACGCTTCCGCCCGCGAGGCGGCGGTGGCGACTGCCAGGCTCCATTCGGCCGCGGTCATTGTGGACAGCATGTCCGCGTGTGCGGTCAATCGAGCTTGCATAACAATCGGCAGTCAGCACGATGGAGTCGAAGCCGCGTATTTCGCCGGCCAGGGTGGCTCAAACGCCGATGTTCTCGCGTGTATTACTTACGTCGTCCACGAGCCGGCGGGCTGGCGCGGGGTACGTTCGCAGTGCCCGGCGGGCTTCCCGGCTGTCGGACAAAGCGGCATGGTCTGGCTCGGCGGGGTCACCGCCAGCTGCGGCGCCAACGTTCGCTCGACGCCGGGCCCCACGGGCAAAGTGGTCGCCTGCCTGCAGCATCACACGGGTGTCGCCATCGATGGCGGTCCGGTTTATGCACCGATGTCGTCGATGGACGGCATCTGGTGGCACCTCGCAGGCCAAGGCTGGATGGCGGATGACCTTCTCATCTATCCAGAGATCTGCGGCTGCGACTAACCCTTCGGCCGACGACTGACACGCTGAGGCTAGGCCTCTTCCTCGACGTCGTCGCACTCCGGAGCCCGCGGTTGTAGCCCACACGATTCCCAGCGCGTGCCGGCATCCGCGGTCTTGAGTCCCAATTCAAACCAGCGAGTGCCGGCTCCCGCGGGTTCTCCCGGACCTGAGCTCAGTCGACGACCGAGCTGAGGAGCTAGGCCTCGTCCTCGACGTCGTCGTATTCGGGAGCCCGCTGCTCGCCGCGTCCGTTCACGAGGTTGGCCGGCGGCGCCGACAGCTGCTTCAGGCTCAGCGAGATCCGCCGCCGTGCGGTGTCGATCCCGATCACCTTCACGTGGAGGGTCTCCCCTACCTTCAGCACGTCTTCGGTCCGCTCGACGTGGTCCCACGACAGCTCGGAGATGTGGAGCAGCCCTTCGATGCCGGCCATGATCTGCAGGAAGGCCCCGTACTTCTTGGTCTTGGTGACCTGGCCCTCGACGATCGAGCCGATCGGCATCGACTGAACGAGACGCTCCCACGGGTCCTGCTGCAGCTGCCGCAGGGAAAGGGAGATTCTCGTCTGCTCGGGGTCGAGCTTGATCACCTTGACGGTGACCTCTTCGCCGAGCTGCAGGACGTCGGTCACCTTGGAGACCCGGTCCCACGACAGCTCTGAGATGTGAATCAATCCGTCCGCTCCACCGATGTCAACGAAGGCTCCATAGCTCGTGATGCCAGAGACGGTTCCCTTGACGGTGGTGCCAGTCTGCAGCCGGCTGAAGAGCTCCTCGCGCTTGCGCGCGCGATCCTCGTCCTCGGCAGCCTTCTGGCTGACGATGAGCCGGTTGCGCTTGCGGTTGACCTCGAGGATCTTGACCGGGATCCGCTGGCCGACCAGCGATTCCAGGGTGCCCGCGTA
>WNGI01000855.1_pt1 | contig 37366 bp, 40 predicted proteins | sample 5400621 | NCBI WGS metagenome assembly WNGI01 (sample SAMN13153374, study PRJNA577476) | soil metagenome | isolation source: 20 cm soil or saprolite under Garry oak tree replicate 1 | place: USA:California | collected 2016-06-15
TCTTCATTGGAATTCGCGTCCAGGTCCTTCACTCTCTGCCAGTATTGGGGCTTGTATAGCGGTCGATTGGACCCCATCCTGCGCAGGAGCGTGGCGGCGCGTTCGCTCTGTTCATTATTCTGCCGTTTGCGGTTCTGCAGCGGCCAAGTCGCAATCTGCAAGCCGCTGTAAATGTCGCTAGTAGAGTCAGTTCCAACTTCGATGCCGACGTTGTGCATTTGATTGGGAACACCCAACAAATTATCTGCCAAGCCATTCCACAGCCCAGTCAGATCGGGATGTCCATCGGGAGTCCTCGGTGTCGGACCAACCGGGGTCGGGGGTAATGTGTTTTCATGGTCCATGCGCGGACCGCCGTTCGCCTGCCCAAAAGCCGCTGCTGGGAGCAAGCACAGCAGTACTGCCATAACGATGATGCTGCTACATCTTACGTAATGCCTCATGCTGGAGCTCCTTTCCCTGCTCAGTTGCCATTCGGATCCGCTGTGAACTTAAACACGCGTCCATCCGCCAGCTTCAGTTCCTGGAGAAACCCGCTATTCGAACCATCTTTGGCAGCCAATCCCGAGGCGGTTACTTCGTCGCCGGGTTTCAAGCCACCCCGGTCTTCCCTGCTCATGCCCGCTCTGCGGAGGGCGCCGGGCCCGCCGAGTTCGAAAGCCCACTTTTGAGCTTTGCCGTCGGCATCCTTTACGTTTATGGTTAGGTACGAATGGGGATTAATCCATTCCACCTTGGACACAGTCCCGCTGACCGTAAACGTCTTGTGAATGTCGAACTGCGCTTGAACGGAATGGTGAGCAGAGGCAGATCCAGCCAAAACCAACCCAAGGATCCACAAAGCACTGCTCACCAAAGCATGGCTGTTTTTAAAACGCATCACATTGTCTCCCTGACTATCTTGACGCGCGAACTGCTGTGATCGTTGCAAAAAATTGGTTTACCTGTATTTTAACTCTTTGCCTGGATTCAACACAACGAATTTTGACTCCAACATTATTTGTGGACCGAGATAGTATCGGCAAACGATTGTATGTAGCGGCCCAAAGTAATGACTGTAAACCACAGGAAAAGAGAGGTCGCCGCGATAAATTTGGCGAGGGGTGGCGCGTCGTCACCAGGTCCGAGCCCCTCCACAGAGTCGAATGCGCCGGTCAAGTAGAACGCCGCCACATTCAGTCCAAGAAGCATGATCGCCAGCATTTTAAGCCAAAAAGCCACGTCATAAGTGTAATACTGGTCCATACCAGTAAAAGCCATGACGCCCGTGACGAGATTGAGGCCGAACCCGGCCATCGCCCACGGGACTAACCGGTGCAAGGGATCAATCGGAATTTGTTTCGCAAATCCCAGCATGCGCAAGTCGAGGATACCTACCGTCCCGATCAGCAGCACCAGCCCGACGAAATGCAAGTCCATCATGAACGCCCACCACCACTTGTTGGCAGTCATCAGGTCGGCAACCCTTGCGGGCGATGGCTCCATCTCATGTATCCACTTCGACATCATTAATCCTTCAGCTACTGCTTCTTGGCCGAACCCGATCTCGGGATGACGGATGTCGCCGCCCGTGGTCCAGACTCTGGACATGAGGCCCACCGTCACAATTGAAAAAATCAGAATGGCCGACAAGCTCCAATTCCAACGTGCCGGACGTGAGCTCCCGTGAGACTTCCACAATCCGACCAAGGCAAGGGCGCCAGTGATTTCCATAAAAAGCAATGCCAGCATTGCCGCGCCTTGGTGCCTTTCAATTAAGGCTTCTGAGACGCCGGGGGTTTTCCGGATCGCACCCTGCGCACCGGTGCCACTAAAAAACGTCGGAATTGCCAGGAGAGCCATGGCCGGGAAAATGATAAGGCTCGCCCGCCGTAGGTCTTCGTTTTTTCCAACCAGGGAAATAAGGAACAGGCCAAGCCCAACCATAGTGCCTATGATCGGAAAATGATTCAGTAAAAGGTGCAGGTGTGCAAAATTCATTTGCGGACCCCTTAACGAACCCTCTTACGACGGAAATGTCAGATACTTATATGTGTATGCCAGCAAGCGGCCCGCCGTAATGGCTCCAAACCACAAAAATAATGACCACCTCGCCAGCATTACGCCTCTTGTTGCCATAGCTTCTTCACTCAAGCTCGAATCCTCAAACACCTGTATCTTGAGTCTCTGCATAACCCATACGGCAAATCCGATGAGCGTCAATTTTATATAAAAGTCCGGGTTCGTGAGTGCCTTTGTCGGATAGGCGAAGACAAGCAAAATCCCGGTTACGGCATTCATCGCGAAGCCTATCCACATAATGCGGAACAATCGCTTGAGCGGCGCGAGCGGTATGGCCCGTGCAACTCCAAGGAGCCGCAGATCGACCACCGCGTTCGCGCCTACTAATAGCGCCAGGCCAAACGTGTGAAAGAGAAGAATAAAATAGAATGCAAAAGGCGATTCTGATTCCCGCAGCCATGTGCTGAAGCCAGTATCTTCGATCGCCTTCAAAAACATAGGTGGGCCCAAGCTCAACTCCTTAACCGGGGCTTTCTACTTCGGCTTCCAGCCCTATCTAGCACACGATCATACGGCCTGGCTGCTGGCAAGGATGAGGTGATCAGAGAACACCGCCTGAAGGCCAATGTGAGTAGGAGTGCGAGAAACAGAGCGAGAAGGAAAACCATTCGCGTCGGGTCCTAACAGTCCTAGAGCGAGTCATCATTGAATGCACGTTAGTCGATGAAACCATTTCCCTCGATTTGTCAGCTTGCAGAAACCCTCACATAGCTGCCCGCATGAAGGCTCCTGGAGCCCGCAAACTTCAGAAAAGAATCTTCAGCGCTAACTGGATTTGTCGTGGGTCGTTTCCTCCTGTGTCTCTAATCTTCCCCGTGCTCGCTGACGGCTTTTCCGAGAATGGGCCCACGTCGCCTGAATTACCCGAGAATACCCCGGCGACCAGATGGGCGCCGCCGAAGTTTGGATGGTTCAGGACGTTGAAGAATTCGGCACGGAACTGCACCATGCCACGTTCTCCCAGAAATCCGATCTTCGTATCCTTCACAAGGGAAAAGTCCCATTCCCGTTGAGGCGGCCCTGGCAGGATGTTGCGCCCGGAAGTGCCGAGCTGGCCAAGAGTGGGTGAACAATTTGTTAAGCCGGGGCCAGCACAGTTCGGCGAGATCGAGAACATCGCTGGGTTGAACCACTGGCTGACCTTGCCGGTGATGACCGTGTTCGGGTCGTAGGGAATCGGGGTGTAAGGGCACGGATTGCTGCCGGCCGCTGGCTGCCCTGGCGGTGACGTGCAAAGAGCTGGATTCCAGTATTTCGCAATTAAGGCCGGAGTATTTATGTTGACCCGGTCAGCTTGGCCCTGCAGGACGCCCGAATTCGAGCGATTGCCGGCGAGGATCACCGAGAATGGTTCGCCGCTCTGGATGCTTACGATGCTGCTCATCCACCAGCCGTTTGCCATCTTCGATAGCAAGCCGTTGCCTTTCATGACGTTCGGAAGGTGATACGTCATATTGAACTCGAAGTTGTTCGGGACATTGAAGCAGGCGGGTCCAGTGTCCACTTGACGTGGGTGAAGTGCATCGGTGCCCAGGAGGCCGCCCGCGACCAAGCAATCGCGGACGTTCTCCTGTCCTTGAGTATCGTCTGTCACCCGGCTGTGGGTGTAGGAAGTTTCGAATTCCAGACCACGACTGGTCCTCTTGCTCAGGACTACCTGCAGGGCGTTGTACCGGGACTGCGAAAACGTGCCGACGTTAATGGTGCTGCCTATGTTAGGGTTCACGACTGCGTAATTGGGAGCGCTCGTGTCCCAGAACTGCACCCTGCCGTTTACGCAGAGACTCGCAGGGTCACCGCACGGACCTGTGGACGTAGGAAAGATCGGATTTCCTTCCCGGATCGTGGCCAAGTGGACTCCATGGTTTCCGACATAGGCAACCGCTAGCGCCATGTTCCAGGGCAATTGCTGCTGGACGCTCGCGTTGTACTGGATCATGTACGGGCTCAAAAAGTTGTAATCCATAAACTGAGGGGTTAAGACTCCAGGCGTGGTCGCGGTATACGAATTTAGTATAGAGTCAGGAATGGGAAATGGAAAGCCCGAACCAGGCGGTTGGCCGCAACAATCGAAGAACGACCCCACCGCCGGGTTGGAGGATTCGGTAATGTCGACCAATCCGGAAAACGGCGGCGCCCCAATGGCGTTTTGTCCGAGGGCGGACCCGATATTCCCAATGTCGTAGTAGATTCCGAAGCCGGAGCGGATAGCCGTCTTTCCGTTTCCAAACAGGTCGTAGGCCAGTCCGATCCGCGGACTGAAGTCGCGCAATGTGTTGTTTTTCATGACAGGCCCGATAACAAACGCGTCGGTGAAATCGTTCACAAGGTGCGACTGCCTCCCGTTAATCTCCCTTGGCGTAGTCATGAATTCATACCGCAAACCCAAGTTCACGGTCAGCCGCGGCGTCGCGCGCCAGTCATCCTGCCCATAGAATCCGAGGGTGTGAAAGACGTTAAATCGATTCTCATTTGCAAACGGGGGCTCAAACTCGACCAGGTAGGGTTTGCTCATCATGAAATGGGCGATGTCGGCGAATTGGATCTGCCCATCAGCCGAATTATTGGATTGATTTCCTTCATTCCACCGATTGCCCAGGAACCCAAACTTGAACGCGTGTTTGCCCCGGGTCCATACAAAGTCGTCGCTTAGAGTGTAGATGTTCTGGACAGCGAAGTTCTTCGGGAAATTGTTCGCGGAACCGATCTCGCTATAGTCCCCGCCGGCCACTCCGCCGATGTCAATTACGCCGGTCGGAAAGCCCGTTCTGATGGGAGGTCCCAAATTACCGTTGGATAGGCCGACGTTATTAGTCGATTGCACATTGTGGGTCCGGCTGAAGGAGACCCGCACGGTATTGAGTAGTGCTGGCGAGAAAATGTGGTTCTCGGCGAGGGTAATCCACTGGTTCCGCGTCGACTCCAAAGTTCTGAAATAAGCCAAGTTTTGGTCCGGGCCTTTGTCGAGAACCGCGTTGTCAATCGTCCAGCGGCCAAAGAGCATGTCGGACGACGAAAAATTCTGGTCCACACGAATCTGCCCATAGTTCTCCGGCGTGCGGCTATGGTCCCCGTACACATAACCGGGAAGATTGTTGCTGTCGCCAGGCGTACTGGGGTCGGGGTTGTGGTATAGCGCCAAGAAGGGAGCAGTGTTTGGGCTAATCGTCACCGAGTTGATTTGATTGCCAGCATCGTCGTTATTGCCGGAAAGATCCGGACAATTCGCCAAGGTGATTATATCGCCTGCGTTTCCATGGCAACCCGGTGCAGGAACACTGAGGTTCTCTGTGAGCCCAAGGTTTTGTCGCACTCCCTCGTAGACTGCATAGAAGAACGCCTTATCCTTCTTGATTGGACCGCCGAACGCGCCCCCGAACTGGTTCTTTTGAAACTCGGGTATTTTTTCACTGTGTTTGTCGAAGAAGTTCTTCGCATCGAGTCTGGAGTTCCGCAGGTATTCAAACGCGTCGCCGTGGAACTGGTTCGTTCCGCTCTTGCTGACTGCCACCATCTGGCTGCCCATGGCCAGTCCGTACTCAGCCGAGAAATTGGACGTGACGATTTTGTACTCCATAATGCCGTCGACACCTAGGGCGGTACCGGACAGAGAAGCCGGGCCGCGACCCGTTTGATTCTGCAGGATGGCCCCGTCCAGCGTAAAATTGTTGGATCGCGGGGGCGCCCCGTTGACACTGAAGGAAGTGCCCGGATCGGCGACGTTCCTGTCTTTGTTGACGCCCGGTTGCAACAGGGTCAGATCCACATAGTTCCGGCCGTTCAGCGGCAGGTTTTCTATGTTCTCCACGGTCACCAGCCCGCCCAGCGTTGCGTTCTGGGTATTCACGATGGAGGCTTCCCCAGTCACGATGACCTGCTGTGCTTCAGATCCCACTTCGAAAATCAAGTTGACCACTGCTTGGTCGGTCACCTCGAGGGTGATGCCCTTTCGAGTCTCCGTTTTGAAGCCGGCATGTTCGCCTTTCACTTCATAGTGACCCACGGCCAGTTCCGGTACCCGAAAGGAGCCGTCGTCACTGGTCTTCACGACTCTCGTCAAGCCGGTGTCCACGTTCGTAATCGTCACAGTGGCATTCGGCAGCACGCCTCCGGATGTGTCTTTGGCCACACCCAGGATCGCCCCCGTAGGCAATTGGGCGACGGCGGGAATCGCCAGCAAAATCAAAACTGCGGTGAAAACGACGCTCAAGCACAACGCTTTTCGATACGTATCCATGTCGCCTCCTCTGGCAAAGTTGCTTAATATTTCCCTACCGCCGCTGGTTGCGTTACTGCACAATTCAGCCCAACAATCGCTTTTTTCGAACCCCACTCGTAGGTTCTCGCGACTCGCCTCTGTTTTTCTTTTTTCCTGAACGATAAAACCGGAATCACATGCTTTGGTGCGAGGAGACTAAGTCCGTGACTTCGGTCGTGTCAAGGAAAAAACAGTATGCCGACCTGCAAAGTGAGGACGTGCGGTTTGTACAGAGTAGAAATGTCCACTTTTCCGGGGGGTCCTACGTTAGAGTTGTCAATAGTCGAGATTTGAGTTCAACGTCCGTCGCAATGAAGATTCATTCACCGCAATCACGTGATCCAAGCATTCTCGCCTGATGGTTACTATGAAATTGTGACCGAACGGCGCTGCTTTCCGCCAATGGTCTCACGAACCTACGAAGCGCTTGGGGCCGGCAACGTGTTCATAATCAGCCTGGCCTCATGCCGCGGATCGTTCACGAGTTTCCATTCATTGTTGATGATCATTGTGGCTCGTTCGTTCGACGTGTACGCAAGCCATTTGGGCGTGCCCGCCGCGCCGGGGTTGCCGGTGCGGGCGAAAGCGGTCCACGCGCCGCTCACTTTCTCCGCCAACGGCTGAAGCTCAGGACCATTGCCGACCTCCTCAGGCTGATCGGCGACATTGTTGAACACGAAGGGAAGCTCTACTGTATGCGGTGAGTGCCGCTTGCCCCCCTCCACGGGCGTCTCCCAGGTGAACAGGTACATATAGACCGGCGCTTTACCCTGGGCGACCTTTCGCTCGGCCTGTGTGATCGCCGCCGTGGGAAATGCGGTGATCAAGAAGTAGATTTGGCTGGGCGACGCATTGGGCATCTCTTTTCGGTATAAGTCGATAAGCTTATCCGTCGCCTCTCCAAATCGCAGCGTCAAGCGCGCCCGCATCCCTGCTTCATCCAGCGAAAACAGAGGGGAGTCTGGAGGCGTAAAGAACGTACCTTCTGTATTGACCGAGCCGATGATCAGCGGCACGTCGGCTGAGATCGCTGGAGCCGTTGGATCGAAGGGATCGCTCGGGAGGGCACGGCCATCGACTACCGGAGCGATAGTGAAAGGAATCGTTCCCTGCGCCGCCCCGCGAGTATCTATAGCAGAAAGCAACTGAGCCACAGGGAGCGTTTGGAGTTGGTCGACTTGATTTTCCTGGAGACCTAGCTTCGAGAGGATCCGCTCTGTCGTCTTGTTGGCCTCTTCGCGGCGGATTCCTTTCAAGGCCGAGCCGCTTTCGATAATCGCTTTGTGGAACAGGCCTTTGGCGGGAGGCATAGCGAGCAGCGTGCTGATTTTTAAACCGCCACCGGATTGGCCGAACATCGTGACATTGCCGGGATTTCCACCGAAATAAACTACATTTTCACGTACCCATTCAAGTACTGCTACGATGTCCAGCAGCCCGGCATTGCCGGAATCGGCATACTTCTCGCCGCCCAAATCCGCCAGATACAAATATCCAAAAATATTGAGCCGATGATTCACGGACACAACCACCACGTCCCCGGAGCGGGCGAGGTTCGTGCCGTCAAAAGCGTGTGCCGAGCCAGCGCCTGAGGCAAAGCCGCCACCGTGGAGCCAAACCATGACCGGCCGCTTGCGTCCGTCATTCACGCCGGGTGTGAACACATTGATGACCAGGCAATCCTCTCCCTGCACGGCCGGCTCTTTATGGTTCAATATAAGCGCGTTGGGCGGGCCACCTACTTGTGGCGCGGTTGGCCCGTTCTGGAAAGCCTCGCGCACTCCCGGCCACGGCTCTGGGTTGCGAGGGGGCATGAACCGGTTGCTCCCCGCCGTCGAAGCGCCGTATGGAATTCCTCTGAAGATGTGAGTGCCGCCCTGGATGACACCGCGAACCTTTCCCGCGGTTGTTTCGACGACAGGACCTTCGTATTTTGAGGCAGCGTCTACCCCCCAAGCCGCCGCTGGAATCAGGCCGCCAAAAAGGGCGCTGGCAGCTGCCGCCCCGCCACCCAGCAGAGAGGACTTCATCAGCGCGCGACGTCCAATATTGATATTCAGAAAATCATTCCGAGGATTGCGGTTGCTATTCCGGTGCATGAATTTAGCCCCCTTCTGTGTCTTGCGCAGCGATATAGCACACTTGTGTCTGCGTTCGGCTACTTTTCGTGCGCGTAAACCGCGATGCAACCTTGCTTCTCAGGCAAGCCAAACATGACATTGCATGTGTCGGTCGGCGCCGCCGCAGTCGGAATTGCGATGGGAACGAAGATGTGATTGTTTCCTCGGAAGGCCGCGACGGAGTGGGATCCCGGTCCGGCCGGCAAGCTGTCCACTAACGCGTAGGAGTCGCCATCGATAACGCTGAGCGTCGGATTGCCCCCAAAAGCGCTGGGAGCGTAGAAATTATTGTCGCCGGGGTTGTACCAGACCTCATCGGCGCCCTTCGTCTCCGCAACATTGGTGACCTCCTTGCCGCTCACAGCGTCGAGAATGAGCAGGGGCTTCCCGCCCCCACAACCTACAAGCAGGTGCTGAGAGGGGCCAAGAGCTAGACCGGAACCGCAATTCCCAGTCGGATACGTCGCTTCTATTACTGGCTCCTTTGGATCTTTGAGGTTGAAAACGACGACCTGGGACGTGCCTTCGGCACCCGGCACTGTTGCCAACATGCGACCCCCTTTCATGTCGGGGTCCCACACCGGTTGCTCAAAGCCCCTTGCATTCGGAAATGGAATCTTGCTCAGAACTGCGTAGGGCGGGTCCGAAGAGATAAAAGACACATACGGAGGTTTTTCCGCGGGGTTCCCGACCATGATTACATGATCCTTTGGATCAAATCCGATTTCGTCAGCACGGCACTGCGCGCCAGTGGAGATCGTCGCAATGGGGCTTACATTATTAAACGGCGGTTGGGCGTTTTTCAGGTCAAACACTTTCACAACGCCATGGGCGTCATCGGCCCAGAGGTGATTGTCGGGAGTCACTACGACACCGCTCGGACCCATTCCTTGAGTGGGCCCGCAGGGGTCGTCCGGCAAACCTACCCCATGAAAACCAGTTATCCGCCCCAGGAACAAATCGTTTTCGGCGTCGAGCACATCGACGCTGGCATTCCCCGCTTCGCCCAAGTAGTACCTGGCCGTGGACTCGTCGACCCAACTGATATCAAACCGGAGAGGATTACCGGGCAAATAGATCGCGCCAATCAGTTTGACCGGCTTTTTCAAATTCGTTTTTGGATCGGTGGTCGAGTTGTGCTGTTTATCTTGGCCCGGACGAGCGCTGATGGTCGCGGCCAAGATTAGCGCAAGACCAAAGAAAAAACTTCTGTCCAGTTTTGTTTTCACAGCAACACTCCTTTTTTGGTGTAGAACTCACATTTTTAGTCCCTAAAAGCAGTCCCGGGTGTCTTGGGCTCCCGAAAGGTCGCACCGTGCCCTCGGGAAAGTGGGTGTAGACATTATTTAAGCGGGAATCGCTGGTTGGTGATCAGTCCAATCCGCAACATCACTGACCGAGCCTTAACTTACTTCTCGAAATTGCTAAAGTCCAGATAGTCTCCGGAGCAAGAGATTTCCCCCAGCTCCCACTTTGGCCTCAGCTCGTAGAAGAATGTTGTCGTCCAGGGCTTCGCCAGCGCTTTGGGGTCTTGCATGGTGATATCGAGTTCCAAGTGATCTTGGTTCACGCGCCGGAAACGCTCGACGACGTGCAATTGATCGCTGTGCGGGTGACCCAGGCGATCGAGCCAGGTCTTGTCGTTGAATCCAACCGTATCCACGACGAAGGTTGTATCCCCCTCCCAATGCCCGACCGAGGTTCCCATCCAGAGGAGGTCCGGGTCGGTTGGAATTGGGCGGCCGTCCGTATAAATGCGGCGCACGGTGTGATCGTATTCGTAGAGCATGAGCGTATATTTGGGGGTATGCACGAACTCAAATGGATAGGGGTGGAAATAAACCCGCGGCACGCCGGGAGGATCGCACCTTGTGAGCACTGGATCGTTCGTCGTTTTAAGTGTGAACTCCCCGCCATTGGAGGCCTTGGCTTCCTTGAACTTCGCCTCCGCCCAAGGCGTTAATTCCGGCGGATCCTTAGTAAAAGTATAATTGGTAAACCCACGTTGTGACCCGGGATGGTTGCGCATCATCCAGACGCCAGTCACATCACGGACAGGAGCAGGCGCTGACGCAGCCTTAGGCGTTGCATTGTGTTGATCCGCTGATGGAGCCGGTGTCTGGGCGTACAGAGTACTTGCGAGGAACAGCAACACGACCATTCCGAGCATCGAATTGCTCAAGTCCCTGCGCACGCCGACCCTCCTGTCCGTTGCTGGTCCGTTCACCCCGGCTTCCCCAGACCTGCCTTGGTTACTCCTCGAAGAGGTGGAGAGCCTCACCGTCGGGCCCGATGAGCTTGTTGATCCACATCGTATGCGCGTCGTTCTTGCCAACATATCCGCTTGCCGTGATGGTGTCTCCGGGCTTCAGCGTGTGCTTGTCCCAGCCGGCCCTGGCCAGCTTGTTAGGAGCAGTCAGTTCGGCTTGCCACTTTTCGATTTCGCCCTTGTCGTTCTTCACGTCAAAATGAAGTTGCACGTGCGGATTAATAAAAAGGAAATCCGTCATCTTTGCCTTTACCGTGACGATGTTCTTGGTATCGTACGCCGCCGTCCCGTGGTGCGCGAACGTCGGGCTCGTAACGGTCAGACCAGCGACAACACCAATCATCAAAAACAGGTTCTTTGTTTTCATTGGGCCACCATTGGCGGCGATTCTCTCACCGCTTTCTAAGTGTGTCAAATACCTGTTCACCTTGAGAGATCTGGCGGGTGATCCAACCTTTCGTTTTCTCTTGAAAGTGGCACGCGATCGGGTGATACCACTTCTATAGATCAACATAGAGTTACGACACTGAATTTCCGGGTGCCCCGTCCATGACGCTTTTCAAGGGCGGGGTTCTTGGTCTGACCTCCAATTCGCAAAAGATCGAAATCCAAAAAGTGTCATTAATCCGCGGTGCGAGTAAGTAGTGGCTCAAATTGCCTGCCGGCAGCTCTTGGTAGGACAGGCACTCTTGCCTGTCCGCGCGTGCTGCGGCGATATTGCACCGGCCAGGCAAGAGTGCCTGTCCTACCCAACAAACTAACCCACTGCCTGCGAGTGCAGCGCATTGACATCCTGTTGTCTCGTCAACTAGACTCCGCGCAGTTGCCCGCCGAATCTTGGGTGCACATTATACGGAGGAACATGTGATGCGGATTCGAAATAGATGGAACGATGCGTCTGCCGTAGCGATCGGGCTTTCCTGCTTCTTGGTTTTTGTAATTGTTCCGGTGGTGCGAGCGCAAAACCCGCCAGTTTATGAAGTCGATCCCACCTGGCCCAAGCCATTGCCGAATAAATGGCTCATGCAAGGGGTTCCCGTAATGGTCACGGATAAGGACGACCACATTTGGGTGTTCAACCGTCCGCGGGACATCAACCCCGATGAGTCGGGGGCAGCGACAACTCCGCCACGCACAGACTGTTGCAAAGCCGCGCCGGCAGTATTGGAATTCGATACCGCGGGCAATCTTATCAAGGGCTGGGGAGGCCCGGGCTACGTGCCTGGCTGGCCGGCTGAAGGAATAGAAAGGCCGGGCGCCGGCGCCGAACACGCGATCCTAGTGGATCGAGAAGGAAACGTCTGGCTAGGAGGAAGCGCCCGAGGGGACAGCATCCAAAAATTTACAGGCGATGGCAAATTTCTCTGGGAGTTTGGCCATCGCGGACCAAGAACTCCGCCAGGGCAGCAAGCGCAGCCTTTGAAGCAGAACAATCAAGACACCGATACTTTTCCAGGAGGAATTTTCTTTTTTGATTTGGACGAGGACGCCAAAGAGTTGTACATCGTGGATCAGAAGCGCGTCCTGGTGTACGACATGGAAAGCGGTGCATTCAAGCGTGGCTGGGGCGGGCACGGCATTCCCTTGAGCGAGATCGACAATGATCCTACGCCGCCCTACGACTGGAAATCGGGTCCGCCTCCGGATCAAAAGCAGTTCGCGCCCGCGCTTCATTGCGTCCACATCGCGACCGATGGACTCGTCTATATCTGCGAGCGTGGCGACGACCGAGTTCAGGTATTCACCAAGCAGGGCAAGTTCGTTAGCAGTTTCTTCGTGCATCCCTCGACGCCGTCTCGCGGTCCAGAGTGTGGTGGTCCCGGCAGCACGACATTTGGCATGTGCGGAACCATCTACAATCTCACTTTTTCTCATGACGCGCAGCAAAAGTACGTACTGATTGCAGACGGCACGAACGACAAGATCTGGATCCATGACCGCAAAGACGGCAGCTTTGCGGGCTCGATCGGCGACAACGGCCGGATGGCGGGGCAGTTCCATTGGATCGATGCGATCGCCATGGATTCCAAGGGGAACATCTACACCGGTGAAGTGGATACGGGGAAACGGGCTCAAAAATTTGTCCTGAAAAATGGAGACGGAAAGGTCCGGCCGCATCCGCACGAGTAACCGCCTGGGCAACTTTGAAGACTCGGAAATGAATGGGGGAAGAGGGTCAGTAGAACTAACCGTCGAAATGTTTGCACCGCGCTCACATTTTTGTTGCGGCTCGGCTGCTCCGTGGTTCTCCGTGATTCTTTGTGGCCTCTGTGTTGAGCTTTTCGGAATTTAACACAGAGGACGCAAAGAGAAGCCACAGAGAGCACGGACGGCTCAACGGAGAAGGAAAGGAATAGACATTGGAAAGAGGAAGATGGACCAGAACCTCTGTCGTGGCGATCGCGCTTTCCTTTTTTGGAGCTCTGGCTACCCCACCTCCGGCGCGTCCGCAAAACCCCCCCGTGTACAAGGTCGACCCCTTTTGGCCCAAGCGTTTGCCGAACAAATGGAGCATGCAACAGATCGTCGACATCTACGTGGATAAAGAAGACCATGTCTGGGTCTTGAATCGCGCCTCGGACGCGAGGCCCGATGAGTTGGGCGCGGCGACCACACCTCCGCGCACCGAATGCTGCGTAGTCGGACCCGAGGTCGTGGAATTCGACACGGATGGCAGCGTCCTCAGAGCCTGGGGAGGCAAGGACTACGTTCCCGGCTGGCCGGGCCGTTTGCAGACCATCGGTGTGGATCGTGACGAGAACGTCTGGATCTCAGGAACAACGCCGGGCGATAGCATCATCAAGTTTACAAAGGACGGCAAATTCCTCTGGGACTTCGGTCATCGCGGACCGAAGGTGCCGGCTTCGGAAGTGAAACAGAATAACCAGCAAACGGCTATTTTCCCGCCGGGGATCGCCGCCTTCGAATTCGACGAAGACGCCCGCGAGCTCTACATTCCGGACGGCTTCCTGAACAAGCGCGTCCTGGTGTATGACATGGATACAGGCGCGTTCAAACGCGGCTGGGGAGGCAAGGGGACACCTCTCAGTGAGATCGACAACGACCCCACGCCACCGTATGACCCGGCAGGGCCGCCTCCGGATCAAAAGATGTTCGCGCCCGCGCTTCACTGCGCCCACCCTTCGAAGGATGGATTCGTCTACGTCTGCGAGCGCGGCAGCGACAGAATCCAGGTGTTCACCAAGCAGGGCAAATTTGTAAAACAATTCTGGATTCACCCGTCGACGCAATCCCGCGGTCCGCACTGCGGAGGCATCTGGAGCACAACCGATCCCCCTTGTGGGACGATCTACAATCTGACCCTCTCGACGGACCCGCAGCAAAAATACATCTTGGTTGCGGACGGCACAAACAATATGGTCTGGATCCTCAATCGTGACGACGGCGCTTTGGTAGGTTCATTCGGCGGCAACGGCCGTTATGCGGGACAACTCCACTGGATCGATTCGATCGCCATGGACTCCAAAGGAAACGTCTACACCGGTGAAGTAGAAGACGGCAAACGGATTCAGAAGTTCGTTCCCACTAAGTGAGAAAGAAGGTCGCTCGGCAACAATGGGCGGCTGGCCAAGGCTCACTTTTTTCTTTCCTCTTGACGGCGACCATCAACGAGAGGATTCCACTGGTCTAATTCACGGGACCGATAAAAACCGAGGGTGCCCCACGCGTCGGGTTTACGCGTGGGGGTTGTATCTTACCGTCACCATCGATTCGGTCAGCGGATAAAACCGGGAACGACGAGATCAAAAGCCCCACGCGTAAACCCGACGCGTAGGGCACCCAATTCGTCCACTCACTTAACGTCCGGGCCACCCGACCGCGGTAACGCTGGCGACGGCTGATTAGATGACGTTGTCGGCTCCTCCTTCCGAGTAGACTTGGTAGCGCTAACGACCAAGGCTCGGAAGAAAGGAGCCGACAACGTCATCTAATCAGCCCTTGGTGAACAGTATTCTGTCGGCGGCTAGCTTTTATTGACGACCTCAATATCGTGGCCGTCAGGATCAAGCACCCAGGTCGCATAATAGCCAGGATAGTATTCGGGACGCGCTTGAGGTGGTATCTTACTCTTTCCTCCAGCTGCTAAAGCGGCCTTGTAGAATGCATCTACTTCGGAATGGTCTTTCGCTACAAATCCGACGTGAACGGCCTGAGGGTCGGGCTTCCCTTCTTTGAGCCAGAAAAAATGGCTTTTGCCAATACCAAATCCTTTCAAGTCTGGGTGTCCGTCTTTGCCTTCGTAGTCTAGAAGCGTTGTGATCCCAAGTGGCTTCAGAGCCTCGGCATAGAAAGCGACTGAACGCTTGAAGTCACTGACTGTGAGAATAACGTGGTCTATCATATTTTCCTTTCTGTTTTCGTTGGGCGGGTGGCCCAGGCTCACTTTTTTCTTTCCACTTGACGGCGACCATCAACGAGAGGATTCCTCTGTTCTAATTCACCGAACCGATAAAAACAGAGGGTGCCCCACGCGTCGGGTTTACGCGTGGGGGGGTCTATCTTACCGTCACCATCGATTCGGTCAGCGGATAAAGACCGGGAACGACGAGATCAAAAGCCCCACGCGTAAACCCACTCACTTAACGTCCAGGCCACCCGCCTTTAAGCGGGTGCCGTGGGACCTAAAATTCTCTCGATGCCGCGAGAGATGACAAAATTCGTGAAGCCGGGTGACTCGAAATCTCCCCAACGAACTTCCTTTCCCCTGAGGCATCCGTCATCGAGCCCGGCTGCGATCTGGCCACCCTCGTACCGTTCACCTGCGACAACTTGTGCTTTGATTGGGCCTTTCAAGTGCCGCGCAAGAAGCTCCAGAAAGTGATTCTCCGTTGCGCGCCAACCGATCAACGCGATCTTGTCTACTTGCGGAAGTAGTCTTTCTAATTCGCGGAGATGTGTTTGAGGGCATTCGAAAGAGGCCTTCTTTTCGACGGGGATTGCGATCGCCGGGACCAACCGAACCTTGCCGTTCCAACTGCCGCAGGGGCGCTCGTCAGTTCTAATGAATTCATCCGTTATCTCAAGGTCAGCCGCCCGATCAATGTGATCCGCTGCGAACCACCACGCGTTTGGGTTGTCGGCGGGGATTGGCCCTTTAACCAATCGTGCCCAGTTGATCGAGCCATGCAGTTTGAAGATCTTGAACCCTGTATTTCCCGAAATATAGTCATCCAGTTGTGAGAGCGTCGGCCCTACGACTGACATTGCATCTTCCAGCAAGGTGTCATAATTAAAGGTCACGAGAGCCACCATCTCATCCGGCTTTCGCCACCGATTTATCTGATCGAGAAGAGACTTATAATTTGTTACCTGTTTGGCTACGCTCTTCCACTTCAGTTCACATTCCCAGATTACGAAATGGAGGTAGTAGCGCACAGCCATGAGCTGGCGCCGCCGCTCCGGATACACTTCAGCTTCATCCTGCAGCTCTCGCAGCACAGTCTCAATATTCCTCGTACCAGCGTGACGCAGGAGGGGGACTATGGGATGAAGTCTCGCAAAACGCGCCATCGCATCCGCAAAGAGCCCTCTAAATCCGAATAAATCCTTCGCGAGAGGCGGGCGAAATTCCTCGTCAATGACCCAACCCGGATTGCCAGTATCCGGTGGCTTGACATCAATCGAGTCGTAAGATGCGCCAGCGCCAAAAACAACCATCAACATAGATAAGGAGTATATAACTATGCGATTGAGAACAACTCACGTTCGGGCTCAGCTTATCCATTTGGCGGGTGGGCCACCCGTTCGCATTTTTCTTGTTGACAGACGCGCACGAGTGAATGATACCACTCCAGTACGTTATCGCCGAGGGACTGGTTTAGCTTTTCCGGGTGGCCGGGCCTTTCGATTTTAAAGGGTCGGGGTTTTGACTTCTCTTACGATTATGTCTTGAGTCTCGGAAGTAATTCCAGCGCGTTCTCGCGATCGATGCCGCGCAGCTCGCTCTCGCTGAATCCTCCATTTTCGATCAGACCTTTACTAACAGCCGCACCCGAGCCGCCGCCGAGCGGGAAATCGGTCCCAAATACAATGTGCGATGCCGGCACGAGCTTCTTAAAAGACGGCAGCGTGTAGGGATTAAAGGCCTGCGCGGTGTCGTAGTAAAATTTCTGTAACTCGTAGATCAGACCTTTGGGAAGCTGCTGCGCCACTCCGTTAAGGCGGCTGGTAATGTACGGCACTGTTCCGCCGCCATGGGACCAGATGAAGCGAATGTCCGGGCACCGCGTGACCGTGCCGGTGGACAGCAAACTGACGATCGTGCGGGTCGTATCGAAAACAAACTCCACCCCGCGATTCTGTCCATCCGAAAGAACGGTCTGAGTGCCGCACGCGGCGCAGTAAGGATGGCAAAACACAACAGCCTTCCTCCGGTTCAGCTCATCCATCACTGGAGCGAATGTGGGATTGCCAAGATATTTGCCACCGTAACTCGAAAGCACGCACGCGCCATCCACCTTGAGCGTATCAAAGGCATATTCGATTTCGCGCAGCGCGCCTTCAACGTCTGGCATTGGCAGAGTAGCGAACAGGCCGAAGCGGCCCGGATAATCCTTAATCGTCTTCGCCGCGAAGTCGTTGCACTCTCGCGCCAGGGCGCGTGCCGCGGCGTTGTCACCGAACCAGACTCCCGGGTCGCTGATCGAAATGATAGAGGTGGCCACGCCGCCTTTATCCATTTGATCGATTGATTTTTGGGGCGTCCAATCTTGAAGGCCGGTCTGGGTAATCCCCTTGGCGGTGCTTTCGGCAATCAATTTGGGCACGGAAAAGTGGTGGTGGGTGTCAATGCGAAAAGGACGTGCCGCAGGAGTGGAGCCCGTCTGTGCTGCGGAGCCAAACGTTGGAATCACAGCGGCGGCGCCCAACGCGGCCATCCCGAAGAGAAGTTCGCGCCTCGACACCGCGCAAGGATTTCCACGGCCAACTTTTCCATCAAGGTCGAGAATGCTCATGAAGGTTTCTCTTTCATCTGTGAATTTGCCGAATACTCACAGAAAGGGTTTCTTGGTCTCAAGTGACAGAACGATTCGCAGATCATACTTTCCCTCTCCTGCTGTTTCAAGCATTTGTATTCATGTAGGGAAAATGGCGGCTAGGTCACTGCGATTGTAAATGTCCCAGCAATTTGCAAAGTAGGGCGACGCGCTTCCGGCAGCTACTATTTGCTTTTGATGGCTGGAATCCTGGTATACCATCCCGCCGAGGAACGGAAAAAATATGAGAAGACTTTTACGGCTTGCGCTGTGTCTACCTTTGGCGCTAGCAATTCTTTGGCTCTCAGTCCGCGCGCAATCTCCGGCTGCAGGCAGTCTCGTCAAACTGGATCCGAGCCTCGACCAAATTTTTTCGGCCGACGCTAAATTGGAATTGCTCATAGGCGAAGGCTCCTTTGAAGGCGGCGAAGGCCCGCTCTGGATCCAACATGGAGAGTCCGGACATCTCTTATTCAGCGACGTCGGCGGAAATCGCATTTTTCAATGGACGCCCGGCTGTTTCAAATATCCTTGTTCGCCGGATGGGAAGCTGTCCATATTTTTGGACCACTCCGGCTATGCGGACGCGTCGCGCGTGGGGAGTGTGGATGACAGTGCAGCGCATCTCTATGGGTCTAACGGGCTGACGTTAGATCGAGAGGGCAGGATCGTGGTGGACGCGAGCGGCGACCGCGCAGTCGAGCGGCTGGAGAAAGATGGCAAGCGCACCACGCTAGCGGACCACTTTGAAGGAAAACGACTCACCTGTCCAAACGATATCGTCGTCAAATCCGATGGCGCAGTCTACTTCACAGATGGCGCCGCCGGTTGTCTTCCGAAAAGGGAGGATGATCCCGCGAAGGAGCTGCCTTACCACGGTGTCTACTTCGTTCGAAATGGCAGTTTGCAACTCCTGGACAAGGATCCGGGGGGCTTTCCGCCGAACGGCCTCGCATTTTCCCCGGACGAAAAGGTTCTCTATGTCAATAATGGGGGACCGACTCCAAATCAGAGGCAAATCTTCGCTTATGACGTCCAATCAGACGACACGGTCAAAAATAAACGGGTGTTTATTGATTTCACGGGCGAAAAAGGCCTTGGCGGCCCCGATGGCATGAAGGTGGACGTCATGGGCAACGTCTATTCCACAGGGATGGGAGGCGTGTGGGTCATATCGCCCGCCGGCAAGCGCCTGGGACAGATTCCCGCTCCGGAAGGAATGCGATTCTCCAACTTGGCATTCGGCGATCAGGACAGCAGGACTCTGTATGTTGTCAGCCCTAAGACCCTGTGGAGAATCAGGCTAAAGGTCGCGGGGATTCGCCCGCATTGAAGAAACACGCTAAGAACGAAAATCTCTGCTCTGCTAATTGCGGTCGTCGTTTACCAGGTGTCCATAGTCGTGCTCTACGCAGGGGGCTTCCTCCAAGGCGTGTCCGCCTTGCAGGCCATGGATCAAGTGACGCTCAATGACCCATGGCCGGGTGAACATCTTGGGGTCCTCAATTGAAATTTGCCAATCGATCATGTAGCCTTCCCGCGTCAGCTTTTCAACTACATGCATGGCGTCGCTGTGGATCGTGCCGTTCTGGCTGAGCCATGTGTCGTCCACAAAATTCGTCACGTCGATGACCATCGTATTGCCTTCCCAGTGGCCAATCGAGTCTCCGTAGTACGATGGATTGAGCGTCCCGTCATGGTCCCGGCCATCCGTCGAGATCACGCGAAAGGCGTTTTGTTCGGAAGAGTTGACCGTATCGTAGAGGAAGACGATCTCATTGGGAACCTGAACGATTTCGGTTGGCGGACCTACGCGCGGAAAACCCTTTGGCGCACACTTAAACGCCGGGTCCTCATGACTTTGATGCTCACCAAAGTATTTTACTTTATCTATAACATCAGCCTTATAGGGAGGCAGATTAGACCCTTCCAGCCGGTGCTTGAGTTCAGCCACTTTTTCAGGCGGCTGAACGGGACCTTCTTGCCTACGTTGGGTGTAGTGGGTTTTTCCGTCGGCGCTAACCGATCCCGAAGTGACGGCGTAACCCCAGCCCGCCGGCGCCCAAAATCCGGTCAGGTCGGGATGTCCATCGGCCAAATGCGGAGTTGGGCCTTTCTTTGCCGCCTCTACCGCCTCTGGGGGAGGTTCTCTCCACGGAAGACCGGTCCCGTTCGGGTCTGCTCCAGCGAAGGGTTGATCTTTATCAAGCCCATAACCTGTGGGGACTTTCTTAACTTGGGCAGGAGCGGGTGCAGACTGGGCGGCGCCGAATGCGGGAATCAAACAGACCACAATTAGGGCGAGTCCTGTAACTCTGGCGCAGCCAACGAAACGGAATTTCATTTCACTCCCCCACGTTCAGCCATTCGATATGAGTCAACCGGGATTAATTCTTGCCTTCGCTGTCGGCAGCGCTGCCAAAAACAACCGTGTGGCCGTCCGCGAAGTGCATTGCCTTCAGGAGCCCAAGATGCTTGGTCCCATCCTTGGCCACGGCGGCTTCGATGGTGACAACGTCACCCACATTAAACATGGTCCTGACCACGCCAGCCCTTCGCAAGTTGCCTGGAGGGCCCGTCTCGAACGAATAAGGGATCACTTTGCCATTCTCATCAGCCACGTCCGCATACATATAGACATGCGGGTTGACCCACTCGAGTTTTGTAAGGGTCCCTTTTACAGTAAATGTTTTTGAGCTATCGAACTCCGCCGTGGCGGAGTGATGAGCCAGTACCGGAATCGCCGGTAACAGCAAGCCGAACGATACCGCCACAACACCACGAAGAGTTCGTCTCATGAACATTCTCCCATCTACTTATTGCCACTCGGATCGCCGCCCGATTCCTTTGCTTTCAGCGCCTTGTATTGGTCTACATCCTGGTTGTTCGTGCAGTAGTATTCCAGCAGGTCTTCGTGGCCGAGCGTCCAAACACGAGGCGCAGACGTCCAAGGCTTCGACAGCACCTTTGGATCCTCAATCGTTACTTGAACGACTAGATAATTCATGGACGGGCGGGTGATTCGTTCGATCACGTGTTCTTGATCGCTATGGAACCACCCGGTAAAGTTATTCCAGGTCCGCTCATCGATTCCGATTACATCGATGGCCAAAGTATCGCCCTCCCAGTGACCCACCTCGTCGCCGTCGAAGGACGGATCGGGTTCCGGGTTATGCGGGCGCCCATCCGTGTGGACCACGCGCCAATTATTGTTCAGTTCGTCCAACTGCACGAACAAACCGGGAGTTTGCACCAATTGGAATGGATAGGGGTCAATCAAAAACATCCCGGGAACGCCTCGCGGCATACAATTCACGGAGGCTCGTCCCAACTCAAAATCGGTTGTGGTCATCGCTTTGATCTTTGCGGCCGCCCAAGGCTGGAAAGGAGGCGGCTCCTCGGGCGTTGCTTTAGGGTCAAATTGCCTTCTGAGGGCAGGGTTGAATGAAAAACCACCAGCAGTGCCCGGGAACCAAACTCCAGAGAAATCCGGATGACCATCCGCAGTGCGAGGTGCGGCTCCGCCCTTAGGCACTGACTGGGGCTTTGATTTCGCTGCGCCTGGTTCTGAAGGTTTTCCCTCCTGTCCCTCCTGGGCCGCAGCGGGCGTCATAACCAAGGTGAGGATGCCGAGCACAACTCCAGCACTGATACCGTAATACCCGAGGCGTCGATTCATCCAGGCTCCTCCTGTTTTGGAGTCCTCAACAAAACCCGCCGCCAGTTCCAGATCGATTCTGGTATTCCACTGCCCACTGCCGGACCGCTGAGCTTGTAGGCGTCAGTATTCCTTCGCGCTATCGCTAAATTTGCCTTCGACGTCCTGACCGATTCTATGCACTTGGCCATCCGCCAGTTTGATGGTCTCGGCAGCGGCCCGGTTCTTCACGCCATTCTTAGCCAGACACGCCCTCACGGTGACCGTCTTGCCGACATTATCCATGAAATCTTTTCTCTGGGTTCCGCTTCTTTTCAGAGTGGAAAGAGAAACAGTTTCAAATGACCACGAGGTCATGTTGCCGCTGGGATCCTTTACATCCAAGTGAAAATACCCGTGCGGGTTTTGCCATTCAAAACTCGTAAATGTGCCAGTGAGATCCATGCACTTATTCGCATCGAACTCTGCCGCAAAGGAGTGATGAGCGGATGCGGGAACTGCCGCGGCAAGCAATCCAAAAACCGCCACCAGTATACCGGGGAGTCTAAGTTGCATGATCATCTCCTTGAACGAAAAATATTCCCGAATCTTTCTGACTGTGAACTGGCCTGCACTGTGCGTACCGTACCATAACCTGATGGCGGGGTTCAATGTCCGCATCGTCGTTCCAGACGGAACCGGCAGCAGTGCGCGCGGACCACGACACCTTGATGATTGATATCACGCTAGACGATCCTAAAGCGTATACGATGCCCCTGCACACGCAGAAAAAATTTATTTTGAAGCCTGACTGGAACCTGATGGAGTTCGTCTGCGAGGATAATCTGCTCAACTTCCGCGACTACGAAAAAAAGGTGGCTATCCCCAAGAAGACCAAATAAGTGCGAGCCATCGCATTTACCGCAGCTGCCTTCTACTTGGAACGTTTGGCGGACAATAGAAACTCGTTCTTCCCCATTCGGATTGTGCCATCGAAATCATTGTCAACGGCGGTCCCGCGAACCACATACTTCTTGTCCCCATCCGTGATCGCGCCGAGGAGAATCGCTCCGCTGAGCGTACCTTGCAATGTCGAGTCGCCATTCTTGCTCTTCACAGCGCCCGTAATCTTGTCGCCGTCCTGCTTGACGGTCCACTGCTCGGTCAAGATGCCCTCAATCGTGCTATGGATCGTAACATTCCAGCTTCCAACCATATTGGCGACGGGGGTGGCTGCCGCGGCTTCGGATTTGTCGTCACTCGCGGCGGCCATTTTGTTGTAGGGCACATTTTCTTTGTCCACCAGGTGGGTCTTATCGTACGGAATGCACATCGTTGGCCGAATGTAATCGTCCGGAGCGGCAAGTTGCGTCTGTCGAGGAGTCATCACCCAAGGCTTAGTGAACATGACCGGGTCATCCACAGTGGCCTCATAAGTGACTACGTTTCCTGTGCGGGTCCAGCGCTCGACGACGTGCATCTTGTCACTGTGCATCATCGCGTACTTCGGACCAACCGTGCCAGAGCCTAGCCAGGTGTCATCGTTAAGGCCGACCACATCCACGACCAGCGTGTCGCCTTCCCAGTGGCCAATCGAGTGCCCGACGTAGGAAGGATCAAAATCGTCCGGATGTCCGCGCCCATCCATATATATGATCCGAAAATATGGGCCAGGCCGATCTTCGTACAGAAAGGCCATCACTTGAGCATTCTGAACAATTTGCATCGCATAACCGCCACCGCCCCTGAGTGACCCGCGTGGGACGCCATACGGCTTGCAATCATATTGGGGATCTAGTGGTGAAGCGTCGCCATACATCGCGTCGCCAATGGCCTTGACCTTGGCCATGTATTCGGGCTTGTAGGGAGGGTTTTCACAGGATACGCAGGTGCGATCGAGCAAGTTGACTTTGCCATTCTGAGTCTGTCTGATCCGGGTATTCCCTTCTTCCCCTCCTCCGCCGTTTGCCCCGCCGTAATCAAAAAAGACGGAGCCATTTTCATCTCTGCTGACTACGTGCTGGCCGGGCTTTTCTTCTTTGGGGTCTCCATGGTAAATGTCGACCAGGTTATAGAACCCGCTGAAGTCCGGGTGGCCATCCGGCGTCCGCGGTGTTGACTTGCTTGCGACCGCCACGGCAGATGCCGCGGACTGGCCCGCTTGAGCAGCAGCGGGAACCGGCAGCAGCGACAACAATCCGGTGAAACACGCCGCTGCCAGGATTGTTTCCATCAGGCGGCCGTTCATACGACAAGTCTTCATCTCTCGATCCTTTTTTGGACGGGCTCCAAGTAGAAATTATTCTCCGCCTTGTCTGAACACTAGCACGTGCCCATCGGAGTGATACTTGATCTGCTTCAGGAATCCCCAGTGCTTCGAGCCATCTTTCGGAGCGAGACAAGTCACGGTAACGAGTTCCCCGATCCTCCAGTCTCCTCTGTGCACGCCGGCGCGGCTGTACGTGCCCGGAGGATTTCCCTGGCACCCCCAAGTCTCCACCTGGCCGGTTTTCTCATCCTTCACATCTATCCACGTAGCAGTGTGCGGATTGACCCAGTCGACTTTCGTTAGCACACCCGTCACCGTGAATTCCTTGTCCGGATTGAACTCCGCCGTGAACGAGTGATGCGCCAAGGCGGGCAGCGCCGCCAGCAACACACCGAAAAGCGCAAGCAGGACAGCGTGACCTCTGTGCCTCATAATTTTACTGCCTCTTCACTCGGAATCATCTGGTGCAATCCTGTCAAGAAAAACAGATTGCGTATGGCCCGTCCCGATGAGTGAACGACGAATCAATATGCCGAAGGGGTCGCATGGCATTTGATGGAACTAAGACGCAAGAAATTCCCATTTCGTTACGACAGAATCCCTGTATCTATGCCACACCTTGTTGGACGGCCCGGGCGATGGTCCACTGCGGTTCAATCGGTGCAATGACCCATGCGAACCTAGCGACTGCCTGCCATTACGGGCACGAGCTTCTGGATCCGCTTTGCCTGTTCCACTTCGCCCGTGTGGATGTTCCCCTTCTAGTCCACTCCGACCGCGTTGATCCAGTGGAGCTGGCCCGCATATTTTCCGTTGCTGCCGAACGATCCCAGTGTCTTCCCGCTATTGCGGTCGAGAATCCAGACATGGTTGTTCGTTCCGTCGGCCACGTACAAATATTTCTGCTCCGGGTCCTTTGACAAAACCATCTTGTAGGTGGTCCCGCACGGAGGCATCTTCGTGTTGGGTGGAAGACCTCCGCAATCCTCCCCGCGGGAGGGCGTGTTGGGCGACACGTAGAACTCCTTCAAAAACTTCCCTTCCGTGGTGAACACCTCAATTCGGTCCTGGCCGCGCTCGCCGACGTAAACCTATGGGTGAAGTTCCCAACTAGCGCGTTTATCACAAGCCACGGTTGGTTCAGTCGTTCGTACCAAAAGTCCCTATTTTCCTAGTGCCCTGTGTCGTCTGTAGAGTTGTTTGCGACAACCGGAGGGGAGTCGGTGCCTTCACCGCGAAATAGAGGATGTGGAGTGAATGGCTCAGGAGGTTCTTGTTCGAATCTCAGCACTTCTGAGGGTTTATAAAAATACTCTTTGCCGCACTCATCGCATCGGACCTTGAAGTGGGCATCGATAGCCGGGCGGGGAGTGACGGCATCCGTCTCGCCAAGTGCGATTCGATGCCTGAACAATATATTTCTCCGAACGTGGAACCAATGGTTCTTACAGAGCACCACCCAACAATAGCGGCTATTTTCCCACATAGGAGTAGCCTCCAATCGGTCACATCGGTGGGCTGGGCCATCAGTGGTGCGAATGAAAGAAAATCAACCGGAATTTCCGATTTCAACCCTATCCCTGCGCAACAACATACCCCCGCCGCCCTCTCGCGTCAATCTAAAGTCGCCCTGTCCGCGTGAGTGCTGCCTGGAACTTTGAGTTTAATTTTTCCAACAGTGCACTGTCTTCCTGCGGCTCAACAGGACTTCCCGATCTCCGTTGCCGCTCGCTTACTCGCACCTCCCTGAATGGCGTATTAAATCGGAAGTGGTCGCATCTTTCATGCAAATGAATCGGACAATCGTCACCCTATAAAGTAAAGGCGACAATGAAGCCGGTCAGGAAATACGATTGATTGTTGAACTGCATGCCTCGGAAATTGTTCGGACAAGATGCCACGCGACCATACCGTCACAAAGGCCGTCTCTCCAGACTACGAAGTAACCGTAAGGGGGATGCCGTGGTGCGTCGATAAAAAAGTGGGCCTGGCACTACCCGTGGGTGGCCTTGCTTAATGGCGGGTTGGACGGGGCTGTGCTGTCTGGCTTTGAATCCAACAACGAATGATCGTTCGTAAGGAGGTCGTCAATCTGGTCAAGTACAACCATCATTCCTATGAGCAATTCCCGGCGTTGTTTTGGGTTTTGGCACTCGCTCAGATCGTGCGCTAACAATTCGAATTGCGCTGCTAAACGCCCAAACCGCTGAGGAGCATTGTACATACGTCTACCAAAATACCTGGGTCTCAGCTAGCTGTGCATAGGGCGTTTGCTGTAATTTGAGGCAGCAGCGGACTGTATGGCATTTCCGGGGCGGGGCTTGTCTGTTGGTTGCCTTTCCGTAGTGTGCTTCCTACCTCGTGCGAATGTATCGCGCGGCCCTACAGGAGCCACCGAAATTGAAGTTAGGTTCCATCTGTGAGTTCCGGTACCGACCTTAAAGAGATGAGGCCGGGTGCGCCAGCCTTTGGCCCAACCATTCGCTTCGCAGTGAGATGATAACACACATATTAGATCAACATGAAGTAATCATCACACTTTCGCGTGCTCAGGGCCGGGGTTGTGGGTGCCCCATGATTTGAGGAACGAATCGTGGGATTTTCCATGGGAGGAGGAAGTCTGGCCGAAGCCAACCCGGCATGATAGAATTTTCTTCGCAACGATGCGCCCGTAGCTCAGCTGGATAGAGCGTCTGGCTACGAACCAGAAGGCCGGGAGTTCGAATCTCTCCGGGCGCACCATTCTAAAACCTCTCCTCATATTGGTTTACGCTACTTTCACCGCGTCAATCGTCGGGGAAAAAGGCTGTGGAAAAGTGCAGACCACTTTTCCCCTCCATTTGGAAATCCCGCAAACCCGGCGGGATTCCCACTTTCCCACAGCCACGGCGACGGCCGGTCCCATCCCCCCGCGTCGCCGCGCAGATTCAGAACCAAGCCCCGAGTGTTAACTTATGGCTGGACCAAAAACGGAGGGCAGGTCAGGTGGGCATCGTGGGGGCCTCCGTGGTTCTGGGTCTTATGTCGATCCTTCTCGCTCCGCGTGACAGTTCCCCCCCCGGTGACGCCGCACTCGGAAACGACCCGTTAACTTCAGGATTGGCTACGATCCGACCAGGATGTGCCGGGCGCGAGCGGCACATCTACGTTCTGGTTCTGAGTGTTGCCCAGGCCGTACCTGCCTTAGACTGCCTAGAGGGCTAATCCTCTGACGAACGCGTAACACATTCTGGTGACACCATTTGTTTTGGAGAACCCTATTTAGCCGCACGTGCGAGAATTGGACCGAGCACCGCCAGAAAGAGCACATAGGCGGCTGCAAGTGGTCCGAGTTGTGGCTCAAGGCCAGCGCCCAAGCCTGCAATCACAATCGAGAACTCGCCCCGCGCCACCAAGGCCATCCCTGCCCGCAGGCGTCCTGGCCGGTCCACTCCACTTCGTCCAGCGGCAAGATAACCCGTCAGCACCTTCGTCACCGCGGTCACACAACCCAACAAGACAGCGGTTAGCAGCGCCGAGGGCAGGGTTGCTGGGTCGATCTGAAGCCCAAAGAAAAAAAGAACGTCGCGGCAAACAGATCACGAAGGGGGGCGAGGAGCCGATGTGTTTGTTGGGCCATTGGGCCCGACACGGCGATGCCAACGAGAAATGCCCCAATGGCGGCCGACACTTAGAGCCGCTGTGAAACACCAGCAACAAGGAGAACGGCGCCAAACGTTGTTAGGAGTACGATCTCATCTGACTCGTGAGCTACAAAGCGGCTCAGTGGCTGGCCGTACCGGACAGCTACGACAAGCACCAGAAAGACCGCGGCGATCGCCAGGGAAACGGACAAGGCTATTTTTGACGGACCTCCACCGGCCAAGTGCACCGCAACGAGAGGTAGATAGACCGCCATCGCTAGATCCTCCAGCACCAATATGGCGAGCACTGCCGGTGTCTCAGGATTTTCAAGTCGCCGGAGATCAGCCAACACTTTTGCAATCACGCCTGACGAAGAGACGTAAGTAACCCCGCCCAACAGGACCGAAGCTAGCGGTTGCCACCGTAAAAAGAGTCCCGCGATAAGACCAGGTGTGAAGTTCAGCGCCAGATCAACGACGGCCGCGGGGAATCCCCCCCGAAGGTTCTCCACCAACTCTCTTCCGGTGTATTCAACCCCTAACATGAACAGAAGCAAGAGCACGCCGATCTCGGCACCGATATGGATAAAGCCAGCACTCACCTTCAGTGGCGACAGTCCTCCATTGCCAAAAGCGAGGCCAGCAAGCAGATAGAGTGGGATGGCAGAGAAACCCCAACGACTCGCGATGCGCGCCAAAATGGCAAGGCCGATGACGACAAGGCCCAGCTCAATTAAGACGTGGGATAGATCATGAATCGTGGAGTCCATGCACTACGATACCGCATTCCAACTGTCGGAGAAGAGTTCACTAGTTGACTTGGCCATAGCCCCGGGAGGCGAGCCAACGTAGCGCCGGGGTTCGCGGTCTGTTTGTCCCCAGGAAAACACAACCTTGTCCGACTCTGCGCTCCTGCACGATTTCTCCCTTGCCACAGCCGCCGCTCGCTCAAGCCTCAATTCGCAAACGCAAGAATCGGCTCATAACATAGCCTCTTACATCACCAGTCCTATAGAGATACTGCCATTTTTGTCTCGAAATAGCGTCTGGACGTGATCGTTTTACCAAAGCAATCCAGAGTACGCTTCATAGCAAAAGGAGGATAGATCATCGAGCCGAGTTACAGATGGGCGTGAATTTCGTTTGCGTTAACGCGGGAGGCGCGACGACCATTGCCCCGGCGAGTGCGGGCTGTCCAGGAGGGAGTGCAAGCACCGCTGACTACGTTGCTCAAAATTCTTCGGCGCGTTATGTGCAAGCGGGCACGGATGCTCTCTCTAACTTGGAACGTAACGCCCTCGATACTCCGGGAGTAAACATCTGGAACATGTCGATACTAAAGGGTACCGAGGTAACCGAACGGCTTGCCTTCCAGCTCCGCGTTGATGCGATGAATGTTCCCAATATGAATGGCGGATATAACAATCCGAGCAGTGGGAAACAGCGCACGAAAGAGATGTCGAAAGGAGAATTAAATGATTGCCGAATACACTGGGACAATCCCGAAAAGAGGCGACCGCGTTGGCACGGCCCATCAAGAAGGTGTGTTTGAAGTCGTTGACATCAACTCGCTCATGCAGACGGCACACCTCAAGTCGACGGATGGATTGGGCCACATCATGCGGAATATACCTTGGACAGCGCTGAAGTTTCCGAATAGGAAATAGACTGAAATTCCTCGACATTGCAGTATAATTTGAGAAAGAGGACCAGTGACGGGTTTCCTGTCTGCCTCCCCCTTCATATTTCATTGAGCGGGTCGCAGCGCAGAGACAATTCAAGCAATCCTGCGCATTAGCTTCGGTCTTTTCACGGGGATCCCGGTGTCTTCTCCTTTGGAGCTTTCCCGCCGCGAAAACGTTGAGTAGACTGTGGGCAAGGATGGTGGGCCAATGACCGAGACGAAGGAAACTCTGCGGGTGGCCTCTCAGTCATACAGCCAGAGGCGATTCGGCCCGCGAGCAGAGCTGTTTGCCGGCTTCGGAGCATTGCTGGCTCTGATGGCTGTCATGTCTATTGACTCGCTTCGAACGTTGCGCGCGATCGAGACAAGCGACGCCCAGATTCGGCGCGATTTCCTTTACCGTGAACGCACGCTCGAACAGGCGCGCACGGGCCTCTACGAATCGGGCAATATTGTCCGCGATTACATCCTGGGTGGATCGGATCGAAACACTCAGGCGAGGCTGCACCAGGAGTTTCAGTCGATTCGCGATGCTACAAATGCAGCACTGAGGTCCTGCATCGAGTCTCTGCCGCCAAGCGGGCGGGGGCCATTTCAACACCTTGCTGCCGAGTTGCAAAACTACTGGTCGGCGCTTGATCCGATTTTCGAGTCGGACGCGAAAGAAGCACAGAAACGAAGCGACTCGTTCCTACGCAGCGGCGTCCAGTCTCAACACGCCACCGTGCTGGTGATTGCGAAGGAAGTTAGCGCCGTGAACCAAAGTGGACTCGAAGAAGGCGAAAGAAGAATCGCTGCCGTATTCGCGCGATTTCGAAGCCGATTGCAGGCCGTCATCGTGTTCGCCTTTGGCTTGGGCCTGATCCTGGCCAGCGCGACGATTGTTTACACATCGCGCCTGGAGAAGCGAGTGGAGGAGAAATATCAGGAGAGCTTACAAGCTCAGAGGGAATTGAAAAAGTTATCCAAGCGTCTCGTCGATGCGCAGGAGCAGGAGCGACGCGCCATTTCAAGGGAACTTCACGACGAGGTCGGCCAATCTCTGAGCGCGCTGCTTATGGACGTGGAACGCCTGTCGGCGATCCCCGGCAAAGATGGCGAGTACCGGCACGCCCTCGAAAACATCAAGACACTGGCGGAAAACTCGGTCACCGAAGTGCGGAACTTGGCGCTGCTGCTGCGCCCGTCGATGCTCGATGACCTCGGCCTGGTTGCGGCGCTCGAATGGCAGGCGCGCGAAGTATCCAAGCGCACGGGAATGCTGGTGGGTCTTGTGGAAGAGAATGTCTCGGACAGCTTGCCCGAGGAACACAAAACGTGCGTGTACAGGATCGTTCAAGAGGCTTTGAACAACTGCTCGAAGCACGCATATGCAAAGCACGTGCAGGTTACGATTCGCCAAAAACCTGGCCGCCTCTCGCTAACGATTCAGGATGATGGCAAAGGCTTTGATCCAGTTCGCGCGCGAGGGTTAGGATTGGTAGGCATGACCGAGCGTGTCAGCCAATTGAACGGTATTTTGAAAGTCGATTCCGTTGCCGGACGAGGCACATCCCTTTGCGTCGATCTCCCACTCGTTAGCACGCCCGAAAATCGGGACAGAGTGGCATCGTGAAAAAATTGAGGATACTACTTGCTGACGACCACACGGTGATGCGATCTGGCTTGCGCGCCTTGCTCGACCGCCAGCCCAACCTGGAAGTTGTCGGTGAATCCGAGAACGGACGTCACACGGTCGAGGCTTCTGCCTCGCTCAAGCCGGATGTGGTGATCATGGACATCGGCATGCCGATTCTGAACGGTATCGAGGCAACGAAACAGATTGTCAATCAGCATCCGGCCATTGCCGTTGTCATCCTAAGCATGTACTCCGACGAAGCGTACGTAATGCGTGCGTTGACGGCCGGAGCCCGCGCCTACTTGCTGAAGGACTCCGCCGCTCGTGATTTGATGAGCGCAATCGAAGCCGTTTCGCAAGGTAAGTCATTTTTTAGCCCTAAGGTGAGCCGTATCCTGGCTGAAGACTATATCCGCGTGCTCAAACAAAAAGGTGCGGTGGATACCTATGACTTACTTACGAGCCGCGAATGCGAAATTCTTCAACTTCTTGCCGAAGGGAGGACGAACAAGGAGGTATCAACGGCGCTCAACATCAGCCCCTACACTGTTGAGACCCATCGTGGTCACATCCTGCAGAAATTGAATCTGCACAATTCGGCCGAGCTCGTCCTATATGCCGTCCGTAAAGGCATCATTTCTTAGAACGACTATCCACGCCCATGTCTTGTCCGCACTCATGTATTACTCCTGAATCGCAAGTGTTCCGCGTTTTCTTCAACCCACCTAACTAAATTGCAGCCTCAAAATACCCTGTAGCTGGGATAGCTCTCTGCCCCGCATCATTCTAGACTCCCGTACGAGATCCTGAATACCCGCGGTCCTCAATCTCTCTCGTCACGGTCAAATTGGTGGCCGCAGGGCTAGCGCCGGTGGATTCACTGCGGCCGCAAAATGTCAGCGGAGGACAAGCCAATGTTTCCGTTCAATGATACAAGCGTGATGCGTCACCCAGCGAAAGCCAGCCAGCGGGAGAGCACAAAAAACGAAGTCATGCTTCCCAACCTTGCGCGTCAAGTCCCGGCGATCTTGACTCTTCCCCCCGGAATGGTTGTGAGTTCGGAAGACGGAGTCCGTCGCAGGCTCGCGGAAATCCTGGGCCAATGCGGATTGACACCCATCCTTGCTTCTACCGTGGCCGGGAGCCAGATGGCTTTGGCCCAGCATAAGTTCTGCATGGTTCTCTGCGATGAATGCCTAGCCGATGGCGATTACCGGGCGATCGTCGAAATCGCAAAACTTGCCAACACAAGACCCCCAGTAATAGTCCTTTCGCGCACTGGTGACTGGCCGGAATACTTGGCGGCGACCCGCGCCGGTGCGTATGACTACTTGTCGTATCCACCCGTTCCCGCGGAGTTACATCGGGTGATCCGAAATGCATTCTTGGACAATGACCAGCAACAGCACTTCGGCGACATCCAGGTCCTTTAACTATCGTGCGTGAGAGGGAAAATGTCATGGGCATGAGACCAAAATTGGTCCTTCTGGTCGGTGAGACCCCAAGGAGTTCCACCCAAATGATGAATTGGTTGTACAAGCGCGGCTGCCAATGCCATTTCGCGATGTCTTGTCAGGAGGCTTGCAGTTTGATTTCTCACACACAGTTCGATTTGGTGCTCAGCCAGTACCAATTGCCAGACCGAACGGCTTTTCCAATGTTGGATTGGTTGGCCGGCTCGCCTGCGACCCTGTTCTTATCGACACCCGTGGAAAACGGATGTTTATGGTTGCCGATGCTCGAACGCGGCAAGAGATGCGTCGGCGCATCGCTACTGAGGTCGAATGATATGCCTGAAGCACTCGGCAAGGCGCTTAACACTGCGGTCAAGTCTGACGAAATGGAAACAGTTGGTTCATGAGTTGACGCGAAATCTTCCTTTATACGCATTCCTCCATATGTGAGCACCAAGTAAGAAGAGAGATTCCTCGGATGGTTCAGTCATGCCAGGTCTCAGAAATATTCTTGAGGACTTCGGGTGAGGAGCAAGAGGCCTACGTTACATTGAAATATCACATTGCTCCGCCACCTTCGCCTTCCAAATGATCGGATCGATGTCTCACCTTTCCTTTTATGCTCACCACTGAAATGTGAAACGACACTGATGTGCAGGCTGGCAAGCAGTTGTAAGGCTGTCGTCAGCCAGTCCCCGCGTCAGAAAAACTAAGACCGGAGGAATCGAAAATGAGGCTTAACTTGAAACGGATGATCGTGGCTCTTGCGGCGGTTGTGCTTCTTGGGACCGGATCGGTGGTTGCTTCTCCGCCAGCCCCATCACCTGACTCATCGGCCTACTTCTCAGGGCGGGCATCAGCACTCCTCGCCGAGATCCAGAAGGAAACGGCAGGGCTAAGGCTTCATGCCGACACCCTGGGGACCTTTGCTTGGAACCCTCAATATAGCTGGCAAAGCCACGCCACCTACCTGGGCCGAGTCAAGGGCCACATCAACGCGGTGGGGAGCTGTATTGCCGAACTGCAGCAGTTGCGTTACGCCGTACTTCCTTGGCAGAAGCAGGCTATCACCGACGTAACCGCTCACGCGGCACAGGTCGCGGCCAGCACCCAGGCGGCCATCATTCACCTCCGTGAAAACAAAAATCGTCTCTTCGTCTCAGAATACCGAGACCACTTGACGACGATTGCGGACCGCTCGGGGAACATGAAGCAGACCGTTGACAAATTCCTCGATTATGAGGAGGCGCAGCAGAGGTTCGACCGACTAAAGGGTGAGTTGGAAATCAAGGGTACCTGATTCAGGGAAGCTGCCGATCGAGCCAATGGGGGAATTGGACATTCTATGGGCCAGGGAAAAACAAAGCGGCCTGCGCCCACTCTTGAGAGAGGAATCGTCACGATTCCCCCGCCCTCTTCTGGGCTCAGCAGACCGTACGAGAGTGACGGCAGGGTAATCTCAACGCAAGAGAGAGTGAAGGCAAGGAATGGAAAACCTATACAAACGTGTTATCAACTTGGTTGTCGGCTGGATTCTTATAGTGTGCGGCATTGCGGGATTATTTCTCCCGATCGTGCCGGGAGCGCCACTGCTGCTCGCAGGTGTCTTCATCCTATTTTCCGACTGCGAACGGCTGCACCGGGTGGCTGGAACATTTCGCACACGCTTCCCACGGTTGGCGCACTTTTTTGGACGATTCGCTGCGTTGGAGAACATCTGGCGGAGCCGCTGCGGCAATCACTCGCGTGATTCAAATCGCAAAGCAACGCCTGAATAGACGCTCCAGCCGTAAAACTTTGACCTTGGAGGAAACAAAAATGAGGCAGCAAATGCGAGAACTGGTAGAGGAGACTTACGCGATGTCCGCCAGGCGGAAGGTATTGATCTTTGACGAGGATGTTGAAGCCCTCAGCAAGCATGCCGAACCTTTCGAAACTCAGGGTATCGAAGTCCACCGATGCACGACTGTGGAAGCGGCGATGCGTTGTGTCCAAAGAGAGGATTTCGATCTCGCTCTGATCGATCAAGGCTCCTCAGGCTCCGAGGGACGCCGGGTTATCGGGTATCTCGTCCGGTACAACTTGCGCACCCCGTTTATCGTGCTGGCGCGGAGTACCGACGCGGCGTGGTACGAGCAGGCACTGGCACTGGGGGCAGTCGACTATCTGAAGAAGCCGGTTACGACTGAGGAGATGAATTGGATCATTCAGAGATTTCTCAGCCTCGGAAACTCCTTGACGAAATAACTTCCGGCGATTCATATGTAAACCCACAAAAGAGGGGAGCCAAGCCGACTCGCTGGATTGATCTGCTGCGGACCGCCTGGCCCACAAGCTTTCGCAAAGGTGCAAGGGTGTTCCCGCCAGTTGTAATGTTTTTGCTTCGCCCAATAAGCTTTCCCACCGATTGACCCCGTAGTTGTCGGGGAATCGCATCGGCCAAAAGATATTCGCCTCATGCTCCAGTGGTGGTCCCGCGCTCGGATGACTCGTTCCAGAAATACATCCACGATGACGATTTCTCCAAGTGTATGAAAGAAATTGCTACAAGTAACGTTCACCTTCCCCCGACAAGCCGCTCGGGTTCACACCACAGCGTCATATTCTGTATGCGCTCTCTCAACAAACTGGTGATTCTTGAAGGCTGGAAAGCGCAATCTCTGAGCGCACAGAATCATTCAATGGCGGCGGGGGTCATTGGCAGGGATTTTTGAAAGATTATGCGCTGCCTGAATTGCATCCTCTCCAATCGGCACGTTTGACGGTCAAAAGAGGAAGAAAATAAAGGCATTTAGATTTTCGAACCCCAAACCTACGAACCAGGAGGCCGGGAGTTCGAATCTCTCCGGGCGCACAACTTTTCCTGTTTGCAATGTTGAAGCAGAGGCGGGAGAAAAACTGTTGAATCGCAGGTTAGCGGATGTGGCAGTATCGCGGGGCCGTTACGGAGTACAAATCTACACAAACGACAAAACTCAACTTGCCGAGGCACTTCCGCGGGAGGTTTCGCACCGATTCGCGATGGAACCAAGCTGTGAATCTGTATCGATAGCGCACGAGATCGAGCCTGCTTCCGCACGCAGCCAAGCCCAAGAGCACACGCAGATAAAAGGTCGCTGCATCAGCAGATAACCCCCGATTCCCTCCCCTCTCACCGCCGTCGAGGGTCACGACCGCTGCGCGGCTCCGTACGGTCGCCCTCCGCTTTACCTTTCACAGCGACCGGCGCACTCCGCGCCGGCTCGCGGAGAGTTGGCTAACGCGAAATTGTAAAACGTGCGCCAAACTCGCGTTCCTGTGTTGCGCGTTCTACGTATCCATGCTCCGTGTGCACCGGACTCAGATTACGACCCTGTTTAACAGCTAATTTCGTCTGGAATTCGCGGGCAAGCTGCCCCATTGTCAAGCACCGCAAGTCCCCGTCGCGCACAAGGGCGCCAAGCTCCTCCAGAAAGCGGGCGACAACATTTTCAAGTCGCGGCCACTCTGCATAAAGATCTTCGGGGTGGAGCCAGACGTGGAAAACTCCGCCGTCTCGACGCACGCGTTCCAATCCCTTTCTAAGTCGCCGCAAACGGCTTGAATCAGGTATGTACTTACGCCACCCGGCTGCGGACCGGATCAACATCGATCCCGGAATCGAAACCATTCCCTCTTTGAGCGAAGGTTCGACCATGCGTGGTGATAGTCCGGCGAAATCTGCCACTACCTTTTCGACGGATGTGAGCGTCTTGCTTGCGAAGCGGACTGGGAGTTCGTCAACGTCACGAAAACAAGTGAACCCTGCATCTCGAAGGTCAGCGAGGTATGCTACTAAATTCCGCGGGAAAACGAAACACGTTGTGCCGATTCCAAGTTCTCGCGCGGTCTGGGCACAATAACGATACTCCGCAATTGCTCGTTCCCGCGTCATACCAGGCCATCCAAAGAGGACGTGTGAAAACGAATGAAATCCGATTTCTTGCTTCGGATTTGCGCTCCCGATCATTTCTACCAGGCTCGCGCCGAACCACTCGGGATGGGTCGATTCGTCGCCTTCTTTGGGAACATCGCTGAACCAAGGCTTCGAGAAATGGCGATAATTGACTTCTGGCAGACCGGAAATGTCGGGCAACGAGGAACGCGCCATCGCACCAACAATGGCCCAAGTTGCCGAAAGGCCGTTGCGTGTGAAGTGATTCAGCAAGTTGGGCACGCCGACGTCGTGGGTCCACCGACCCATCTCTACTAGATCATCACCATACCAAAGGTCGATATAGCCCCAAATGAGCTCCAAATCCAAGCTGATTACAACCGTTGGTTGAGTCATTTCCTCTCCAGTTCAGGTTGCGCCGCTTGAATGGTTAATGCGTGAAGTGCATTTCCCAGAGGGTTGTTGTCCATGCCACGAAGTAAATTTTGCGGGCCAAGCGCTCTCGCGGTGTACACGGCACGCTTGTCTAACGAATCGGGCCGGAGCCGCCGCTCAACTCTTCAACTTTTAGTGGGACATCCTTTCGCAGACGGAACACCCACTCGCAAACCCTTATATCCGTTATAAAAGTGCTTGTAGGCAAACAGGGGCAGATCCAGCAGACCAGGCAGAGGGTCGTCCGCAGCCATCAGGGCGAACTTGACCGGGCCGCGCAAAGAGCGCAAGTACGTCCCCAGACTCATGCGACCGCGAAGCATTTCGTGAATAGCTGCTGGAACATCCGTGCACATGCGGATCCAGCGAACGCCCGTGCGCCCCGTCTGTTCCGGCACAGGTCTGCCCACCATCATCTGCCAGAGAAGATAGGGAAAATCTACCCCCGCGCGGCCGCCCAGAGGCGACCATGTCCAAAGCCTTGGATTGATATCCAGAAGTTTGTAGCGTCCATCACGAGCATCCCGCTTGTACTCAACTTCAACAAGTCCGGTGTACCGAATTGCAGCCAACAGACGCCGTGAAGGAGCCACAATTTCAGGAACGTCGAGTGTTTCGACAAAGGAGCTTGAATAGCCGAAATCGATCGGGTACTGTCGCGTACGGCGTGCGGTGAGAGAGGCAATCGGTTGTCCGTCGCGGCAGAGCGCCGCATATGAGAATTGGGCTTCGCCCCCGCCAGGGATCCGCTCCTGGACAAGAATCAAATCTGGAGGAATCAGCTCCCGGGCTTCACGGTAGCGTGCAAGAAGCTCTTCGCGATTTGCCGCGGGCCAGGCCTTCTCCGTCGTGAACCGATTGATCGATGCATGTGTAGCAGGCTTCAGAACGGCGGGAAAGGGAAAGCTGACGCCCTCGAGATCTGCCTCTGTGCCGGGAAGGATCGTTGATGGGTAGTCGACTCGTTCTTCAGCCGCCAATCGATAAGTAAGACGCTTATCGTAAGCCCACCGCAGGACGTTCCAGT
>WNGI01000249.1_pt1 | contig 37320 bp, 41 predicted proteins | sample 5400621 | NCBI WGS metagenome assembly WNGI01 (sample SAMN13153374, study PRJNA577476) | soil metagenome | isolation source: 20 cm soil or saprolite under Garry oak tree replicate 1 | place: USA:California | collected 2016-06-15
GTTCGTGCCGCTCGCGCCAGTCGCCCCGGTCGCACCCGTTGATCCGGTCGGTCCTGCCGGCCCGGTCGGCCCAACTGACCCGTTCTGACCGTTCGCACCGCTCGCGCCGGTAGCGCCGGTGGGACCGGTCGCCCCCGTTGCACCTGTGGGACCGCCCGCGCCGCTGGGGCCGTTCTGATTCCAGACGATCGAGATCTCGTTCGTGCGGCACTCGCTCGGAGCGGTCACGACGCGCAGGTCGCCGTTCTGCTGGTTGTAGCAACCCTGGATACGGCCAGAGGCGTCGGGAATCCCGCCGATCGCCATAACGATCCCGGCGCTGCCGAGGACGAACGCGGTAACCGCCACGACCACGTCGCGCCCAAAGCGCAGGCGAACACGCCGACCGATCAAGAAGTCCCACCCCTTCCGCGCGTGTGGCAGAGTCTCCATCCCGGAGATCGAGCCGTCAACTCGCGACCGACCCACGTCCTAGGCTGACCCGCGTGACCATGCCACGCGGGACAGATCTGCTCCACGACCCGCGCCGCAACAAGTCCACCGCATTCAGCGAACAGGAACGCGAGGCGCTCGGACTTGTCGGCCTGCTGCCGGAAGGGATCGATGACCTCGACACGCAGCTCCGCCGCGCGCTCGCTCAGCTCGACGGCAAGACGACCGATCTCGAGCGCTACATCTATCTCTCGCAGCTCCAGGACACGGACGAGACGCTCTTCTACCGCGTGCTCATGTCCGATCCCGCGCGCTTTCTACCGATTGTCTACACGCCGACGGTGGGGGAGGCGTGCCAGAAGTTCGGCCACATCATCCGGCGGCCGCGCGGGCTCTACCTTTCGATCCGACGCAGGGGTCGGGTGCGCGAGATCCTCGGCAACTGGCCGGAGCGCGATGTTCGCTGCATCGTGGTCACGAGCGGCGAGCGGATCTTGGGTCTCGGCGATCTTGGCGCGAACGGGATGGGCATCCCGATCGGCAAGCTCGCGCTGTACACCGCGGTCGGCGGCGTCCCGCCGCAGTTCACCCTTCCGGTGCTGATCGATGCGGGAACGAACAACGAAGCGCTGCTGACCGACCCGCTCTACCTCGGCATCAAGCAGATCCGCGCGTCGGACGAGGAGCTGGACGCGTTCGTCGATGAGTTCGTGAGCGCGGTGGAGGCCGAGTTCCCTCATGCACTGATCCAGTTCGAGGACTGGGCGGGAAACGATGCCATCCGTCACCTGGAGCGCTACCGCGACCGCGTCTGCTGTTTCAACGATGACATCCAGGGCACCGCGGCGGTCGCCCTCGCCGGTCTTCTTGGTGCGTTACGGATCACCGGTGCTCCGCTCGCGCGGCAAAGATTCCTCTTCCTTGGCGCGGGCTCCGCCTCGATCGGTGTGGCGGAGCTCCTCGTCAAGTCGATGTCCGCCGAAGGCCTGCCCATGGACGAGGCGCGCTCGCGGATCGCGCTCTTCGATCGCCAGGGTCTGATCACCGCGGATCGACGAGAGATGCACGACTACCAGCGACCGTTCGCGCAACGGCACGTGCCGATCACCGACTTCGCCACGGCGATCGAGGCCCTACGACCGACCGGGATCATCGGGCTGTCGACGGTCGGCGGGGCGTTCGATCGCCGCGTGATCGAGGCGATGTCGCGGGTGAACGAGCGTCCGATGATCTTTCCGTATTCGAATCCCACATCGCGGTCCGAATGCACCGCGGAGCAGGCCTACACGTGGTCCGAAGGACGAGCGGTCTTCGCGAGCGGCAGCCCGTTCGCGCCGGTGCGGATCGGCGAGCGGACCTTCATCCCGGGGCAAGGAAACAACGTGTATATCTTTCCCGCGATGGGGATGGCGGCCTTCGCGACCGGCGCCCGACGCGTCACCGACGAGATGTTCATCGCCGCAGCGAGCGGTGTGGCCGAGAAGGTGACGCCGACGGATGTCGCCATGGGCCTGATCTACCCGCCTGTGTCGGCCATTCTCGAGACCGAGCTGCGCGCGGCAGCCAAAGTGGCCCAGGTGATCTTCGACCGAGGCTTTGCCACCGTCGAGCGGCCCTCGGGTGACCTGGAAGCGTGGATTCGCGGTCATGCGTACGTCCCGAGCTATCGGAGCCTCGTCTAGTGGCTGCACCGAAGCTGTTCCGGGTCATCGTCCAGGTCCCCGATCTCGATCACGCCGCCGACTTCTACGGGACGCTCCTCGGGACTCCAGGGCGTCGCATTCCCGGTTCTCGACACTACTTCGACTGCGGCGAAGTCATCCTCGCGCTGGTCGATCCAACACCGAGCGGCGAGTCGGCGCGACCGACGCCGGACTACCTGTACTTCGCCGTCTCCGATATCGAGGCCATTCACGCGCGCGCCCGCGAGCTCGGTGCACTCTCGACGGGGTTGGTCCATGGCGCCGCGGCCGGCGACATTGTGGCGCGACCATGGGGCGAACGAAGCTTCTATGCGTCGGATCCGTTCGACAACCTGCTCTGTTTCGTCGACGAGCGGACGGTTTTCACCGGCCGCTAGCAGAGTGAAGACTAGAGTGGGCTCGTGCCCACCGAGATCGTCGTCGAGACCGAGGATCGCCCTGGCATCATCGCTGAGATCGGCGAGCTTTTCGGCCAGGCGCGCGTGAACATCAAAGCAGCCGCCGCGTTCTCTGAGAACGGCCGCGGGCACTTGCACTTCGTGGTCGACAATGCGGACCGCGCTCTCGCGGCGCTGAAGGTCGGCGGGTGGAACGTCACCGAGAAACAAGAGGTGCTCGCGGTCTCGGTCGACGATGAGCCCGGCGCACTCGGCCGCTACGCGCGCCGTCTGGCGGCCGCGGGCGTGAACATCACGGCCCTGTACGCCGCCGGGGATCGCGCCGGCGACAAGGAGCTCATCGTGGCCGTCGATGACCTGGCGGCCGCCCGTCGCATCTGACGGGTGGAGGTCGCGGGGCGCGAGGTCAAGGTCACCAACCTCGAGAAGGTCTTCTTTCCCCAGCACGGGCTGACCAAGGGCGACCTCATCCAGTACTACGTCGACGTCGCCGACCATGTGCTGCATCACGTCGCTCGCCGGCCGATGCAGATGAAGCGGCACCCGAACGGCGTCGACGGCGAGTTCTTCTATCAGAAACGCGTACCCAATCCGCACCCTGAGTGGCTCGAGACCGTTCACATCAACTATCCCTCCGGCAACGAGGCGGATTTTCCAGTGGTGACCGACGCCGCGGGGCTCGCGTGGATCGCGAACCTCGGATGCATCGAGCTGCATACCTGGCACTCGCGCGTTCCGGAGGTGAACAAGCCCGACTACCTGCTCATCGACCTCGATCCCTCCGAGGGCAACCCCTGGTCGCACGTCCGCGAGATCGCCGTGGCCGCGAAGCAGGTGCTGGATCAGCTTGGGGTCGCGAGCTATCCCAAGACGAGCGGCGTGACCGGCATGCACATCCTCGTGCCGATCGTTCCGGAGCTGGAGTTCCCGCTCGTGCGGGAGATCGCGCGCGCGATGGCCAAGGAGATCGTGAAGCTCGTGCCATCGATCGCGACGACGCAGTGGAAGGTCGCCGGCCGTCCCGGCGTCTTCGTCGACTACGGACAGAACGCCTTCGATCGCACGATCGCGTCGGCCTACTCGATCCGTCCCGTCGCCGACGCGCGCGCGTCAGCACCGCTGCGCTGGGAGGAAGTGCCCGATGTCGAGCCGCGTGATTTCACGCTGCTCACGATGCGCGACCGGGTCGCGAAGGTGGGCGACCTCACGGCGGGGATGTGGGAGAAGGCGGTGAGCCTCGACCCGCTCTTCGACCTGCTGAAGGTGAAGCGCACGCTCCCCAAGCGGAGCCCGCGGAAGGGGCCACCGGTGGATTGGCGAGCGCAGTACGGCAAGGGCGCCGGACAGCAGCGCGGCCCGAGCCACAGGTAGTGCAGAGCTTGTCGCGGGAACCGTCAGGGACCCTGCGCTGTAATTAGTACATGCGTCTCGCGCTCGCTGCGGCTTTCCTCGTTGCAGCCTGCAGCCCGACGCCCGCGGCAATTCCGGATCTCGCCACGCCCGCCGGTACTTCAGCGTCCGGTGCCCGTCTTCTCTATCTGACCGGTTCACTTGACGGCGCAGGGCTAACTCCGATCGATCCGCTGAGCCTTCGTGACCTTTCAAGCGAGCCGCTCCTGCGAGCCAAGCCAGCCGAGCCGAACCCCTGCGAAGGCAGCTACAGCGGGCCGTGTGCTCTCGTGACCGCCTCCGGCGACGCGGGCGCTCTCGCCGTTGTCGGCTATTCGACCTCTGGTGCGTCCAGAGTCTCGGTCTTCGACGCGCGCAGCGGTGCACTCCGCGCGCGCGTCAGCCCCGAGGTGCCCGTGATCGTCGATGGCCTCAACGCCGATGGGTCGCGGATCTTCGCGCGGAACTGGCCGCCCGCGGAGCTCGGCGCGGAGCGGCTTGTTCTCGATCCGGGGACTGGCAAGGTTGTGGAGCGCGAACCGGCTTTCTCCCTCTATGGAGCTCCGGTCGCATGGGTCATCCAGAACGAAACACGCCGCCTATACGCGCTCATGACAACCGCGGATCCTCGCGCCACCGCACCGCGCGAGGTCGAGGCTCGCGCGTGGGACCTGCGTACGGGAAAGGAGCTCTGGCGTCGTGATTTACCTTCGTTACTCGCCGGCGAGTGGTTGACCGGACGTGTCGGCTCCGAGGGCGAGATGCGAGCGCGACTGGTTCCGGGGATCGCGCTCAGTCCGGACGGCCGCGAGCTCGCTGTCGTTCGTGCCTTCGACTGCTGTGCCCCGCACGGCACGCTGTGGCTGGTCGATGCGGTCCGCGGCGATCTGATCTCACAGCGGCCCTATGGAGGCGCAACGTCGATCTTCGAGAAGCTATTCGCGCCCTCGATAGCGCTGGCGAAGGAGGACGACGAGGTTACGGTCGGCGCGAGCTTCGGAACGGATGGGAGCGTGCTTCACGTCTACTCACAGAGATGGAAGTTCGATGGGCGACCGGATCCCTATCAGTACCTTGGCATGGTCGCGGTCGAAGTCGCGAGCGCGAAGGTGCTCGGGTCGGACGTCAAGATGGAGCAGTGGTGGTACCAAAACCGAGTTCAGTGGGTGCGATCGTCGTCCGACGCGAGGTCGCTCTACGTCTTCCTCCAACGCGCAGGCAACGCGGACCCAAAGGGTTATGTCCTTCGGCGCTTGGACCCGCGCACGCTCGCGGTCCTCGCCGAGCGCAGGTTCGAGTCGTACCGCTACGCATTCGTCTTAGCCGCGCCCTGACCTCAAAAGAGCGCGGCCCGGGTCATGGCTGACCCGGGCCGCGTTTTGGGGGCGAGTGTGGTTAGGGGTTAGACCAGAACTGGCTGACGGTGAGTCGTGACTCGGCCAGCGCCTGGCGGCACACCGCGTAAACGCGCTCCGCCTTGGCGGTCTGCTCGTGGGCCGGCAAGCCGCTCATCGAGGCACGAAGTGCGATGCACTCTTTGAAGGCCGTCGTCAGCTGCACGGTCGGCTTCTTTGCGCAGGGATTGGTCTTGTCCTGATTGTTCGCGCTCGCGCAGTCAGGCTTGGTCGTCCTCTTCGCGCAGGGGTTCGTCTCGTCGTTGTTGGTCGCGCTCGCGCAGTCGGGCTTGGTGGTCCTATGCGCGCAGGGGTTGTTCTCATCCTGGTTGCTGGTGCTGGCGCACTCCGGCTTCTTCACCGGGCACGGGTTCGTCTCGTCGTTGTTCTGCACGCTGATGCAGGCGAGCTTCGCCGCGAACTTCGCCTTGAAGTCTTCGGGCGATAACCCGCTGGCGTCGATCGCGCGTGCGCATTCGTCGCTGTCGAGGTTCTTCGTAGCGGCGCATTCCTTGAGCAAGGCGTACAGGTCGGGCTTGGGCTCGGGCTTGGGCCGCGGCATTTGCACGTTGGCCGCCAGGCGCGCGAAGAAGTCCGCATCCACCGGGCTCACTTCGAGGGCGGCGCGGCACTCTTCGCTGTCGGGGTCGCGGGAATCGAAGCAGGCGACGATCCGCTCGTTGAAGCCGCCGTCGTTGTGCGCGTAGACGGCTGTCGTCACGAGGGCCATCGCCGACATTGCGGAGGTCGCGGCGACGAGGATGTAGCGCAGAAGAGTCGATCGCGAGAGCATTCTTAGGGCTCCTTCCCACCGGACCACAGAGAGGTCCTGCGTGGAGAACGCCCCGCCCGGTGGGACCGTGCACCCCCAGGCGGTACTAGGACCCTACAAATCGATTACTCAAGCGATACGACCGGCGAGGAGATCGACGAGCTTCGGATCGGTCGGCTTTGGCGTCGGGCGCACCTGATCCCAGGTGCATTGCTCGGGCCGGAGTGATTACTGAGTCAGATGGGTGGATCGCGATAATCAGGGCGGCTGTTGCCGGTCTCCCGGTCAAGTCGCAAGGCCGTGCTGCTCGCTAACTCGAGGAGTCTTTCGTGGGCCAAGCGCAGACGGAACTCATCCTCAGTCTGGGTGTGCTTCCGACTGTTGCAGCGACGGCATGCCGGAAGAATGTTGTCAATCGAATTGCTACCGCCACGGGAGAGCGGCATTCGATGATCCGCGGTCAGTGGGCCTTCCGCTCCGCAATAGGAGCACCGTCCACCGCAGGCGGTCACGAGTGTGAGCCACTCGGCGGCCGTGAAGGCCAGGCCTGCTATTTGTGAACGACGCTTATGACGGCTAGCGCGCAGATACGCCCTGACGCGATCCGGATTGGCTTTCCGCCAGAGCTCCATATATGCGGCGTGCTTCTGATCCTCGCGAGAACGCTTACGGTCGCGAGCTCTCTGGGCTTCGAGGTTTTTGAGGCGCCAGTCGCGCATCCTCGCGATGAGTTCCTCTCTGTGCAGCGCGCGGTAGCGTCGGTGGGACTCCTTGAGCCTCTCTGCGTGCCGTTTTCGGTATTTCGCATTTGATTTTCGGGCCCGTGCCCTGGCTTTCTCTGGATCGCGCCGTCGGCGCTCACGGGTCTTTCGGGCGAGCTCCTCCCTATGACGACTGCGGTATCGGGCCTGCGCGGCGCGAACAACTTGCCTCCTTCGTTCGGCTTTCGCTTCATCAGAGGGCACAGGTCATAGACAGCAGACCAACGACGCCGGTGCAATAGGACCTTCGCGAGGTGCCTCTTAGCGCGTGGGGAGTAACTCAGCCAACGTCGGGTCCCCTGGGCGGGGCGTTGGTCGAACCTGTTCCCACGTGCAGTCCTTGGGATCCTTGTCCGGCCGGAAGCGCATGAAGCGCGTCCCGTGACGGAAGCGCTCGTCCTCCATCTTGTCGAAGCGCACCTCGCAGACCAGCTCGGGCCGCACTTCGTGCCAGGGCAGATCTTTCCCCTGCGACCACCTTGAACCGCCTTCGGGCGTTCGGCCCCAATCTCGCTCGGATTCGAACGTTCCTTTCTCCAAGATGGGCGGCAACATCTCCTGAAGCTGCTCCTGGAGTGGCCCTGCGATCCCCGACGTATGCCCCACGAAGTCGAGCGTTCCGTCCGATCGGTACAAGCCGAGAAGCAAGCTCGCCACGCGCTTGCCGCTCGTGCGATAGCCGACGATGACGCAGTCCACGGTCCGGTGGTGCTTGACTTTCGACACGGCCTCGCGCGACCCCGGCTTGTACGGAAGATCGAGGCGCTTCGCGATCACGCCGTCGAGCCCGATGATCTCCAGGCGCTCGAGCCAGTGCCGCGCGACGGCGGCATCCTTCGAAGTCGGCGAGAGGGAGAAACCCTTGGCGCGCTTCTCGAGCTCGGGTCGCCGCTCCGCGAGTGGACGTTCGTGAATCGGCTCGCCATTCCAGAGCAGGATGTCGAACGCGATGTAGCGCGACGGCGTCTCTGCCGAAAGCTTGCGGACCCGCGATTCGGCGGGGTGCAGGCGCATCTGCATCGCGTCGAAGTCGAGCCTCCCCTCGCGCTCGATCACGATCTCTCCGTCGAGGGCCGAGTGCGGCGGGAGCAGATCTCCGAGCGGACGCAGCTCCGGGAAATACCGGAGGAGCGGTCGCCCGTTGCGGCTCCAAAGCGCGAGCTCGCCGCCGTCGTTCTCGAGCACTCCTCGGAATCCGTCCCACTTCGGCTCGTACTGCCAGCGCTCGCCTGCCGGCAGCGTCTCGACGAGGAGCGCCTCCATCGGGGGGAACGGAACGTTCGGTCCGGGCATCAGCTCACTGAGCGTACGTCGACTCGCCGCCGCCATCCCTGCCGATGACCGCGATTCGCCGCGCACGCTCACGCGCGAAAACGAGAGCGAGGGCCCGTCGAGCCGACGGGCCCTCGCTCGGAAAAGTGCTAGTCCGCTATTTGCCTCGCTTCGCGAGGACCGAGTCCTTCGCCTGCTTGGCGATCCGGAACTTGAGCACGCGCTTCGCGGGAATGGAGATCGGCTGACCGGTCGCGGGGTTCCGTCCCATACGAGCCTTGCGGTCGACGATCACGAGCTTGCCGACGCCCGGAATGGTGAAGCCGCTGCGGGCTTCCTTGTACGCGAGGGCGGCGAGCTCATCCAGGAACTGCCCCACCTGCTTCTTGGTGAGACCGGTCTTCTCGGACAGCCGATTCAAGGTCTCAGACTTTGAGATCCCAGCCACGTATTCCTCCAGTGCTTGTTGATTCGCGCCGCATTCTGCACGAACGCACAAGAGCGCATGATGCGACGGTGACGCTCCGGGTCGTGGATAATCCGCCCGACCGACCCGAGTGGCTCCGGGAGACGATCCGCCTGCTGGTCGATTCGACGACCGCCGAGCGGGACCGGCTCCTCGGACGGGTCGCGGCGGCGTCCGAGGAGGACCTCGCCCGGGGATCGGACGACGACTGGGGGCTCGGTCAGGTGGCGACCCACCTCCTGATCGTCGAGCGGGGTGTGGCGCTAATCGGGCTTCGCCTTGCGCAGGGGGCGCCGAGCGGACCGACCGGCCAACCACGACCCGCCGCCTCGGCCGTCAGCCGGGCGGGCATCGCCAGCCTGGCCGAGAAGTCGGCCGCCACCTGCGCCCGGCTCATCGCCGAGTTCCCCGCCGAGCCTGACGCCAAGGGCACCGCCAGGCATCCTTACTACGGCGATTTGAATTGTTTTGGCTGGCTGCTCATGCTGCCAAACCACTACCGGGCACACCTAACCGCGCTCGACCGGGGCAGGCCGAGCGCCCTCTAGGGGAGGACGCGATGGCCACTCGGACCAACTCGGCGACCGCGCTCGAGACCTTCGCGCAGGAAGATCGCACCTTCCCGCCGCCGAAGGACTTCGCTGCCCAGGCGAACGCGCAGGACCCCTCCATCTACGACCGGGCGGATAAGGACTTCGAGGGCTTCTGGGCCGAGCAGGCAAAGACACTCCAGTGGCGTAAGCCCTTCAGCAAGGTGCTCGAGTGGGACGTGCCGTACGCGAAGTGGTTCGGCGGCGGCGAGCTCAACATCTCCGAGAACTGCCTCGACCGTCACGTGAAGGCAGGCAAGGGCACGAAGGTCGCCTTCTTCTGGGAGGGCGAGCCGGGCGACACGCGAGCGATCACCTACCGGGAGCTTCTCGAGATGACCTCCCGGGCGGCGAACGCCCTCAAGGAGCTCGGCGTTCGAAAGGGCGACCGCGTGGCGATCTACATGCCGATGATCCCCGAGCTTCCGGCCGCGATGCTGGCTTGCGCCCGGATCGGTGCCCCGTTCACGGTGGTCTTCGGCGGCTTTTCCGCGGAGGCTCTCGGCGGCCGTATCAACGACTCCGAGGCCAAGGTCCTCGTTACGGCCGACGGGGGATACCGCAAAGGGAACATCGTCCCGCTCAAGAAGAACGCCGACGACGCCATCGCGCAGGCGAAGACCATCGAGAAAGTCCTGGTCGTCCGCCGCACCAAGCAGGACATCCCCTGGACGGCGGGCCGCGACGTCTGGTGGCACGAGATCGTCGACAAGCAGAAGCCGGAGTGCCCGGCCGAGTCGCTCGAGAGCGAGCACATGCTCTACCTGCTCTACACCTCAGGCACGACCGCGAAGCCGAAGGGCATCGTTCACACGACGGCCGGATATCTCACCGGCGTCGCGACGACACACAAGCTCATCTTCGACGTGAAGGACGACGACGTGTACTGGTGCGCGGCCGACATCGGCTGGGTGACCGGGCATAGCTACATCGTGTTCGCGCCGCTGGCCAATGGCACGACCGGCGTGATGTACGAGGGGACGCCGGACTTCCCGGACAAGGATCGCTGGTGGTCGATCATCGAGAAGTACAAGGTCTCGATCCTCTACTGCGCGCCGACCGCGATCCGCACGTTCATGAAGTGGGGCTCGGAATACCCGGGCAAACACGACCTGAGCTCGCTGCGCCTCCTCGGTTCGGTCGGCGAGCCGATCAACCCCGAAGCCTGGCTCTGGTACCACCAGACCATCGGCGGTGCGCGCTGCCCGATCGTGGACACGTGGTGGATGACCGAGACGGGGATGATCCTGATCACGCCGCTGCCGGGCATCACCACTACGAAGCCTGGCAGCGCGACCTTCCCGTTCCCCGGCGTCGAGGCGGATGTCGTGGACGAAGACGGCAAGTCCGTCCCGCTCGGCGGCGCGGGGTACCTCGTTCTCTCGCGGCCATGGCCGGCGATGCTCCGCGGCATCTACAAGGACGACAAGCGCTACCGCGAGACGTACTGGGGCCGCTATCCCGGGAAGTACTTCGCGGGCGACGGGGCGAGAAGAGACAAGGAAGGTTATTTCTGGCTGATGGGCCGCGTCGACGATGTGATGAAGGTCTCGGGCCACCGCATCTCGACGACCGAGGTGGAGTCGGCCCTCGTGTCGCACCCGAAAGTGGCGGAAGCAGCGGTCATCGGTCGCGAGGACCCGGTCACGACGCAGGCGATCTTCGCCTTCGTGACGCTGCGCGCTGGGAACGAGGGCAGCGAGGAGCTCTCCAAGGAGCTGCGCGAGCACGTCGTCTCAAAGATCGGCTCGATCGCCCGGCCCAAGACGATCATGTTCACGCCGGAGCTACCCAAGACGCGGTCCGGCAAGATCATGCGCCGGTTGCTGCGCGACATCGCCAACGGCCAGCCCCTGGGCGACACCACCACCCTGGCCGATGCCACGGTCGTCGATTCGATACGTACCGCCTCGGCGTCCGGCAAGGAGGAGTAGCCGCTTCCCGTTACGCGCAAACATCAATTGACGATGCGGAGAGAAAGCCCTACACAAACGCGCTATCCGTCGTGTCAGACGCGAAGCTGGTGGGAGGTGACGACCGAGCAAGCGAGCACTGACCGATCGAAGCCGTCTGCATAGCTCAACGCAAGGAGGGGGACCTTGGCAACGACGACCACAGCCACTCGCGTCGCGGCAAGACCAACGTACGGCCTGCCCTTCGTTATCTCGGCCGCGTCGGCCGGCACGATCGTGGAGTGGTACGACTTCTACCTGTACGCGACGCTCACGCCGTTCCTGTCGCCGCTCTTCTTCCCAGGTGACAACCCGACGGCCGTGCAGCTCGCCGGATTCGCGACGTACGCCGCGGGCTTCCTCGTCCGGCCATTCGGGGCCGTCGTCTTCGGCGCGCTCGGCGACATCATCGGCCGCAAATACACCTTCCTCGTCACGATCACGGCCATGGGACTGGCCACCGTCCTCATGGGCCTCATCCCGACATACGCGCAGATCGGCCTCGCGGCCCCGGCGCTCCTGGTGCTCCTTCGGATCATCCAGGGCCTGGCGCTAGGCGGCGAGTACGGCGGCGCGGCGATCTACGTCGCCGAGCACGCGCCCGACAACAAGCGCGGCCTGTACACGTCGTGGATCCAAACGACCGCGACGCTCGGCTTCTTCTTCGCGCTCGCGATCATCCTGTACTTCCGCAACACGATGACCGCCGCGGACTTCGCGGCGCAGGGCTGGCGCTATCCCTTCTGGATCTCCGCCGTCCTCGTGGTGATCGCGCTCTTCATCCGCATCCGACTCCGCGAGACGCCGCTTTTCGCGCGCCTCAAGGAGCAGAAGCAGGCGGTCACCGGCGCGGGCAACTGGGCCTCGGAGAGCTTCTCCGGGCGCAAGATCGGCACGATCCTGCTCGTGCTCATCGGACTCACCGCCGGTCAGGGTGTGGTCTGGTACCAGGGCCAGTTCCAGGCGAACTTCTTCATGGGCACGTACCTCAAGCTCACATTCCAGCAGGCGTACCCGATCATGCTCTGGGCCGTGGCCCTCGGGACACCTTTCTTTCTGGTGTTCGGATGGCTCTCTGACCGCATCGGTCGCAAAGTCATCATCCTGGCCGGCTGCCTCATCGCGGCCATCACGTACATCCCGATCTACCACGCGATGGTGGACGCCGCCAACGTCACCCGCGATGCGACCGGCCTGATCACGAAGTCGGACCCGAACGTTCCGGTCCTGGTGTTTCTGATTTGGATCCAGGTCATCTTCGTGACGATGGTCTACGGACCGATCGCGGCGTTCCTGGTCGAGTACTTCCGTGCGAAGGTCCGCTACACCTCACTCTCCATCCCGTACCACTTCGGGAACGGTTGGTTCGGCGGCCTGCTGCCGCTGACCTACACGGGTCTCGTCGGCGCGACGATCCCCGACGAGAAGCGCTACGTGCCGTGGCTCGGCCTCTTCGACCTCCGGAACCTCAACACGACCAACGACATCAACGGCAACGTCTATCTCGGACTGGCGTACGTCATCACCGTCGCGCTCATGTCGGTGATCGTCGGCACGCTGTTCCTCAAGGAGCCAAAGAACGTCAAGATCTGGACGGAGGTCGGTGGCGAAGAACGTGGCATGGTGACCGAAGCTACGCCGGCGGACTGAACGTTCGCGAGAAATGAAAGAGGGAGGCTTCGGCCTCCCTCTTTTCTATTTCAGCCCGCGTCGCTTGAGGCGTTCCGCCTCGGCACGGTCGCCGTCGAGGCCGGTGCGCGCATGCCACGACTCCCAGCCCTCCCAGTTCGCCATGAAGAACGTGTAGGAGACGATGTACATCGCGGCGAGGACGCACAGCGCCGCGCCTAGGAGGAACATCGATCCGACCGGATCGCCCGTATCCAAGGGTTGCAGGCTAGAGCGATACCTGCGTCAGCGGGTTTCCGGCGGGTTCCCGTTCGCCGGGCAGGAGGCTGAGCGTCAGGCTCGCGGCCAGCGCGGTCACCGAGAACGCGAGAGGATCTTCTCCAGCTGCATGTGCGCCGGGAGCGTCTGGTAGCCGAGCTTCGCGTTGATCCCGGACATTGCCATGTTCGGCTCGTCGTTCGTCGTGAGCAGCGCGCGCAGGCCCCTGGTCTTGGCGCGCGTCGCCTCAAATTGCTCGATCGATACATAGCCGTGATGCCCGCGAAACACGCCTCCTGATACCAAGCAATACATGGCACCGGATTTGCGCTTCCTTGTTGGCCCACCAACAGGGCGGGATCTCTCAGGAGGTACGGAATGGAAGACAAGATCGAAGGCAAGTGGGAGCAGGCAAAAGGCAAGGTCAAGGAAGAGGCCGGCAAGCTTGGCGGCGACAGGTCGACCGAGATCGGCGGCAAGATCGATCAGGGCAAAGGCAAGCTCAAGGAAGGCCTCGGCGAGGTCAAGGAAGAACTTCACGACCAGGTGGGATCTCCCAGGAGGTACGGAATGGACGACAAGATCGAAGGCAAGTGGGACCAGGCCAAAGGCAAGGTCAAGGAAGAGGCCGGCAAGCTTGGCGGCGACAGGTCGACCGAGATCGGCGGCAAGATCGACCAGGGCAAAGGCAAGCTCAAGGAAGGCGTCGGCGAGGTCAAGGAAGAGCTTCGCGAGGACGAGCCCGTAGACCGCTAAGCGCGCCAACGACGAGAAGGCCCGAGCGCACAATGTCCGTGTGCGCTCGGGTCTTTGTTTATTCGTTGCCCTCGGGCTGATGCTCAGCGCCTGCGCGCCCAGCTCACGGATCGCGGCGCGGGACCTTCCGCCGGTTCATGTAATCGCCAGCACCGCGGCTGATGAGGTCACGATCAACGTGCTTGAGCTCTACTGCAAGAGCTGTGCGGAGCACATCATCGCCGGCTGCAGGAGCATCCCAGGCGTCGCGTCGATCGACATCGATCGCAAAGAGAAGCTCCTCACGCTCCACTTCGACGCGCGCTTCACCACCCGCGAGCGGGTGCTCGCTGCGGTCGACGAGGTCGTCGCGACCATTCCCTAGGCCTATCAGACTCCGTCGGCTCCTGGTCGCGCATCATGCCGATCCCATCGGTCATCTGGTGGGCCTGCTCTCGCTGGCGTGGCCGCGACGGCGTGACGGCTGCTTTCTCTATGTCAGCGACCGGGGTCTGGCGAACGTCATCCTCACGCGTCGCGGATTCGGCGCGATCACCTTCGGACACGTGATCGTCTCGAACACTGAGCCAACTCCCGCCACCTGGCGCCACGAGCTGCGGCACGTCGCGCAGTACGAGCGCCTTGGCCTCGCGTTCCTCCCGATCTATCTCTGGTACCGCGCGAGGTACGGATATTTCGATCATCCGTTGGAGCGCGATGCGTCCGAAGACCCTAGGCTCTTTTGATAGTGGCGGCGTATGACATAGCGATCCTGGGCGGCGGCCCCGGCGGCTATGTCGCCGCACTTCACGCGGCCGTGAAGGGCGCGAAGGTCGCGCTGGTCGAGCGTGACCGGGTCGGTGGGATTTGCGTGACCGTCGGCTGCATTCCTTCGAAGGCGCTCCTCGACTCGAGTCACGCGTACTGGCTTGCGACGCACGGCGAAGAGCACGGGATACACGTGGCGGGCGCCCGTTTCGAGCTACCCGCGGCGGTCGCGCGCAAAGACAGGGTGGTCGCGCAGCTCGTGTCCGGCGTCGAGGCGCTGCTCAAAGGCCGGAAGGCCGATCTGATCAAGGGGGAGGGGACGCTCGTCTCGCCGACACAGCTGCGCGTCGGCCAGCAGACCATCGACGCGAAGGCCGTGATCGTCGCGACAGGCTCGAAGGTCGGCATGCCGCCGATCAAGGGTCTGGCCGAGGCAAAACCACTCGATAACGTGAGCGCCCTCGCGCTCACCGAGATCCCGAAGCGCCTCATCGTGATCGGCGGCGGCGCTATCGGGTTGGAGCTCGGGACATTCTTCTCCGAGATCGGAAGCGAGGTCACGGTCCTCGAGATGCTTCCGCAGCCCATCGCCTATGCCGACCCCGAGCTCGTGCGGCTCCTCGTGCGCGCGCTGGAGTCGCGCGGCGTCAAGGTGCGGACCAACGCGAAGGTGACCGAGGTGACGCGGACCGCGTCCGGGGTTGCGGTGAGCGCGGAGGTCGAGGGGAAGCCGGAGAGCTTCGAAGGCGACCAGCTCCTGCTCGGCGCGGGCCGCGTCGCGAACCTTTCGGGCGTCGAGCAGGCCGGCTTCGCGACCAACCGCCTCGGCATCACCGTCGACGAACGGATGCGTACGAACGTCGGCGGAGTGTGGGCGATCGGAGACTGCATCGGCGATCCGCGAGCGCCAAAGCTCGCGCACGTCGCATCGACGCAGGGCGAAGTCGCCGTCGACACCATCCTGGGCGAGGACGCGGCAATGGACTACGACGTGGTCCCGAATGTGGTCTACACGCATCCCGAGATCGCACAGGTTGGCTTGACGGAAGCGCAGGCGAAAGAGCGGCACGGCGCCGACGTCAAGGTCGCGAGATATTCGTTCAAGGCGTCGGGTCGCGCCCTGGCGCTCGGCGAGAGCGACGGTCTGACGAAGATCGTCACCGCGGGCAAAGATCAGCGGATCGTCGGCGTGCACATCGTCGGTCCGCAGGCGAGCGAGCTCATCGCCGAGGCGACGCTCGCGATGCGGCTCGAGGCGACGGCCGAGGACATCGTGGCGACGATTCACGCGCACCCGACGCTCGCCGAAACATTCCGCGAGGCGGCGCTCAGCGCGGTGGGGAGGCCGATCCACTCACCTCGTTAGCCGGCCTTGAAGCGGATGTCCGTCAGGCCATCGGTCTCTGCCGCACGAAGCTCGATCTGAGGCGCGCCGCGCTCGCGAAGCTTCGCGTATCCCCACTCAGCTTCGGCGACGTCGTGCGCGCCAAGCGCCAGCGCGGCGATGCCCGTCGCGCCGTTCGCGTGCAGCGTCTCGGCGCCGGTGGGGACGCGCAAGTCGCGCGCCGTGAGGTCCTCGATGAGGAAAGGAAGCGGTGGGACGAGCACCGCCGTCCGCCACTTGAGCTGCGTGCCATCGGGACGCGTCCGCCCGCCCTGAGCGGGAGGATGCGCGACGAGCTCGCCGAGTGCGGCGGTATCGGCCGCGAGGTCATCGGAGAGGAGCGCGAAGTCGGCGAGCCCGCCGCCGCCTGCGGCGACTTTCCACCAGCGATGGGTCAGCCCGCGGCTCAGATCGTGGAACGCGACGAGCTCGAGATAGCTTCCATCGGCGAACGGGATCAGCGCGTTGTGAGTGACGCCGTCGGCGTGCTCGCCGCCCGGCGTGACGATGAAACCGCGCCGCCGGTAGTCGTCCATCCCGGCCGCGAGGTCGCGAACGACGAAGACGACGTGGTCGAGCTGGCGAAGCATGCGCGAATGTCTAGCACGGTCGGCGTTTAGACTTCTTTCTAAATGGGCCGTTAGCTCAGTTGGATCAGAGCACCTACCTTCTAAGTAGGAGTGCGCGAGTTCGAGCCTCGCACGGCCCGCCGGTACTTCAGTCACCTGACCTCGCCTTCATAGTCCCCTGACCCCGTCTTCTTAATCCCCTCTCCCCGAACTCTTATCTCGCGTCGATAACGTGCCTCTGGTGAGCGCGCGTTGATTGCATAGAAGTTCGGCTGGGTTAGCCGCTCACCGACCGAAAGGGAGGGAAGCGGCGCCAGCGTCGGGGCGCTTCGTCGAGTGAGCGTGCGATCCGTCCGGACCCAGATGGGGAAGGAAAACGGAGGTTCGCATGCGCGATCTGAGACGCTCCGGCGTGCTTGCACTCATCCTGACGATCATCGTTCTCGGCGTCACGACGACACCTGGCGACGCAACGACGTTCGCGTTCCGAACGCTCGACGGGAGCGGCAACAACCCGCGTCATCCCGAGTGGGGGCGCGCGAACACGCTGTACCTTCGCGTCGCGCCGACCAACTATGCGGACGGCGTGTCGAGCATGGCGAGCGGTCCATCGGCGCGATACGTGAGCAACCGCGTTTTCAATGACACCGGCCAGAACGTCTTCTCGAAGAACGGCGTCACCCAGTGGGGCTGGGTCTGGGGACAGTTCCTCGATCACGATTTCGGTCTTCGCGACGAGCGACCGGCCGAGAACGCTCCGATCGGCTTTGACTCGGCCGACCCGCTCGAAGGATTCACGAATGACCTTGGCGCGATCGGCTTCGCGCGAACGCCTGCCGCTCAGGGAACCGGCGTCAACACACCCCGGGAGCAGGTCAACACTCTCAGCAGCTACATCGACGCCTCCAACGTCTACGGTGTCGACCCCCAGCGCCTGGAGTGGCTGCGTGTCGGACCGGTCGACGGCGACCTGTCGAACAACGGCGCACGCCTGATGCTGACGGCGAACGACTTCCTGCCCCGTGTGGGTGCCCGCGGCGATCCCTCGACCGCGCCGGCGATGGACCTGATGGGTCCGCTCGTCGGGACACCGGACCGCGCGGTGGTCGCGGGCGACGTCCGCGCGAACGAGAACATCGCCCTCACCTCGCTGCACACCCTCTTCGCGCGCGAGCACAACCGCATCGTCGCGTCCCTGCCCTCATCTTTATCCGCCGAAGAGCGTTTCCAGATCGCGCGCCGCGTCGTCGGCGCGGAGATCCAATACATCACCTACACGCAGTTCCTGCCCGCGCTCGGGGTCCGGCTCGATCCCTATCACGGGTACGACCCCACCGTGAATCCCGGGCTCTCGAATGAGTTCGCGGTCGTGGGCTACCGGGCCCACAGCATGATCCACGGCGAATTCGACACGACGGTTCCCGCCGGCACCTACACCGACACGCAGCTCGCCGCCTTCGCGGCACAGCAGGTCGTTGTGGAGCCCGACGGCGATCAGGTGACGCTCGAGATCCCGCTCGCCGCCGCGTTCGGCACCCCTGATCTCCTCCAGGATCTCGGCCTGGGACCGGTCTTCAGAAGCCTTTCCCAGCGGCAGTACGAGAACGACGAGCAGCTCGACAACGCGATACGCAGCGTGCTCTTCCAGATCCCGAGGCCGGGCATCCCGGATCCCTCGGTCTGCGGCGCGCCCGTCGTCAACCCCGACTGTTTCAGCGGCGTGACCGACCTCGGCGCGATCGACATCGCCCGTGGCCGTGACCACGGGATGCCGACCTACAACGACCTGCGCCGGGCCTACGGCCTCGCACCGAAGACCTCTTTCGTCGATATCACCGGAGAGGCCACGCAGCGGTTCCCGGCCGATCCGTTGATCGACGCACAGGATCCGATCAACGACCCCAACATTCTCGACTTTGTCGAGCTCCGTGACGCGAAGGGGAACGTCGTCGCCCCGGGCAGCGAAGCGGCTGATGAAGAAGTGGTCGTCGGCATTCGCCGCACCCCCGTCGCCGCGCGCCTGGAGGCACTCTACGGGACCGTCGACCGGCTCGACGCATTTGTTGGAATGGTGTCCGAGCGGCACGTGAAGCACACAGAGTTCGGCGAGCTTCAGCTCGCGATCTGGACGAAACAGTTCACAGCGTTACGCGACGGCGACCGGTTCTTCTATAGGAATGACCCGGTGCTTCGTTTCATCGATCACGAGTTCGGCGTCGATTACCGGCTCACGATCGCGGAGATCGTGGAGCTCAACACCGGCGTCACGCTTCAGCGTGACGTCTTTCAGTTCGCTGGCGAATGATCTCGACAGTTTCCTCGCGGAGGGGGCGCGCTGCCCCCTCCCTCTTTATTTGGTGAACGTGTACATCGGGCGCACCTTTCCGTCACCGCCCAGGACGCCGACGCTGTAGCTGCCGGCCGGATACCCGCTCCCCAGGATCAGCATTCCGTTCCCGTACTCATCCATGCGCTCGACCGACGTGAGCGCGGCGGGCCCGCTCACTCTGAATGTGACCAGCGACTCAGGCGTGAAGCCGTAGAGCATCACGAGCGACTGCCTGCCGCGGGGCGTCGCCGCGATCCCGGGATACGCAGTGACCGCATTCCGCATGCGCGGCCCGAGGGCAGCGACGAACACATCGAAAGACGAGCCTGCGACGGCGCGGTAGGCATCGCGGAACGTCGCACCATCCCGGATCCCCTCGAGCATCGCGACGATGCCGCTTTGGCCGACATCCGCCTGCAGCAACCGGACCGCCTGCGCCGCGATGAGGTACTGGTAGTAGCCATCGCTCCCGGTGCGCTCGTTCCACTTCCGAAGGTCCGCCAGATCGCCCAGACTCAGATCCCAGCTGTCTGAGGCCGCGGCGGCGAAGGCCCGATCTTGAACGGCGATCCATCCGGCGCCCGCAAGCGTGCTCTCCTCGACGCGGGCAAGACCTTCGTCAAGCCACGCCGGCACATCGGGAGCCGGCGGCTTCCGCGGGCTGTCGAGCTCGCTCGATGACGTCCGTGAGCCGGCGATCTGCCACACGAGCCGGTGGGTGAGCTCGTGGCGGAGCCCGGTGATGGGAACGTCCCGCGAGACCTCGCCCCAGTCCACCGCTATCGCGTCCACCCACGGCGCGAAGAAGGCATCCGTCGCCGTGGCGGTCGCGCCCGTTCGTTCGCCGAAGATGCGGCGGACGCTTGACACGTAGGAGGTGGTATCGGCGAAGACGTAGATGAGGGCCCGCGTGCGGAAGCTGCGGGCGAGGTCTTTCTGCACGGCGGCGGTGTCAGCCTCGGCGAGCGCCGCCGCCGACGCGGCGTCAGCTCCGGAGACTCGCGCTTCCACATACACATCGGCCGAATCGGTGCACCAGACATTGAAGGCGATCTCCCGCACCGCGCGCGACGTCGGACAGCTGACGGTGACCTGAGCGGTCGCCGAGAGCGATCCGAGGCTCGCCGTGACTCTGCCCCTGCCGCTGCGCGGGCCCGCCGTGAAATGACCGCGGGCGTCGACAGCTCCCAGCTCGATCGGCTCGACCGACCAGAGCGCGGTCTCCTGACCGAAGGGCGCGCCGCCGCTGAGCACCGCGGCGAGATCCAGCTCCTCGGTGACCGAGACGACCACGCTCGCCGGTTCGATCGCGATCCCGGTCCGCGCGAAACCCGCGGGCGAGCAGGTGTAAAACACGAGCGCGAGCGCGAGCGAGCGGTACACGGGACGGTGCTTCATCGCCGGCCGAAATGCTCGGGTTTACCGGTGCCGCGAACGACCCCCAAGTAGAGGCAGTACGACCGGCTACTCCGTATCGGTTGATACGGACCTCCGTGCGGCGATCGCGCGTACAGTGGGACTCCTGGTGGCGAACGAGAAATTCATCGACGAGCTCTGGGGCGTCGCACGCGAGCTCTTCATGCCGGACCACCCGTGGTTCAAAGGGATCGTCGACCATCGGTGGACGCGCGAGCAGATCGTTCTCGGCGAGATCCAGCACTACCTGCGCGTGCGTACGAATCCGATCTTCTTCGGGTACATCGTCACGAACGTCGCGAGCGAGCGGAACTACGCGCTCATGGACATCGTGATGGAGAACTTTATGGAGGAGCTAGGGGGCGAGAAGACCCACGTCGACATCATGCTGCAGATGCTCGACGAGGCGGGGATCGCTCGCGAGGAAGCCGACAACGCCGATCCCGCTCCCGGCACGCTCGCCGCCATCGAAATGATCCGCTCGGGCTGTCAGAACCGGTCGGCGCTCGAAGGCATCTCGTTGCTCTCGTTCGTCGAGGCGATGCACGGCGGACCCGATGGGGCGGCCGCGCGGGTCTTCAAGGAGCTCACCGGCCACTACGGTTTCTCGCGTCGCGCCGCGGCGACGTACGAGCTGCACGCGGAGCAGGACACCGGCCACGGCGACCGTCAGATCGAGGCGATCCGGCAATACGCCACGACCGAGGAGCTCCGCGAGAAGTGCCGGCGCGCGGTCCATCTGGGTGTCGAGGCGTTCAATTTCGAGTGGGACGGCCACGTGCAGGCGATGACCGGCCAGCGCGGCGTCTATTGGAGTGGGAAGACGGGAAGGCTTGCCCTGCGGACTCCCGAGGTACGTTTACCGAAGGAGCAGCTCGCGAAGGTCTAAAAGGGCCAGTCCTTCGGAAGCGCGGCGCGCAGCTTCTTGTACTCCGCATCCTGGGCGTATTTCTTCTTGAAGGTCTTGAGCTGCGTGATCAGGTCGTCCTGATCCACCTCGAGCACGTTGGAGACCATACCCGTGGTCTCTTCGAAGCCTTGGCTTCAGTTGCCGCGTCAGCCCTTCATCCGCTGTATGACGTAGCGGTCGTTCTCTTCCATCGCGGAGAGCGTAGTCCTGCTAGACGGCACCGACTCGCTGCGCCGTGAGGGCCACTGCGTTGCCGGCGATCGGCTCGCCGCGGGTTCCCGCGGTCACGCTCACACGTGCGAGGACGCGCCACTCCGCATCGCCGTCCGCGACGCGGAGGATCAGGAAGGGGTTCTCGACGACCGTGCCTTGTATCTCGGTGAATCGTACCGGCAACACGATGTCGGTCTCTTCGCCGGGTGCGAGCTCGTCCTCGAGTGCCGTCTCCGGGGTTCGAAACTGCGCATGAGGTTGCACCGCGGCGACGAGCCGGAGCCGGTGTGTGCCTTCGTTGCGGACGTGCCAATGGACGATCCAGCTGCCCGGCGCGCCCTCGTGCGCGAACGGTGCGATGCGAAGGCGCGGGGTCTCGCTAGTAGCCGACGCTCGGCGCGGGAGAGCCTTGTCCACCGCCTCCACCGTAACCGCAGGCCGCGCCGCCGATCGCCATGAGGGCGCTCACCAGAAAGAGCGTGACAACGATCCGATGCATCAGGAAGCCTCCTTGAATTGGGGCATAACGTCTTCGACGAACGCTTCGAGACCGTCCCAGTCATATGGTCCCTCGCGAAGAGCGATGTTCAAGCGTTGCACGCCCGCGTCGCGAAACGCGGCGACGACCTCAACGGCATCTTTTGGTGTCCCACGCAGGAAGCCCGTCATCCCTCGCGTGTCCTTCGACCAGTGGCGCTGGTAAAGCTCTTCGTGCCGCTTCGCGCCTCGGGCGTCCGCGCCCATGTAGAAGCCGACGTTGATCGTTCTCGTGATCGCTGCCGGATCGCGCCCCACCTTGGCGCACCAGGTGTCTAAAACCAAGCTCTTGCGCTTCCATTCGGCAGGCGCGAGGTACGGAGCGTTCCAGCCATCGGCGAAACGGGCCGCGGTGCGGAGCGTGCGACGCTCGCCAGCGCCGCCGATCCAGAGAGGCAATCGCGCCTGCAGTGGCTTCGGATTGTTCGGCGCGTTGACGAAGCGGAAGTGCGTGCCGCTGAAGTCCGCTCGCCGCGGGTCGAAAAGCAGTCGCAGGACCTCCGCGTATTCCTCGAGCTGATCCTCGCGCTCGCCGATCGGCGGGAAGCGAATGCCATACGACGCGAACTCGATCTCATCCCATCCCGCACCGAGGCCACAGTCCGCGCGCCCGTTTGAGAGGTGGTCGATCGCGGTGACGGCCTTCGCGAGCACGCCAGGGTGCCGGTAGCCCACGCAGAAGACGAGGCAGCCAACACGAATGCGGGTCGTCTCGACGGCGATAGCCGACATGGTCGCGACCGCCTCGAAGCAGTCGCCGTCACCGCCCTGCGGCGGAGTCTCCTGAAAATGATCGGAGACCGAGAACCAATCGAACCCGCGTGCGTCGGCGAACCGCCAAAGCCTTCGCATGTCAGGTAGGGGTCCGCCGAGATGGCCGAGATGTATGCCGAACCTAATACCCGTAATCGTATGGGTCGCCCGACGGCGTGGGGCTCCCGCTCACGGGTATCGGCGTGAACCTCGGCGCGCCGGTCGCGCCCGCGCCTCCGGAACCGGCACCGCCACAAGCTGCAAGAAGCCCGGTCGCGAGGACGCCGATGAAACAGAGCGCACGGACGGTCGTCAAGAATTGCCTCCTGTACCGTTCATTACGCAGGGGAGGCCGCGGCGGATATGGGTACTTTTTGGATCGTCCTCATCTTCGCGCTCATCGTCTTGTTCGCGCTCGGCAGTCTCCTCTTCGCGATCGGTGTCGCGCGCGCCGCGAACCGCCCGCGGCCGGCGCTTCCGGTGAACTGCGGTGACTGCTTCTACATGATCCCGCGCGCGAAGGTCTATCGGCGCGAGACGCTCGAGGACACCGACGGCATCGTCCATTACCTCTGCGAGAAACGCTGGATCGAGGTGACGCCGATCTCGCCGCGATGCGAGCTTGGCAAGAGCAGGACTCGAACGACGACCGTCCCGACCTAGCGATAGCCTGCATCGCGTGACCGGCTTCGCCGAGTTCGACGCGTACGTGCGCGCCCGGGTGCCCGAGTACATCGACGAGCTCAAATCGCTGATCCGCCAGCCGACCATCTCCGCGCAGGGCATAGGCGTCGCCGACACCGCGCGCATGGTGCTCGAGCGGACACGCCGCGCGGGTGTGGATGCGACCGCTCTGAGCGTGGACGGCGGACCGCCGACGATCGTGGGCGAGAGCGGGCGCGGTGCGCGCACGCTCCTCGTCTACAACCACTACGACGTGCAGCCGCCCGATCCGCTCGACGAGTGGGAGACGCCTCCCTTCGAGCCAACGGAGCGCGACGGTCATCTCTTCGGGCGAGGCGTCTCCGACAACAAGGGCAACCTCATGGCGAGACTGCAAGCGATCGAGGCCTATCGCGCGACGATCGGCGAGCTGCCGCTGCGCGTTCGCGTCCTCTATGAGGGCGAGGAGGAGAGCGGCTCGGCCCACCTCGCGGCTTTCGTCGAACGGTTCGGCGAGCGGCTCAAGGCGGACGGCTGCATCTGGGAGGCCGGTTACAAGGATGCCGCCGGCCGGCCGACGATCTCGTGCGGGCTCAAGGGGATCGCGTACGTGGAGCTGCGGGTTCGCGGTGCGAGCAAGGACGCCCACTCGTCGCTCGCGACCATCGTTCCCAATCCGGCGTGGCGTTTGGTGTGGGCGCTGGCGACGCTCAAGAACGAGCGCGACGAGATCACGATCGATGGCTTCATGGACCGAGTGCGGCCGCCGACGCCGCTCGAGCTCGAGGCGCTGGAGCGACTCCCGTTCGACGAGCCGGCCATGTTGCGGATCCACGGCATCAAGCGTTTTGTGCGCGGCCTTACCGGGGTCGAGCTCAAGAAGAAGCATTTCTTCGAACCCACCTGCACGATCTGCGGGATCGTGTCGGGGTACACCGGCGCCGGCTCGAAGACCGTGCTCCCGGCGGTGGCGAGCGCGAAGATCGACTTCCGGCTCGTGCCCGACCTCGCTCCCGAGGTCGTGACCGCGCTGCTCCGCGCCCACCTCGACCGGCGCGGCTTCGCCGACGTCGAGATCCTGCCTGGGCACGGGGAGCCGCCCTCGCGCTGGCCCACCGACTCGATCACCGCGCGCGCCGCGGTCGATGCGTGTCGCGCGACCTATGGCACGGAGCCGGTGGTCTACCCGCTGCTCGCCGGATCTGGGCCGATGGCGCAGGTCTGCGACAGGCTCGGCATTCCGGTCGCGGGCTTCGGCTCGGGCAACGCGGCGTCGGCGAACCATGCCCCGAACGAGAACATCGCGATCGTCGACTACGTGGACCACATCCGCGCGTTCGGTCGCTTCCTGCACGCATTCGCCGGTCGCCCCATCGCTTGAGCCCAGGCGAGCGCCGCGCCCTCCTCGGGCTGCTTGGTTTCCTGACCTTCTCCGCCGTGTACGTCGGCGTGGTCTTCGCGCCCGTGCTGACGCAGATCGCCGGCGAATTCGGGATCACCACCGGGACAGCGGGCCTGGTCGTCGCGGCGTACGGCGCGCCGGGCATCCTGGTGGCCGTGGTCACGGGTCCGTACTCGGACCGATTCGGGCGCAAGCGCTTTCTGGTCGCAGGCTCGTTGATCATGGGCATCTTCACGCTGCTGTCGGCCTTCGCAACGAGCTTTCCGGTGCTCGTGGCGACGCGCATGGTCGCGGGCATTGGCTCGTCGGTGATCTGGCCGAACGTCACCGCCACCGTTGGCGACAACGTGCCGTATCGCGAACGGGGGACCGCGATGTCCACAGTGATCGGACTCAACACCATGGCTTCTGTGATCGGGATCCCGCTTGCGGGGATCATTGCTGAGGGGACGAGCTGGCGCGTGTCGGTGGCGATCGTCGGCGTGCTCTCCATCGCGGCCGCGGGTCTGATGTTCTGGAAGCTGCGCCCCGTGCAGACACCGCTCAATGCTGCGCGCGTGCGCGAGCTGTACCACTCGATCGTGACCAACCGCTCGGCGATCGGGGCGATCGGGTCGAGCCTCCTCGGCGCTCTGTACTGGTTCACATGGGCGACCTACATCGTCGTCTTCTTCGAGCAAAGCTTCGGGTTGTCGCAGGGACTCGCTTCGATCTTCGCGCTGACGCAAGGCCTCGGGGTGCTCGTCGGAAGTCAGCTGGGCGGACGCCTCGGCGCGCGCATCGGACACAAGCCCGTGGTCGCTGGCAGCGTCCTCGTATCTGGCGCGCTCCTTCTCCTTCAGACGAACCTCACACCGCCTCTCGTCGCGACCGCGGTGCTGAACCTCGTGCTCTCAGCGGTGATCGGGGCGCGCTTCGCGTCCAACACGACGCTGCTCACGGAGCAGGTTCCCGAAGCCCGCGGCACGCTGCTCGCGCTATCGGCCTCTGTCACGAGCGCGAGCATCGTGGCCGGCGCGGCCATTGGCGGGATCCTGGTCGACACGCTGGGCTTCTGGTCTCTGGGCGCTTTTTGCTTCGCGGCCGCCCTCGGCGCGGCCATCGTGGTCGCCGTTTTCGTACGGGAAGAGCCCATCGACCTCGAGATCGCGCCCGCAGCGTAAATTCACCACACAGACCCGACATAGTTGCGCAACTGTTACCTGATATCGCCGCCCGGACGCCTGCTCGGCATGGCACCTGCCCGTACATGTGTCACTCGGAAAAGGAGCAGGCCATGGCACGGAAAGCAGGAGGCGGCATGACTGTCGCCGAAGCCGGGCGGATGGGTGGCCGTTTGGTCAGCGAGAAGTACGGCCCGGAGTTCTACGAGAAGATCGGGAAGAAGGGCGGCTCGAGCACAGCCAACAAGTACGGGCCCGAGTTCTTCGGTCGGATCGGAAAGAAGGGCGGCCGCGCTGTGACCGCGAAGTACGGTGCCGGTCACTTCGAGCGGATCGGCCGCAAGGGCGGTCAGAAGGTCGCTGATCTTATCGAGCGCGCGAAGAGCCTCGAGGCAGCACCCGAAGAAGAGCCGAAAGAGGCGGCCGCCCCCACCGAATAACCGGCGTACCTTGGACCCTTGATGGACCGAGGGGAGCTGGGAGCGGGCACGCGCGTCGTGCGCGTTGCTCGTTCGCTTCCCCCGGGCACTGGCGACCCTGTCGTCCCCCCACTCGTGCAGAGCGTCGCTTTTGATTACGGCTCCGCGGCCGAGCAGGACGCCGTTTTCGGCAACGAGCGACCGGGCTACGTGTACGGCCGCTACGGAACCCCGACCACGGCGGCGCTGGAGGTCGCACTTGCGGAGCTCGACGGCGTCGCTGCGGCGACGTGCTTCGTCACTGGAATGGCCGCGATCGCCGCGGCGGTGGATGCGTGCGCGATCGCCCGCGGCGGCCGGGTCGTCGCCCAGGAGGACTGTTACGGGCAGACGCGCGCGCTCTTTGAGCGGTGGTCGCGCGAACGTGCCGCGGACATCTCCTTCGTCGATACGACGGACCACGCGGAGGTCGAGAGGGCCCTCGCTGCACGACCCACCGCGCTCCTCTACGCCGAGGCCATCGCGAATCCGCTCCTGCGCGTGAACGATGTGCCTGCGCTCGCGCGGCTGGCGAGCCAGAACGGGGCGGCGTTCGCGGTCGACGCGACCTTCGCGACCCCGGTGCTTTTCCGTCCTGCCGCGCTGGGCGCGACTATGGTCATCCACTCGCTCACCAAGTACATCAACGGACACGGCGATGTGATGGGAGGTGTGGTTGGCGGTTCGCTGGAGCTCAGCCGGGCGATGCGCGATCGCACGATCCTTGACGGCGGCTACATGCCACCACACGAAGCCTGGCTCGCGATCCGCGGCATGCGAACGCTCGCCCTTCGGGTGCGCCGGCAGTGCGAGAGCGCTCTGGCGGTCGCGCAGCATCTCGCGGGACACCCGAAGATCGCGCGGGTCCGCTACCCCGGCCTTCCGGATCATCCGCAGCACGGGCTCGCGACGCGCCAGTTCGGTGGCCTCTACGGAGGCGTCGTCTCGTTCGTGTTGCGCGAGGACTCCAAGGAGGCGGCGTTCCGGTTCCTTGATGCCCTCGAGCTCGCCGCCTCCGCGACGACGATCGGCGATCTCTTCACCGAGGTGCTTTATCCGCCGATCTCGTCCCATCGCAGGTTGGCGCCGGAAGAGCGAAAACGCCTCGGCATTACGGATGGGTTCCTGCGCATCTCCGTCGGCATCGAAGACGTGACCGACATCACTCAGGACCTCGATCGCGCGCTTGACCGCGTCTAGCACGGCACGCGCGCTGGTGATGAACTGCCACATCACCGGTCTGGCCGTGGCGCGGTCGCTCGCCGCACGCGGCATCGAAGTGATCGCGCTCGACCCGGACCCGCGCGGTCTCGGGCAGGCGTCGCGCGCGGTGAAGGAGCGGCACACCTGTCCGAATCCGCTCGAGGATGAGAAGGGCCTCGTGCAGTACCTGCTCGACAACGCGGAGCGCTTCGGCAAGGGCGCGGTGCTCTTTCCCACGAACGACGAGTGGGTAATGGCGGTCGCCCGCTACCGCTCCCAGCTGGAGGCCTGCTACCGCATCCCGTTCAGCGAGCTCTCCGTGATCGACGCGGTCCTCGACAAGCGCCGTCTCTACGCGGATGCCCATCACCTGGGCATTCCGATCCCGAAGACGTTCACCCTGAACGACCCGAAGGCGACCGCGCGCGAGATTCGCTATCCCGCGATCGTCAAGCCGGCCGAGCAGCGGCGTTTCTTCGACCGCTTTGGAGTGAAGGTCTTCCGCGCAGAGAACGCCGCCGAGCTCCTGCGGTTCGCGCGCGAAGCGGCCGACCTCGCGTGCGTGGCGCAGGAGATCGTCGACGTGCCCGCGGGCGGGTTCTACTCGTTCTGCTCGTTCATCGCACCCGACGGGGAGGTGCGGGGTGGATTCGTCGGCCGCAAGCTCGAGCAGTATCCAGAAGGCTTCGGGACGGGATGCCTGGTCGTGGGGGAGCAGGTCCCGGAGATCGTCGCACGCGGGACGGCGATCCTGAGCGCGTTCGGCTACCACGGCATCAGCGAGGTCGAATTCATCTGGGATCCCGTGCGCAAAGAGCATCTGCTTCTCGATGTGAACCCGCGGGTGTGGAAATGGATCGGTCTTCCGATCGCCAGCGGTGTTGATCTCCCCTGGCTCGCCTACAGCGATGCGCTCGGCCGGGGCGAGCGCGCCGCTGCGGTCCGCGACGGGATGCGCTGGATCTACGAGCGGGACTACGCCTTGCTTTCCCGAACCAGGCCGCTTTTCCCCGCGACCGGTGAGATCGTGAACGCGGTGTGGGATCCCGAGGACCCGGGCCCGTTCGCGCAGCTGATCCAGAACGAGGGTCCGGCCGGGAAGTATTACTGCGCGTGTTAGCCGCGAAGCGGATAACCGCGCAGCTGCCTCGGCGCGAAGCGCCGTGATGGCAGACCGTGCGCGTGTTCGGCTGCCTCGGCGCGGAACGGGCCGTGATGGCAGACCGTGCGCGTGCTAGCGCAAACTCTGCGCATGCCAGGTCGCGTCGCCGTCCTCATCGTCACGCTCGCTCTCGCCTGCACGGCGGCACCGAGCGCCGCGACGCCGGCGCCGGCCCGTTCCGAGCCCGTCGCAACCGCGAGCATCACCCCTCCGGGCGGTCCCGCGGCGCCGGCCTGCCCCGCCATACGCCAGATCTCGCTCGGCGCGATCAGCGGAAAGCTCGGCTATCCGGCCGAAGGCACCCCGCCGCTCGCGCTGATCGCGATGCGGGCCGAAGACCCGAAGGTCCTCCGGATCCTTCACACACCGCAGCTTCCGGGAGGCGGGCTGATCCCGTACACGATCGGCGCCATCGAGCCCGGTTCGTACGTCGTCGTCGCTTACGTCGAAGGAGCCGGCGAGGGTCTGGCCGGCGCGCACACCCCTGCCGTAGCCTGCGGCCTCCGCGCCGAGTGCGCGGACCATTCGTTGATCCGCGTGACCGTGACCGGTGGCCAGACCGCATCCGGCGTTGATCTCCTCGACTGGTACGCACCCCCGGGCACCTTCCCCAAGCGGCCGGCGGGGACCGAGCCGCTTCGCGCGGGCGACGGAGTGCTGGTGTGCAATCCCTACGCGGACTCAGCGAACCTGCGGGCCAGCGCCGGTCTGGGATTCCCGGTCCGACGCGCCCTCGACAACGGCGCGCGCGTGGTCGTACGCGACGGACCGCTGGGAGCCGATGGCTATGACTGGTACGAGGTCAACCTCGCGGGAGACCAGCTGGCGAGCGGGTGGGTCGTCGCCTACGCGCTTCGCAAGTGAGCCCGCCCTCTGAGCGCGTTCGGCTCCGGAATCCCGACAAGACGAAGGCTGGACCCAACGTCGAGCGCGAGACGTACGAGATCGTACGCAAGCAGATCCTCGCGCTCGTGCCACGAAGCGGGCCTGGCATGACGCTGACGGCGCTCCGCGATGCCGCCGACAAACGCCTGGGGCGGAGGCTCAAGGGCCGCAGCAACAGGTGGTACACGATGGCCGTGAAGCTGCACCTCGAGGCGATCGGCGACCTCAAGCGCTCGGCCGGCTCGCCCCAGCGACTCACCCGGACGAAATAGCCCGATGCGCTTCGGCTTTTGGATGCCGGTATTCGGCGGCTGGCTCCGCAACGTGGAGGACGAGGGGATGCCCGCGACGTTCGCGTACCAGCGCGACCTCGCGCGCCGCGCGGACGCGACCGGATGGGACGTCACGCTCATCGCCGAGCTGAACCTGAACGACATCAAAGGACCCGAAGCCGACTGCCTCGAGGCGTGGACGACAGCTGCGGCGCTCGCGCCGCTGACCGAGCGACTCGAGCTCATGACCGCGGTGCGCCCGAACTTCCGGTTGCCCGCGCTGGTCGCGAAGGAGGCGGCGACGATCGATCACATCTCGGGCGGCCGCTTCACGCTGAACGTCGTGAGCGCGTGGTGGCAGGAAGAGAGCGACGAGTACGGTGGCACCTGGGTGGCGCATGACGAGCGTTACGCGAGGACCGCCGAGTTCCTGGCGGTGCTCAAGGGAATGTGGACGAACGCGGAGTACTCGCTCGAGGGTCGGTATTACACGATCAAGAACGCACGCCTCGCGCCCAAGCCGGTTCAGCGGCCATGGCCGGTCCTGTACGCGGGCGGCGAGTCGCCGGCGGCGAAGGAGCTCATCGCGCGCGAGTGCGACGCGTATCTGATGCACGGCGACCCGCCCGAGCTCTTGGCCCCCAAAGTCGCCGATATGCGCGCGCGCCGCGCCAAGCATCCTGAGTTACCCCCGCTGCGTTTCGGGGTCGCCGCGTACGCCATCGTCCGCGGCACGGACGCCGAGGTGAAGAAGGAGGTCGCGCGCATCACGGACGTCCGCGCGAGCGCACGGGGCTACGCGAGCTACATGGACTTCATCAAGGGCTCGCAGCTCGAGACCGCGGTGTCTCTCGAGGACTACAGCGTGTCCAACCGCGGGCTACGCACGGGCCTGGTCGGGACGCCCGAGCAGGTGGCCGAACAGGTTCGCGAGCTTGAGCGCATTGGGATCGATTTGCTCCTCCTGCAATGCAGTCCTCAGCGCGAGGAAATGGATCGCATCGCCCAGGAGGTCTTCCCGCTCGTTCGGGCCTAGTCCTCGGACGTGCCGATCCGGCGCTCTGCTGCTGCGCGGTAGCATCTCGAGCACCAACAAGGGTCGGGGGAGTAAGTCATGCGTCGTTGGTTCATGCCACTTTTCGCCGTTCTCATGCTCGCGTCCGCGCAGCCGGTCGTCGCCGCACAGCCCGAGCAGGGCGTCGTACAAGACCTGGTCGACCTTGCCGGCGGACCATGCGCCAACCCGGAGGGTATCGCCGCCTCGCCGAACGGTCTCCTGTACACGTCGGGACTGACCGGGAACGTCTGCGTCATCACCCTCTCCGGCGAGGTCACGAGGGTGATCCCGGTCGCGCCCGGGCACGCGCTCCTAGGCGACCTGTTCGTCGCCGGACAGGGTCTCTTCGTCGCGGACGGCGGCAGTTTCACCGGAGACGGCCGCCTGCTCAAGGTCGATCCCAGCACCGGTGCGGTGACCGTGCTCGCGACCGGCTTCCTCGCGCCGAACGCGATCACCCAGGACCATCGCGGCACGCTCTACGTGTCCGACTCGTTCGCCGGCGCGATCTACACCGTAAGCCCCGACGGCGGCGGCAAGACGCCCTGGAAGGCCGATGTGCTCCTTGCGCCGGCCGGAAATCCGCCGTTCGGCGCGAACGGCGTGGCCTTCGACCGGACGCAGAGCCATCTGTACGTCGCCAACACTTCGACGGACAAGATCCTCAGGATCGCGGTGAACCACGATGGCAGCGCCGCCCCAACCGTCGAGATCTTCGCGGACGGAGCGACGATGGGGCCCGATGCGCTCAACGGCGCAGACGGCATCCAGTTCGACGTCGCAGGAAACCTCTACGTCTGCGCGAATCAGGCGAACGAGATCCAGGTCCTCTCGCCCGCCGGCACGCTCATCGCCAGGTACGGGAAGAACCCCGGCGACGACCCAATGGACTTCCCGGCAAGCCCGGTGTTCCACGAGCGCGGCGTGTACGTCGCGAACCTCGCGTTCAACACACCCGGCAGAGGAAAAGTCTCTGTCCTCGGCGTTCCTTTCCCCGGCGCGCCAATCGGCCACTAGCGCTTACGGCTGGGGCGGCACGCGCCGCCCCAGCTCAGGCGCCCTCCTCGTAGATCCGGCGGACGACGTCCTCGATCTCAGGCTCCTGGACTGTGAGGTCGCGGAGCGGCGCCTGCGCCGCGGCCGCCGCGGTGAGCTGCGCTGCGCTCTGCCGCTCGCCATCAAAGGCGATCCACTGGCGCGGGCCTTCGACCCGGACCACGCGTGCGCCATCGAGCTGCAGCGGGGGGCCGGGCTCCTCGAGATCGACGACGAGGACGCGCTCCTTGCCGTAGCGCGCCTTTAGCGTGCCGATGTCGCCGTCGAATATCAGGCGGCCGCGGTCGATGATCAGGATCCGCGAGCAGAGCCGCTCGATGTCCGCGAGGTCGTGCGAGGTGAGCAACAGCGTCATCCCGCGCTCGCGGTTCGCGCTCACCAGGAACTCGCGGACGCGCTGCTTCGCGATGACATCGAGGCCGATCGTCGGCTCGTCCAGGAACAGGATCTCGGGGTCGTGGAGCATCGCCGCGGTCAGCTCACCCCGCACGCGCTGCCCGAGCGAGAGCTGCCGGACGGGCGTAAGGAGGAACTCGTCCAGGTCGAGCAATTCCCGGAACGACGAGAGGTTGCGCTCGTAGACATCCGCGGGGATGCGGTAGATGTGGCGGAGCAGCTCGAATGATTCGATGAGCGGCAGGTCCCACCAGAGCTGCACGCGCTGGCCGAACATAACGCCGATCCGTCGCGCGAGCTGGGTTCGCTGCCTGGTCGGGACCAGACCCGCGACGGAGATCCGGCCCCGGGACGGGACGAGGATGCCGGTCAGCATCTTCACCGTCGTGGACTTGCCCGCGCCGTTCGGTCCGATGTAGCCGACGAGGCTCCCTGGCTCGACCCTGAACGTGAGGTCCGTCACCGCGTGGACCACGTCGGTGCGCCGGCGGAGGCGGCCAACAGCGCGTCGCACCACGAAGTCTTTCCCGACGTGCTCGACCTCGATCGCCGGCACGCTCAACCGCCGGCGCTCTGGTAGTGGCGGACGCCGACGCGCCAGACGGCGCTCGCCACGAACGCCGCGGCGACGGCGACGAGCGGCGACACGAAGCGCAGCCATTCGGGCAGTCCGATGGGATCGGGCTTACCCAGGATGTAGAGGGCGGGGAAATAGGCGACGAACGCGATCGGAAAGATGTAGGCGAGGAAGCGGCGAAGCCACTGGTCGTAGACGTTGATCGGGAACTGGCTCAGGAACTGTCCGCCGTAGGTGAACGCGTTCGAAGCCTCGCGGGCTTCGACCGACCAGAACGCGATGCAGATCGTGGTGACCCAGATCGAGGTGAAGATGACGACGCCGACCGGCACGACCAGGAGGAGCATCGTGACGCGGCCGATGTCCCAATCGATGTGCAGGTTCGCGAGGGCGTACGCGAGCACCGCGAGCGCTCCCACGGCTTTCCCGAGGCGACGCACCTGGAAGTCCGCCGAGAGGAGCTGGAACAGCGTGGCCCGCGGGCGAACGAGGAGCAGGTCGAAGTTCCCGTCCCGGATGAGCCGTGGAAATTCGTCGAGGTGACCGATGGCGAGATCGGTGAACGCGAAGGCGAGCCCCGAGATCGCGTAGAGCAGGGCGACCTCGGGGAGCGTCCACTGGGCGAGCTGCTGCACGTTCGCGAAGATGACGAGGATCGCCACGAAGTCGATGAACGAGATAAGGAGCGTGCCCGTGATCTCGAGCGCGAACGAGGTGCGGTACTGGAGCTGCGCTCGCAGACGCGCCGCGATCAGCCGCCGGTAGAGCGCGAGGAGGTCGCGGGCCTCAGCCACCCTGCACCACCAGGCGGCGCGTGCCGACCGCGAACAGCCAGTACGACACGACGAGCAACCCGGCCGCCCAGGCGAGCTGGCCCGCCAGCGCGACGAGGACCGATGGCCCTCGTGTCGCGCCGACGAAGATGTCGACCGGCGTCTGCACCATCGCCGGGAAGGGCGTCGCGTTCGCGATCGCGGCGAGCCAGGGTGGGAAGAACTGGATCGGGATCGTGAATCCCGAGAACACGCTCATGACGACGAGCGCCAGGATCATCGCGCCGCGCGTATCCGTGGTCCAGAACGCCGCGAGGTTGTACAGCAGCCGGAACCCAAAGCTGACGGCGACGGCGAGCGCGAGGCTCGCGAAGAATGCCAGCCACACCAAGGGATCCGCCGGCAGCACCGCACCGAACGCGAGGGCGCCGACGGCGACCGGCGGAATGCCGCGGAAGATCAGCTGATAGAGGGCGCGGCCGTAGTCCGTAGCGAGGCCTGCCCGAATGGGGTGGATCGGCCGGATGAGGTCCGTCGCGATGTCACCGCTGCGCACGCGAAGGGCGAGCTCCTGCCAACCCCAGAGGGCCACGACGTTCAGGAGGCCCTGAGTGACCCAGACGTAGGTGATCGTCGCGGCGGCGTCGTACGCACCGATCCGCTCGCGCTCGGCGAAGAGCGCCAGGAGCACCGAGCCGCGCATCAGGCCGAAGATGATGTTGGTGAAGGCGCCGGCAGCTGTCGCCGCGGGATACGCGGCGTAGCGGAGATAACCGCGGCGCGCGATCTCCAGGTCGGTCCGAACGGAGAGGGGGAGCACCGCGGAAGACTAGGTCTAGTGCGCCCGCCTGAGGTGATCGAGGATCTCGGCCATCACGCGGCAATCGACCTCGTTGTAGGCGGCGATCTCACGCATGACCGGCGACTCCCTGAGGCTGCGTCCGCGGGCACGTGACTCAGCGGCTGCGGACCACGCTCCGGCCATCGCGCCGGCGCCGTCCGCGAGACCTTCGCCCCATTCCGTGGCGATGAGCCCATGCGCGCGCAGCGCGCGTGCGATCGCCTTCAGCCCGAACGAGAAGGCGCCCCTTACCACCACGGGCTCCGCTCGGAAAACGCGGCCGAGGAGGTCGTACCACTGGAGGGGCGGCCATTCGCGGTCAGGGTGACGCGAGCGCGCCGACTCATATGCGCGCTCGAAGTTGGACTCCTCAGCGAGCGACCAGTGGACGAGCCGCACGTCGCTTGCCGATGCCAGACCCGCGGCCGTCGCGAGTACGGCGAGGTGCGCGAGCCACTCGTCGATCATGCGTCCCTCCGCGTCCACACCCAGGTCGTCCACCGTGAACTGCTGGAACGACCATTGGCGCTCGCGATAGGTGCCGCAGCCGATCTGGAAGATGAGGGACTGACCGCCCTTCTGCGGGAACGAGCGAAAGTCGTCGTCGAGATCGTGCACGAACTCGAAGTCCACGAAGGCCTCGGCCGCCGGTGGGATCCGCCATCGCTCCTCATCCGCGGTGACGCGAGCTGGCCGGACGGGCTCGCCGCCATCGCGGTTCACGGCGATCACCGCGTCGAGCGTTCGCGCGTTCTCGCCGTCCAGGCCGAAGAGCATGGCCGACGTCCTGGTGTCATCCCATCGCGTGACGCCCGTCGCGTGCGCGGCGGCGCGAAGCTCGGCGTTGACGCGCGGCAGGATCGTGAGATCCGCCAGCTTGGCCGCGATCTCCGCCTTGGCGGTGTGCCACGGGAAGTCGCTGTTGGCCTTCATGTTCGGCCAGAGCTCGGGCACGGACGGGATCGGCAGCGCGCGCCATTCCGCGCCCTCCGTCCGCAGGCGGCGGATCCAGGCGCTGGCGAGAGCGACGAGGTTCGCGAGGTCCTCGTCGCGCGAGCGCACGTACGCCTCGCGCGGCACGCGCGCGAGCCGCTCCCAGCAGCGATCGCCGCGCGCGGCGCCCTGCCGCCACGCACGACCGGCGACGTAAGCGGCCGGTGGCGTGAATCCCTGCAACCGGCCGAGCGCCTCGTTGTAGATCCAGGCCTGGGCCATCACATCCACGTCGCTTGCGCCGAGCCCGCCGTCCTTCAGAAGATGCAGCGTGGAGAATTTCACGTCAACCACGCGGTAGTGACGGCCGTGGCGCAAGGCGGCTACCGGGAGCTCCAGCTGATCGCCGACGAACGCGTCAGGGCAGAGCTCACCCAGAATGTCGGAGCGGACGAGAAGGTCCGCGACCCCGAAGGTGCGCCGCTCCGGGTCCCGGAGTACGGCGGACGCGATCACCGGTGCACCGTCCTTCATCGCGTCCCAAGTCGCTTCGGCCGCCGCGAGAGAACGGGTCTCATCCGGCCGTGTCGCGATGCGCGTCACCGGCCAGCGCCCCTGGAGATCGACCAGCAGAGCCTGCTCGAACCGTCGCCCCTGCTCCATGAGGAAGCGGGGTAGATCGAAGACGCGGTCGTACCCGGGCAGCCGATCGTCGCGACGGAAGCCGTGCTGTTCGCCGTACTCCGCGAGCCAATCGACGAGCAAGTCCCCGTCGCACCAATTACGGACCGCGCCGGCGGGCACCCAGTCCAGCCAATCCGTGTCGGTGCGCGGTTCGACGACCGTCCCGTCGTCGCGTTGGGTGATGGCGGCGCGACCGATCACGATTCGCCCAAGGTCTCGAGCAATCCGCGGAAATCGGGCTCCTCGCGGAGTGCGGCACCGTCGGTCGGTGCCGGCGCCCCTCCGCGGTTGGCCCAGTACACGTCCATCCCAACGCGCGCGGCGCCGCCGACATCGTGGGCGGAGCCGGCGACGAAGAGGACTTCCGCGGGGTCGAGCGCGAGTCGATCAAGCGCCATCCGGTACGGAAGCGGATTGGGCTTGTACGCGCCGGCCTCCTCGGCCGTCACGACGAGCTCGAAGCGTCCGGCACGGAACGCCGCCACGCGGCCGAGCCTCCGCGAGCAATTCGTGACGATGAATCGACGGGTGCCATCGAGTCGCTCGAGGACCGGCGGCACGTCGGGCCAGGGCTCGAAGTCGCGGCCCCAACGCCGGAGCAGCTCCGCGGAATGCTTGGCATCGAGGCCGACCTGCGTCGCGGCCTCGCGCACAATCTCCTCGAATGGCCGGTAGCGCTTTCCGCGGAGGAGCTCCTGCGAGGCCGCGTGCCAGCGCATGCCGAGCTCGCGGCCGCCGGCGATCTCCGACCAGAGCGACCACGTGTCGAGCAGCGCGGTGAGGAGGTCGAAGCCGACCGCCGCATAGCGCAAGCGATTAGCCTACGGGCGAATAGACTCCGCGGGCGTTGGCAGGGGAGGCATCGAAAGAGACGTGGCCCGTTACATCACCCTCATCAGCTTCACCGAGCAGGGCATCAAGACGATCAAGGACTGGGACAAGCGCGTCGCGGCGAGCCGTGAACGGCTCGAGCGCGCGGGCGGCAGGCTCGTCGACGTGTACCTGACACTCGGCGAGTACGACGCGGTCGCGATCACCGAGGCGCCCAACGACGACGTCGCGCTGCGCAATGCGCTGGAGTACGGCCTGAGCGGGAACGGCAGAAGCCAGACGATGCGCGCGTTCACGTCGGACGAGGCGGTCCGGGTCACCAAGCAGCTCTCCT
>WNGI01000573.1_pt1 | contig 37265 bp, 35 predicted proteins | sample 5400621 | NCBI WGS metagenome assembly WNGI01 (sample SAMN13153374, study PRJNA577476) | soil metagenome | isolation source: 20 cm soil or saprolite under Garry oak tree replicate 1 | place: USA:California | collected 2016-06-15
GTCGACTCGCCGCAGAAAGCGGATATCGTGCTGCGCGTTTCGAACGGCAATTACGTGAAGTTTGTTCCTGGCGGAGAAAACCCTCCGGCATCCAAGCCAAAAGCCGGCAACCAAGATTTTGCAGGCGCGGATGAAGCGGTGCCACCTGGCTCCACGCGCATCTCGGTGATCGATCCGAAAACCGGCAACTCCCTCTGGTCGGACATTCGAAAGACGGATAATCCAAAAGCCGCAACGCACATGCTCGACGGCCTGCGCGAGGCCTTCGACCAAAAACAAAAATAACGCAAAGGCAAGTTGGTCCTGATCTTCATCTTCCTTTTTTCACTGCACAATTCAGCTCGGTTATTTTTCTTATCCCAGATTCCCGGCCCCGCCGCTTCGACTTTCAACTATCAACTATCAACTGTTGTATAGTGCCCTCCGTACACTGAGGAGGGTCAATGGAACTGTGGTCACGCCGTAAATTCTTTCTTACTTCGCTCGCTGGGAGCGCCATTGCCGGGACGAACAAACTCTTTGGCCGCACGTTGTCCGCTTCGAATGGCGCAACGGCAACTGTGCGCGCATTTCCGGGCAGTCCCGCGCCGGGCAAGCGCCCGCTGATCATTTCCAGCGCGAATGGATTGCACGCGCTGGGTGCTGGGATGGATATTCTCAAGAAGCGTGGCGATACGCTGGACGCCGTCGTGGCCGCAGTCACCATCGTTGAGGATGATCCGAACGACGACTCCGTAGGATACGGCGGATTGCCGAATGAAGAAGGGGAAGTGGAGCTGGATGCCAGCGTGATGCACGGACCGACGCACCGCGCCGGCTCGGTCGCGAGCGTGCGGCGAATCAAAAACGTTTCGCGCCTCGCGAAGACGGTGATGGACAAAACCAATCACGTCATGATCGTTGGCGACGGCGCGCGGCGCTTCGCGGTCGCGGAAGGTTTTGAGGAAATGAATCTCCTCACCGAGCACTCGCGAAAGATCTGGCTCGCGTGGAAGGCCAAATCTTCATTCAATTGGCGCCCGGGAATTGATTCGCCGGAATGGAAAGAACATATTTCAGCAATCTTCGACGGAGATGAAAAACAGATCGCCTACGCCGAGCGCGTCATCGCGCATCCGCCAACCGGCACGATTCCGTGCATGGCCGTTGATTCGAACGGAGACATCTCCGCCACGACGACGACTTCCGGATTGTCGTGGAAAATTCCCGGCCGCGTAGGTGATTCGCCAATCATCGGGGCGGGCTGCTGCGTGGACAACGAAGTGGGGGCCGCGGGTTCGACCGGCAAGGGCGAGGAAAACATCAAGATTTCCGGCGGGCACACCATCATCGAAATGATGCGCCAGGGCAAATCGCCCACGGACGCCTGTCTCGAAGCCATGGGCCGCATCGCGCACAACTACAAAAACGACAAGAAAAAACTCGGGACGTTTCACATCTATTTTTACGCCCTCAACAAAGATGGCATGCACGGGGCTGCTTCGCTCTGGCGGAATGGCTATGAGCCAAGCAAACAAGCTTCTTATGCGGTGCACGACGGGACGGAGTCGCGTCTGGTTGCGTGTAATTCGTTTTTTGACGCGGTCGGCGGCGACCAATAGCTGAGGAAGCGACTGCAAATAGGAGAGGAGAGACTTCAGGGTCCCGATTTTCAGGGCAAGCGATCTGCTATTTTCCTCTCGCTATTTTCGATATTCTGTTTTCATGGACCAGGCAAACATTCTGATCATCGGCGGCGGGGTGATCGGCTGCGCGATCGCCAATACCGTTTCGAAGCGGTGGCAGGACGTATTCCTTGTCGAGCAATTTCCGAAGCTGGGCGCAACAGCGGCGTGAACCACTCCGGAATCTACTACCCGAAAAATTCGTTGAAGGCGCGGCTGTGCGTAGAGGGCAATCGCCTCACGTACGAATTCTGCAAGAAACACAATGTTCCGTTTCGCCACTGCGGGAAGCTTGTCGTCGCCGTCGATGCGCACGAGGAAACCGAACTCGTCGCGCTAAAGAAGCGCGGGGAAGAGAACGGGGTCGAAGGGCTTCGGCTGATCGGCGCCGACGAAATCCGGGCGCGCGAACCGCACATCAAGGGATATGCGGCTCTTGACGTGCCTTCGACGGGGATCGTCTCTGCCGAGGAACTGGTTCATGCTTATGCGCGCGTGGCGACGAATCAGGGAGCGAATATCGTTACTCGCGCGCAGCTGATTTCACTGCAGCCGTCCGCTGAAAGCATTCGCGTGGGGCTGCGCATCGGCGATGAAGAGGATGCGCAGGATGAAACGATCGAAGCGCGATGCGTGATCAACGCTGCAGGACTGTATGCGGATGATGTGGCGGCGATGCTGGGGAATCATTCCTGGAAGATTTATCCGGTACGCGGCGAGTACTGCGAGGTACGTGGTCCGCGTTCGTCGCTGATCAACAATCTTGTTTATCCCCTGCCGCATTCGGACGGGCTCAGCCTCGGAGTGCACTTCACTAAAACGCTGTGGGGAACATTTCTCTTGGGGCCCACGGCGACGTACGTCGAGGGAAAAGATAACTACGAGAAAAACCGCTTGCCGATTGAGGATTTTGCGCGCAGCGCGAAAACGCTGCTGCCGGAAATTATAGAGAGTGATTTGCAGCTCGGATATTCCGGATTGCGGCCGAAACTTGTGCCCCCTGGCGGCCACGGCATCGCGGACTTCGTGATCACACGCGACCCCCACGTGCCGCAGGCGATTCACCTGGTAGGGATGGAGTCTCCCGGGCTCACCGCTGCGCCTTCCATCGCGGAGCATGTGGTAGGGCTCGCGGCTGAAGTTCTGGCATGACGGTATTATAATAGGGGCACGATATATCGTGCCCCTACGGTTCAACCACGAAACGAACGAAATCCTTCTTTCCTACGCGCAATAGAAAGCTGGTCGGCTTCGTCACGTCGATTTCCTTACGAGGATCGTCGATCACTACGCCGTCGATTTCTACAGCCTTTTGCTTGATAAGGCGCTCTGCTTCGCTGCGCGAGGCCGCGAGATCGGAAATGCGAACAATAGTCCACAGTCGCGTAGGAGGGCCACATCTCAATTTCTGCACGCGCACTTCGGTTGGAGGTTGACGGTCACGGTGAACGTGCTGGAAATTTTCGGCGGCTTTGCGGGCGGCGTCTGTACCGTGGAAGCCGGTGATGACTTCCTTTGCGAGGCGCATTTTTGCGTCCATGGGATGCAATTGACCACCGGCGACTTCTTGTTTCAGCGCTGCGATTTCCTGGGGCGCGCGGTCGGTCACCAGCTCGTAGTACGGCCACATCAGTTCGTCGGGAATGGACATTATTTTTCCGAAGATTTCGCCGGGGGCCTCGGCGATGCCGATGTAGTTGCCGAGGCTCTTGGACATTTTGCGGTGGCCGTCGAGACCCACGAGAATGGGCATCGTCAACGCCACTTCCGAGGCCAGGCCGTATTCGCGCTGGATGTCGCGGTGGACGAGCAAATTAAATTTTTGCTCAGTCGCACCGATTTCGACATCCGACTGGAGAACGACGGCGTCGTACGCCGTCAAAAGTGGATACAAGAGTTCGTGGACGGAAATGGGCTGATTGCCCGCGAGGCGGGAGCGAAAATCTTCGCGTTCGAGCATGCGGGCGAGGCGATAGTGGCCGCAGAGGCGGACGACTTCGTAGCTGGTGAGTTTGTCGAGCCACTCGCTGTTGTAGCGGACTTCGGTTTTTTGGGGATCGAGGAGTTTGAAAACTTGTGCGAGGTAAGTCTTGGAGTTTGCGTCCACTTGTTCGCGGGTGAGCGGGGGACGGGTTTCGGATTGCCCGGTGGGGTCGCCGATCATCGCGGAGAAATCGCCGATCAGGAAGATGGCGGTGTGGCCGAGGTCCTGAAAGTGTTTGAGCTTGCGGAGGACCACGGTGTGTCCTAGATGAATGTCCGGGGCGGTGGGGTCAACGCCGAGATAGACACGGAGGGGTTTGCCGGTCTTTTGGGATTTTTCCAGCTTGGCGGGCAGGTCGGCTTCGGGGACGATTTCGGCTATGCCTTTCTTGAGGTAGGCGAGCTGTTCGGCGACGGATTTGAAATTCGAGTTCGTCATGAATTGTTTTCAACTCGTGCGAAGTACGCGGCGGCCTTCGATTTTGTATTTTCCTTGGAGCACGATGTTCACCGCTTGAGAATAAATCCGGTGTTCTTCTTTCAGGATTTTTTCTGAAAGAGTTGTTTCCGTGTCCCCGTCGAGGACGGGGACGGTAGCCTGCAAAATGATCGGGCCGGCGTCGAGATTTTCGTCGACGAAGTGGACGGTGCAACCGGCGAATTTCACGCCGTATTCGAGCGCCTGGCGCTGCGATTCCAGCCCGGGAAATGACGGGAGCAGCGAAGGGTGAATATTCAGGATGCGGTTCAGAAATTTTGCGACAAAAAAGGGAGACAGAAGGCGCATGTATCCCGCGAGGCAGATCACATCGACTTGGTATTCGTCGAGAACCGCAGCGACCTGGCGGTCGTACACTTCGCGCTCCAGGCCTTTCGAAGAAATCACGTGCGTCTTGATTCCGCGCGCTTCCGCGCGTTGGATACCCGGCGCGCCTTCGCGATTGCTGATGACGACGGCGATCTCCGCGTTCGGAATCCTTCCCGCCACAACGCTTTCCGCGAGCGCCTCGAAATTCGAGCCGCGGCCGCTTAAGAGCACGCCAATGCGCTTCTTCATAAACGAAAAACGTTAGCACACACGGCGGCTGGGGCAAAACACTCGAGGATGGAAGGGGATGGAAGGGAAGGAGGTATTCAGTTGTCAGTTTTCAGTGGTCAGTAAAGAGGAGAAGGGTGTTGGTTGTTGCGGGAGCGAGCGGCGGCGGAACCGGCAAAACGGGGGAGGGGGGTTCAAAGTTGAAAGCTAAAAGTTGAAAGTGATGAGTCAGAGGAGCGGGTCAGGGTGAACATTCATGGCTCATTGGATGCACGGGAAGAAGTCTTGCAGTAGGCGGTTATGAAGAGGAGGCCGAGAAGAAGGTCTGTGCCGGCAAAGACCAAGTCCGACCTGTGCATTCGGTTTTGCAAGACGAGGACAATCACCGCTGCGCCGTAACTCATTTTTTCAAGGATGCAAGGAATCATGAGAGGCCGAAAACGTACCGTGTCTGTCGCGATGACGATAAAAGCGACCTGCCAAGCCAGGGCGATTCCCACGAATCCATAGAAGAAACCTGGATGCGTGATGGCCGGCGGATCATTGCGCCCGATAAGATCAAACATAAAGTAAAGAGGCGCGAGGACCAGCAAGCCCCAGATGCCAGCAATCCAAAAAACAATTTTCGCAAATCTCATGGCTTCCTCCGATCGCCAAGGATCGGACTAAGAATAATCCAGCCGGGAACCGCGCACGTAAAGAAAATTGGTCCTAAAGTTCGCCACCGCCGGGTAAAGAAACGAGCGTACACACAAATGACGAGTGACGAGCTCAGCTGACAGACTTGCCGTGGAAGCTACGAAGGCCGGTGAAGAGCAGCACGACGTTGAAAAATAGCAGGCCGATGACTACGGCCGCCATGGGGAGATGCGGATACTGGGGAACCATGGTTCCGCGAAGACCTTCACTGGCGTAGACGAGGGGATTTACGAGCACGGCTTTTTGCAGAATGGGGAACTTTTCGAGCGCGCTCCAGGGGTAGTAGGTGCAGCCGAAGAAAATCATCGGCGCCACGATGAGGCTGAACATGAGGCCGATGTGGGTCTGCTGCATGCTGCAGCCGAGGGCCAGGCCACCGGTCGCGGAGAACAGAGCGACGAGCAATGCAACGACCGCAAAGAGAATGGGATGGGGCACGTTCAAGTCCACGCCGGGACGGAGCAGCAACCAAGCGGCGGGGATCACCATGAAGCCGGCGGCGAGGGCTTGCAGCGTGCCAGCAACAACCTTCTCGATGGCCAGCCAGGAAATTTCCATAGGAGCGAGCAGACGGTCTTCGATTTCGTGCGTGAACTGGAACTCAGCGATCAGGGGCATGGCGACGGCCCAGATGCCAGTGCCGACCATGCAGATGGCCATGATTCCCGGGAGCAGCAGGCTCTTGTAGGAAGCCGGCATGTAGCCGCTGCCGACCATGACGCGGCCGAAGATGAACACGAACATCAGCGGCTGCAAAAAGGTTTGAAAAATCAACGCGACAAAGTTGCGGCGAGCGACGTGGGCATCGCGCGCGAGCATGGCGAAAAAGGCCTTCCAGTTCATTCCCGCAAGCTCCTTCCGGTATGGTGCAGAAAGAGATTTTCCAAACTGGGCTCGGATATGTGAACGTCACACAATTCGACGCCAGCAGCGGAGGCCAGATTGGCGACCTCGGCGACCAGCGAACCGCTACGGTCGGCGTACAAGTCCGTGCCATCGCCGTCGGTGGCGCGCACTTCCCGGACGCCAGCCAAGCCTTGGAGACGCTGCACGAGCTCCGGGGAGTGCCGGCCGAAGCGGAGGCGCAGGAGGAAGCCGCCGGGAACGGAAGCCTTCAGCTCCTGCGGAGTTCCCAAAGCGATGACGCGGCCGTGATCAATGATGGCGAGGCGCTTACACAATGCGTCGGCCTCTTCCATATTGTGAGTGGTCAGCAGAATCGTTTTGCCGCTCTGGTTGTATTCGCCCACGATTTCCCACAAGAGCAAACGGGTCTGCGGGTCCAGGCCAGCACTGGGCTCGTCCAGGAAAAGGACTTGTGGATCGTGCATCATGGCGCGCGCGATGGAGAGGCGCTGCATCATGCCGCCGGAGAATCCGCGGACCATGTGGTCGGCGCGATCGGTGAGCTTGAAGCGCTCGAGAAGGGTTTCCGCACGCTTGGCGCGTTCGTGAGAGGAAAGGCTGAAATAGGCGCCGTGGAAGGCGAGAATCTCGCGGGCAGTGAGGGAAAAATCCAGATTTGGGCGCTGGGAGACAACGCCAATCAAACGCTTGACGGCGACTTGCTCCTTCCAGACGTCGTGTTCGCCGATGAAAGCCTGGCCGCTGGTTGGGCGGACGCGCGTAGTGAGAACGCCAACGGTGGTGGATTTGCCAGCGCCGTTGGGCCCCAGCAGACAGAAGATTTCTCCCGGCAATATTTCAAGCGAGATTCCATCGAGCGCGACGATCTCCGGTTTGGGCTGTTTACCCTTGGCCTTCGGCGCGCCGAACGAGAAGCCCCCCGTGCCAGCGGCCACGGGAGGTGCTGAAGTGTAGACCTTGCGCAGGTCGCGTGTGCGAATGCCAGCCACCATGCCAGAGTTCCCCTCAGCGTGCCTACACATGAGCGCTCAGGCGCCGAAGCCCTCCGAACAATACCGCCAATGGGAGTAGGAGCGCCCTTGATAGTTCCAGAGTAGTGGGAGGGATGTCAATTTCAAGAAAAGCACGAAACCGTGGCATGGCACGCAGATGCCGCGATGCCATCGGGCCGGGCGGACAATAGCATTATTATTCGGATGCCCAGTCGCGCTAGAATGCCGGGTCTATTTCGAACTAACCGTTCGCGGGAGAATCACCCATGGGAAATGGATCAAGCGGGACTTGCAGTTTCGGCTTAGCAGTTTTGGCAAAAGCGCTCGTCGTGCTCTTGCTGATGGCCATACCTGCTCTCGCGCAGCGGGCCGTGTCGCGTGATCCGGCGGAGCCGCTGCAGGGCAAACCTCTGCTGGCGCGGCCTGCGGGAGTCGTTGCGCGGCAGGCGGTGGATGAAAAATCGATGCGGGCGCTGATCGGGAAACTTGTTGCGTGTGGGACGAGGCTGACGCTTTCTTCGTGGACGGATTCGAAGCGGGGGATTGGTTGCGGGCGTGATGTTATTGTGGCGCGATTCAATGAGATCGCGAAAGATTCCGGAGGGAAATTGCAGGTGGTGGTTGATAAATTCGAATCGACTTCGGAGCGAACTTCTGGAAAACCGATGCCATTGGAAAACGTGTACGCCATTCTTCCCGGCTCCGACCCGCAGCTGGCCAAGACCATCTTCATTGTCTCCGGGCACTTTGATTCGCGGCCATCGAATGTGATGGACCCGAATGCGGATGCTCCGGGTGCGGACGATGATGCTTCGGGTGTAGCGGTGAGCGTGGAATGCGCGCGGCTGGTGAGCAAGGCAGGGGCAAACGGGCGCGGGACGTATCGCGCGACGATACTTTTTGCGGCGGTTTCAGGCGAAGAACAAGGGCTGCTCGGGAGCACGCACCTTTTGGAGTGGGCAAAACAGCAGGGTTATACCGTTGGCGGAATGCTGGACGACGATATCGTGGGCGCCGATTCCGCGGCTGGTGCACCGCATCGCGTGCGGCTCTTTTCCGGAAATGGCGAAATCGACGATGCGGATTCGCCTTCACGGGAATTGGCACGCGCGGTCGAAGAGATCGATGGACGCGCGGCGATTCGAATGATTTTCCGCGTGGACCGCTACGGTCGCGGCGGCGATCACTATCCTTTCTATAAAGCGGGGCTGCCGGCGGTGCGATTTACCGAGCCGCTGGAAGATTACAATCACCAGCATCAAACGCCGCGCACGGAAAACGGAATCGCATATGGTGATTTTGAGAAGTATCTCAACTTTACGTTTATGGGTGACGTGGCGCGTGACAATGCGGAGGCCCTTCGGCAGTTGGCGCTGGCTCCGGCTCCGCCGAAGGATGCGAAGCTTAGGGGGGCGGTCACGCCGGACGCCAAGGTGTCCTGGTCAGCCGAAGATGATCCGGAGCGCGCTGGTTTTGAAATCCTGTGGCGCGAGACCAGCGATCCTCGCTGGCTGGTTAATGACTTTGCGGCTTCCCCCGGTGAAACGGTCTTGAAGGGCGTTTCCACGGACAATCACTTCTTTGCCGTACGCGCCGTGGGCAAGAATGGCGCGCGGTCGATTGCCGTGCCGACGGAGATGGAGCGGCGGCCGCCGCCGCTGCCGGCGGCGAGTAAACAGTGATCATTGACATCCTTCTCTCCCTGAAGGGCTCTTCGTGGTCCTCCGCTGAAGTAAGGCGGTTGTGGAGGAACCCACCGAAGCTATCCCGCAAAGCCAGCCGGGACGCCGTAAGTGAAGAGAAATCGGGAATTGGTGTGCAACAATATGGGGCGCGGTGGCGCTATCTGAGCCCCGCCATTTTCGCGGACCCCGTAAGACTTGTTTCCGCGCTGGCTGCCGCGGGCGGCAGAATTGGATGGTTTCCAACTGCAACGAGAAGGTGCCTCACAATGGAAAACGGCTGGCAGCAGATGCAGTCAGCCGTTCCTTTTCTCTGTTGAATAGTCGGGGCGAATTACCGATGTCCGCCGCCGCGGGATCCACCGCTTCCGTTGCCGTGAGAGCCTTCACTCCCATGACCACCATGGTTGGCACCGCCACCTGAGCCGCGGGCTTCACCACCGCCTCCACCGCCATGACCGGAGTAGCCATTGCCACGCCCGGAGTAACCGTTGCTGTGGCCGGAGTACGCATTGCCGCGCCCATCGTTGCCGCCGTTGCGACCGGAGTGGCCGTTGCCGCGACCGTAGTAGCCATTTGCACGACCGTTGTAGCCGTTGCCACGGCCATCATAGTAGCGGTCGCTGTCATAGCCCCGCGCGTAGCCACGCCCGCGTCCGTAGTAGCCGTAACCGCCACGGCCATAGTAGCCGCGGTACCGCGGACCGGCGCCAATAAAGACACCGCCGACAAAGTAGTCAGGACCGTAGAAGCCATACGGTGCGCATTCGTAGGGGTAGTAGTCATAGTAGCCGTACGCGCAAACGGGAGCTGCGCCGACGTAGCCGTAGCCCGGGCCGACTGCAATGCCAACGGAAACTTGAGCCTTGGAGTAACTTGCGGTAAGCATGAAAATGCCGAGTAAAGCGAGATACTTTAGATAGCGCATTTCTAGACCCTTCCTCAGACCCCGAACAACTGTCCAAATCCTAACTGGATCTGAAGGCCTACTGGCGCCTCATGTTAGTCTGAAGCGCCCCCTATGGTTGTTAAACCCCAAGACTTGGAAAGAGTTGCAGGCCTTTCGTGTGCCGGGAAGGGGCCATATCAGCGGCGATTGAATGGCGGCCCGGTGACATGATGCGTTCTAGTGCTGCGGAGCGGCGACGGGCTGGGCGAAAGTGATGAAGTGGCCGCCGGGGTCCTGGACGGCGAATTCCTTCATGCCGTAGAAGGCGGTGCGGACGGGCATGACGATTTTCATGTCCTTCACGGAGGCGAGCACGGCGTCGAAATTGTCCACCTCGATGTAAAGATATGTGGGGCCCTTTCTGGCTTCGGCGGACATGGATGGCGGGGCGTCTTTTTCCACGCTGGCGTAAGTCTGGTACATCACCTCGGTGGCGCCTTTCTGAAAAGTCACAAAACCGAGCTTGTTGCCATCGGGGACTTCGATGGTTTTCGCGAAGCCGAGGCGATCGACCCAGAAAGGGATGATCGGCTCGATCTCCTTGACGAGCAGAACGGGAGTGATCCTCTTGACGTTCATGGGCTTTTTCTCCTGGGTTTAGGTGGCGTGCATGAAAATGAGACCGCAGAACAGCGCGAGCGCGATGATGACGAACCGGCGCATGGCGAATTTTCTCCTTGCTGTGGATAGTAGTCTCAATTAGACTAGTCAATCGTAGCGGAGGCAAAAAACCAAGTCAAGGAGATTTCTTATGGCCACGACGGCGCGACAACTCGGCGACCTTATTTCGATTGGACCGGCGATGCTGCGGGACTTTGAGCTGCTGAGGATTCGCAGCGTAGCTCACCTGGGGCGGCAGAACCCTCAGCGAATGTATGAAAAACTTGGCCGCGTGACAGGGAAGCATCAGGACATCTGCGTACTGGATGTTTTTTGCGCAGCGGTGGCTCAGGCGAGGAATTCGCGGCTGCCCGCGGTGCAATGCCAGTGGTGGTATTGGAGCAGGAAGAGAAAGCGAGGAAGTAAGGAAGTAAAGAGGTAAGGATTCCAGAGACAGGGTCAGCCTCAACAGATGGGGCAAGAAAAAGAAGGGATTTAACACCGGGGACACAGCGACCACGGAGAGCACAGAGAAGAGAAGAACGGGAGAGGGAAGCGCGGATGCGAAGAAAAGACAACGCGCAGGCGACCTTCGGCTCCCCTCCGGGCAAGTTGAGGACGCCGAGATACACGGAGAAACCGAGGCGGGGTGTGCGGGGGGCGAGGAGATTGGCGCTGACGACGCCGGACATGGTGCTGCTGAGCCTGCTGGCGGAGCGGCCGATGCACGGATACCATGCGAACCTGGAGCTGGAAAGACGCGAAATCCGGGATTGGGCGGGAATCTCGCGGCCGCAGGTGTACTACTCGCTCGAAAAACTTGCGCGAGCGGGGCTGATTCGCTCCTTAGAAACAGAAGAGCCGGCGGCAGGACCGCAGCGCAGCACGTTTGAAACAACGGCGAAGGGACGCGCCGCGCTGGCGAACGCCCTGGAACGAGAAGAGTGGACCAGGCAAAGAGAGCGACCTCCTTTTCTGACCTGGATGGCGCTTTCCTGGCAGGCACGGCCGGGAGTCTTCGCGAAAAAACTAGAGCAGCGACAAGAATTCTTGGAAATGGAAATCGCGCGCGAGAAAGAAGTACTCGACAGCATCCTGAAGGAAGTCGGACATTCGCACCACGAAGCGGTGTGGATGGTGAGCTTGATGGTCGAGCAGTTTGAAACGGAACGGAACTGGCTGAAGCGCGTGCAGCAGGAGATGAAATTGCGAGGGCCGGCAAAAAATCCGGAATATGCTGGAGGGAAAGAGAAAAAGTAACACCGAGACGCCGCGACCGAACCGAGGCCGGCGGCGGGCAGGGAGATTCGCGGAGAGGAGAACATCGTGTGGAATAAGAAGAAGAGTGGAGAGAGTTGGAGTACGGCGGCGCTATTGAGCGCGGCACTGGGGGTGGGGCTTAGTGGAGCTGTCGTGTGCAAAACTCGAGCAGGTGTGCAGGAAAAGAGGCCGACGGCTCGGGAGGTGATTGCGGCGATTCAGGGGCACGCTGGCGTGCCTTGGAAGGCGGAAACGGTGGATACCTTCAAGGCGGGAAATCCGGAGATGCGCGTTACCGGGATTGCGGTGACGATGATGGCGACGCTCGACGTGCTACAGCGGGCGGCGGCGAGAGGGGAAAACCTGGTCATCACGCATGAGCCGACGTTTTACAATCACCTGGACCGTCCGGAAGGAATGGAAAAGAGCGACGCGGTATGGAAGGAGAAGCGGGAGTTCATCGAGAAAAACGGGATGGTGGTTTGGAGATTCCACGACCACTGGCACCTGCGGAAACCGGACGGGATTCTGGCAGGGGTAGTACAGGCGCTGGGCTGGGAGAAATATCAAAGCGCGGAGAACCCAAATTTGTTCACGGTGCCGGAAATCACGCTGGAGAAGCTGGCGGCGGAAGTGGCGAAGCGGCTGGATACGCCGGTGGTGCGAGCGGTGGGAAATCCGGAGATGAAGATAACCAAGCTGGCGCTGAGCCCGGGAGCGGCAGGATTCGAACGGGAGACGCATGCGCTGGAAATGGAAAACGTTGAGGTGCTGCTGGTTGGCGAAACCCGGGAATGGGAAACGGTGGAGTATACGGCGGACGCAGCGACAGAGGGAAGAAAGAAGGGATTGATCGTCATCGGGCACGTGCCGTCCGAGCAAGCGGGGATGGAAGAGTGCGCGAGATGGCTGAAGACCTTTGTGAAAGAGGTGCCGATCGAGTTTGTGGCGACCAAGCAACCGTTCTGGACCGCGGGCAGGAGCGCGCGGCGCTAAAGCAATCTCGATTCGAGCGGCTCATTACGCGAGATTGAGAGAGCCCGCGTAGGAGACGCGGGCCTTGCCGGATTCGCCACGTTCGACACGGCCGATGAGGAAGGATTTTTCGCGGCGCTTCTTGAGGTCGGCTTCGACGTAGCGGACGTTTTTGGGAGGGACCACGAGAATCATGCCGACACCCATATTGAAGGATTGCAGCAACTCGCCGCTGTCGATTTTTCCGAGTTTGGCAAGATATTTGAAGATCGCAGGCACGGGCCAGGATGCCAGATCAATTTCCGCCTTCACGCCACTGGGCAGCACGCGGGGCAGATTTCCCGGGATGCCGCCACCGGTGATGTGCGCGAGGGCGGAAACCCAGCCGCGCGCAACGATGTTTTTCAGCGCGGGCGCGTAGCACAGATGAGGCTTCAGCAACTCCGCGCCGATCTTATTTCCGACTTCGGCGACGTAGGTATCCGGCTTCAGCTTAGCCACTTCGAAGACGAGTTTGCGCGCGAGCGCATAGCCGTTGGTGTGCAGGCCGGCTGACGGCAGCGCGATCAAAGTGTCTCCGGGCTGGACACTCTTGCCGGTGAGAAGATTCTTGCGTTCGACGGCGCCGACGATGAAGCCCGCGAGATCGTATTCGCCGGGAGGATAGAAGCCGGGCATCTCCGCGGTCTCGCCGCCGATCAGGGCGCAACCGGCTTTGCGGCAGGAGCGGCTCATGCCTTCGACGAGCTGCTCGACGACCTGCGGATCAAGCTTGCCCATCGCGAGATAGTCGAGGAAAAAGAGCGGCTCCGCGCCCTGCACGAGGATGTCGTTGATGCAATGATTCACGAGGTCGCCGCCGACGGTCGAGTGTACGCCCATAGCCATGGCGACCCTGAGCTTTGTGCCGACGCCGTCCGCGCTGGAGACCAGCACGGGCTCTTTCCACTTTTTCCGGTCGAGCGCGAACAGCGCGCCGAAGCTGCCGATGCCGCCGAGCACACCGGGAGTGAACGTGCGGCTGGCATGGTGGCGGATTCTCTGCTTGGCGTCCTCGGCGACGGCGATGTTGACTCCGGCATCGGCGTATTTCATGAGAGAGCTAACCGCTTCCGTTTCCGCTGCGGGCGCGCATTCGCGCGCATCGTAAGAGACTGGGAAATCACTGGAGCGCCTGGTGGGTCGCGGCGCTCGCTGCAAAGCCCGGCGATTCCGCGCAACAGCTAAAAGGTCCGGAAGATTCGCTTCCAGCGAACGATGCCAGGATGCAGCAGGGCGTTTGCGTAAGCGAAAAAACGCTCGCGAATCTGTCCCGGCTCCCAAGCTTCCGGCGAAACATTCAGCGACATGTAAATCATGACGGGCGTTCCGATGATGTCCTTTCGGGGGACGCAGCCCCAGAAGCGACTGTCGTAGGAATTTCCGCGATTGTCTCCCATGACGAAATAGCAATCCGCGGGAACCTTGTAAGGTGTGCGCAGCTCGTAGGGCTCGCTGGCGCCACTGGTGTATTTTTCAACGAGTTTTTGGCCGTTGACCCACACGGCGCCATCGTGAATGTCGATGGTGTCACCGGGCAGGCCGATGACCCGCTTCACGTAGTCCGGCGTGTCCGGCGCAAACGGCGGCTTGAAGATGATCACTTGCTGGCGCTTGGGATTGCGCCAGAGGGGCACGTGCCAATTGGTGAAAGGCACGCCCGCGTCGTAGCCGATGCGGCTCATGATGAGGTGATCGCCGATGAGCAGCGTGTTCTCCATCGAGCCCGAGGGAATGACGCGCGCCTGGCCGATCGTGCCGTTGATGAGCAGAAAGGCGAGGCCCACCCAGAACCACGCGATGATCTCGCGCTGAATTTTTGTTTGCACGGGCACGTTTGTTTCTTCCTGCTTTTTCTTTTTGTCAGCTTTCACGTTCCACCACCACCGGCCGCTCTGCGGGCGCGGGTTCACTGCCGTTACCAGGAGTAGGTTCGCCGGATTTGCCGTTAAGAGCCATTTCGCGTGCCTCGAGCTGCACCAGATCCGTCGGATAGACACCCGTATAACAAGACGTACAGAACTTGCCTTCGGTATCACCGACCGCCCGGCGCAGCGCCGCGAGGGAAACGTAGCCGAGCGAATCGGCGCCGAGGAATTTGCAGATTTCTTCCGGAGAGTTTGAGGACGCAATCAATTCTTCGCGCGTGGGCGTGTCCACGCCGTAGTAGCAGGGAGATATCGTCGGCGGGCAACTGATGCGCACGTGAACTTCTTTTGCGCCAACTTCGCGAACCATGCGAACGATTTTACGGCTGGTCGTGCCGCGGACGATGGAGTCGTCGACGAGTATGACGCGCTGACCTTCGATCAAGCCGCGGATGGGATTGAGCTTGAGCTTCACACCAAAATTACGGATGGCTTGCGACGGCTCGATAAAAGTGCGTCCGATGTAGTGATTGCGGATCAAGCCCATGCGGAAGGGAATTTTCGATTCGAGCGCGTAGCCAACTGCGGCCGGTACGCCGGAATCCGGTACGGGGACGACGATGTCCGCATCCACAGGATGCTCGCGCGCCAGGAGGCGGCCGAGCATCTCGCGGCTTTCATTTACGGAGCGGCCGAAAATGATGCTGTCCGGACGCGAGAAATAGACGTGCTCGAAGATGCACTGTTGGAGCGGCTTTTCTGGCGCGAAGTGAATGGACTCGATGCCTGATTTCGAGATGCGCACCATCTCGCCGGGCTCGATCTCGCGGACGTATTGCGCGTTGAGCAGGTCGAACGCGCAGGTCTCGGAAGCCACCACCCAGGCCACGAAGCCGCCGGGCGTGGTTAATTTGCCCAGCACCAGCGGGCGGAAACCGCGCGGGTCGCGCGCCGCATACAATTCATCCTGCGTGAGTACGAGCAGCGAATACGCGCCTTCGACTTGATTGAGCGCATCGCCCAGCGCGCCGGAAAGATTGCGCGCCTGCGAGCGGGCGATCAAGTGGACGATGACTTCGGTGTCGCTGTTGGTCTGGAAAATCGAGCCGCGATGCTCGAGCTTGCGGCGCCACTCGGCGGCGTTGGTGAGATTGCCGTTGTGGCCGAGGGCGACCTTGCCCTTGTTGCAATCGATCATGATGGGCTGCGCGTTGAGCAGGGCTTTGTCGCCGGCGGTGGAGTAGCGCGTGTGGCCAATGGCGAGGCTGCCGGGAAGCTGCGCGAGCACGCTCGGTTGGAAAATTTCCTCGACTTCGCCCATCGCACGGTGCAGCTGCAAGTCCGTGCCGTCGCTGGAGACGATGCCGGCGGATTCCTGCCCGCGATGCTGCAGCGCATAGAGACCGAGATACACGAGGTTTGCGGCTTCGGGGTGGCCGAAGACGCCGAATACACCACACTCGTCGTGAAAATGATCGTCGGGCAAACTGGTAATAATGCTCATCGAATTAAATCTTCCTACCAAAATGCGCTGTGACCTTCGGCAGAAATAGCCAAATCAAAACTGCGACCATGCCCACGGTCCTAACGATTGTAAATAGGTTCCAGCTCATGATGATCAGTCCCGCGAACCAACTTAAAGCAACAAGCAGGCTCAAATACCAACCAGCTCTCCTGGACAGGTAGCGGTACCAAGCCGCTGTTGCCGTGAGCAGAACAAGGCCCCACCCAAGGTAAAAGGCAGACTAGTCTAGTCCTGATAGCAGCGTTAGGGCTACTCCTCGACCGCCAAATCCTCGACCGCCAAAGATGCAACTTAGCGCGAAGAACCAGACGACCCGGCTTTGACTGATATGGATCGATGTAGCCGTCATTTCTGAGCCAGCGTGCGTTCGAGCGAATGGGCCCAGGCGTCGCGTAGCGTTAGAACGGAACTATCGATCACCGCGCGCCCCTTATATTCGATGCCGAAAGCATCGCTGCGGGTGACCTGGCCGATCTGGCGCGCCGCCACCTTGTATTGTCTCGCAGTATCGAGAACGGCGGCAAGTTTTGATGGAGTGACGGATACGACGGCGCGGGCGCCGCGTTCACCGAATGCGGCGGCCTCGGCAGGGCCCTCTTCTAGCAGTTTCACTTGCGCGCCTACAACGGAGGAGGAGGCGAAGCAGGATTCGGCAAGCGTGACGGCGAGGCCACCGTCGGAGATGTCGTGGGCGGATTGCACGGCGCCTTCTGCGCTGAGAGCGAGGAGACAGTCGATCAGGCGTTTTTCGGCGGCTAGGTCTATCGCGGGTGGCTCGCCAGCGATGATGGCGGCGATCGTTTTGGAATATTGGGAGGAGGAAAAGTCGCGGGCGAGGTAAGCGCGAGCGTCTGACCAGGGCGAACCGAAGATCGCCCCCACAGCCGCGTGCGATCCGTCGAACAGGAGGATGACATCGCCCTCGTCGCGGAAGGCCATTTTCAGAACGCGGGAGGCGTCGTCGAGGATGCCGAGGACGCCGAGGACCGGCGTCGGATAAATCGATTTGCCGAGAGTTTCGTTGTAGAAGCTGACGTTGCCGCCGGTGATGGGGGTGCCGAGGGCGGTGCAGGCTTCGGCGAGGCCGTCGATGGTTTCGCTAAATTGCCACATTACTTCGGGCTTTTCCGGGCTGCCGAAGTTCAGGCAATTCGTGGCGGCGATGGGTCGCGCGCCGCTGCAAGCGACATTGCGCGCGGCCTCGGCGACCGCGTGCATGGCGCCAACGCGGGGATTCAACTGGCACCAGCGGCCGTTGCCGTCGGTGGAGAGCGCCAGCGCGCGCTTGACGACTCCCGTTTTTGGATCCTTGATGCGCACGACAGCGGCATCGCTCGCACCGGGGCCGGCTAGAGTGTTCGTGCGCACACTGGTGTCGTACTGCTCGGTGATCCAGCGCTTGGAGGCAATCGCAGGCGAGGCCAGCAACTTCACAAAATTCCGAGTGAGGTCCGTGCCTTCAGCAGCGAAGACAAACCAATCCGCGGCGGTTTCTTTCCTCGGCGCCGGCGCCGCGATGGGCCGATGGTAGACAGGGCCTTCTTCGGCCAGTGGATGCGAGGGAATTTCGGCGGCGACTCTGCCGTTGTTGTTGATGCGGGCGATGCCGCCTTCAGTAACCTGGCCGACCACAACGGCATCGAGGCCCCACTTCTTGAAGACGGCGAGGACTTCATGCTCGCGGCCCTTCCCCGCCACCAGCAACATGCGCTCTTGCGATTCGCTGAGCATGATTTCGTACGGGGTCATGCCGGTTTCGCGCTGGGGAACTTTGGCGAGATCGATCTCCATGCCGGTGCCGCCGCGGGAAGCCATTTCCATAGTGGAACAAGTGAGGCCGGCAGCGCCCATGTCTTGAATCGCCACGACCGCGCCGGTCTGCATGGCTTCGAGGCAGGCTTCGAGCAGCAGCTTCTCCATGAAGGGATCGCCGACTTGCACGTTCGGGCGTTTCTGCTTCGATTCTTCAGTGAACTCGGCTGACGCCAGCAAGGATGCGCCATGAATTCCGTCGCGGCCTGTTTTTGCGCCGACGTAGATCACCGGATTGCCGATGCCTTTGGCTTTGGCGAGAAAAATTTCTTCCTTTTTGGCGATGCCGAGTGCGAGAGCATTGACGAGCGGATTCTGCGCATAGCAAGGTTCGAAGCCGACTTCGCCGCCAATCGTCGGGACGCCAAAACAATTTCCGTAGCTTCCGATTCCACGAATTACGCCGTCTAGGATGCGGCGGTTTTTCGCGGCTTCTTCTTCACCGGTGTACTTGCTCAGAGTGATCTCGCCAAATCGCAACGAATCCAAGACAGCTATGGGGCGGGCGCCCATGGTGAAAATGTCGCGGAGGATGCCGCCGACGCCGGTCGTCGCGCCCTGGAAGGGTTCGACATAGCTTGGATGATTATGCGATTCAATTTTGAAAGCAGCGACCAAGCCGTCGCCGATGTCAACGACGCCCGCGTTTTCGCCAGGGCCTTCTATAACGAGCTTGCCGCGCGTAGGCAGGCGCTTCAAGTGAACTTTGCTCGACTTGTAGGAGCAGTGCTCGCTCCACATCACGCTGAAGATGCCCAGCTCGGTGATGTTTGGCTCGCGGCCGAGGATTTGCTTGACGCGGGCGTATTCGTCGGCGGTGAGGCCGTGCTCCGCGGCGATTTCCGGCGTTACTCTGATTTCCGTGCTAGCGGTAGCCATATTTAAATTCTGTGAAGAAAACTAGAAACCGCAGGGGAACGATATATTGCCATCCTACGGTGAATTCGTAAGTTTGTGTTGCTCTCAAGCGGTCGTCCTTGCGGCGCCGACGAGCGCTTCAACCATGGAACGGAAAATGACCAAGCCGTCAGCGGAGCCGAGAGTGGATTCCACGGCCCGTTCGGGATGGGGCATGAGGCCAGCGACGTTGCGCTCGCGGTTGCAGATTCCCGCGATATTGTGAACTGCACCGTTGGGATTGCCGGCGCTGTCGTCGGAACCGTCGGTCGTCGTGTAGCGGAAAATCACCTGGCGGTTTTTTTCGAGCTCAGCGACCGTGGCTTCGTCGCAATTGTAATTACCATCGGAATGCGCGATGGGAATCCTGAGGATCTGGCCCTTCCCGGCGGCGTTGGTGAACGGCGTGTCCGTTTCCTCGACGCGAATGTGCACGTGGCGACAGATGAAGCGCAGGCCGCTATTGCGCATCATCGCGCCGGGGAGCAGGCCCGCTTCGCAGAGGATCTGGAAGCCGTTGCAGACGCCCAGTACCATTCCGCCGCTGTTTGCGAATTTCTCGACGGACTTCATGACCAGCGAAAACCGAGCGATAGCGCCGGTGCGCAGATAATCGCCATAGGAAAATCCGCCGGGCAGTATGATGGCGTCGCAATTTGCAAGGTCTTGCGATTGGTGCCAGATGAATTCTACCGGTCTCTGCAAAACATTGCCGATGGCGTAAAACGCGTCATGATCGCAATTGGATCCGGGAAAAACGACGACTCCAAATTTCATGCGGTGGCGGCTCCCTGTAGCATTGCGGGAAATCCTATTTTAGCACACACCTATGCTTCCCATTCGATTCCGGCGGACCTTGGGCCTGCTGAAGCTCAACTCGGAAGCGAACTGGTATCCATCGAAAAGCAGAGGCGAAAACCGAAGTTATCTTCGACCAACAGCTCATAGCATTTCTACACGCGCATCGCAGGAGCCTCGGGAATTTTCGCGTCTGGCCCCTGCAACTAGGCGTACAAGGCATCGAGATCGTTCACCCAAATGTAGGCGTCCAGGCCGCATTCGCGACGCACCATGTTTGGCGAGGGAAGGGCTCCGCTATCAGATTCCCAAATTGAATTTCAACCTCATCCCGCGCCACGATGGCAAACACGGGCGGATCAAGCCAATAGCCCATGATCTTGAACCCCCGGAGTCGCGATAATGTTCCGCGGAGGCGACCACATCAGGAACGACGAAATGCGGGCAAATCGTCTTGCACTTTGCGGCGACTCTAGTCTGTGGTTCGGCCATGCAAGCACGTCGTCGATGGGGGATTAGATCGAACGGCCTGTGGGGCCGGAAGCGGCCGGTGCAGGCGCATCCGTCGAGGACTTGGGGAGCGATTGCACGGCGGCGTCGAGGCCCAGCACGTTCACGAGGCCGGCGTTAGCGGGCACGATGTATTTTGTGTTTTGGGCTAGCGTGTTGTTCAGGACTTCGAGGCGGCGCATCATTTCGGCGCGTTCCTTGAAGTAGGTTTCGGCGGCCGTGGAGACGAGCTTGATGGCTTCGGCCTCGGCGTTTGCCCGGGTAACTCGGGCCTGCGCGTCGCCTTCGGCTTTCAATATTTCCGATTGCTTCTTGCCTTCGGCCTGCAGAATCTGGCTCTGCTTGATGCCTTCCGCTTCGAGCACGGCGGCGCGCTTTTCACGTTCCGCTTTCATCTGGCGTGACATGGCGTCGGTGATGTCCCGCGGTGGCTCGATCTTCTGCACTTCCACGCGCGTCACCTTCACGCCCCAGCCGTTGGTGGCCTCGTCGAGGACTTCGCGCAAGTTGGTATTGATCATGTCGCGAGCAACGAGGGTTTCATCCAGCGTGCGGTCGCCGATCAGGTTGCGCAGATTCGTCTGCGCCAATGTGGTGCACGCGTAGCCGAAATCCTGCACTTCATATTGCGACTTCACCGGATCGATCACCTTGTAATAGACCACGGCGTCGACTTCCACGGTCACATTGTCTTTGGTGATGAGTTTCTGCGGCGGGACAGTGATGACCTGCTCGCGCATGTCCACGCGCACGATGTCGTCCACGAACGGCACGATGAACGTTAGGCCGGACGGCGCCATCCCGTGATACTTCCCCAGCCGCGTGATCAATCCTTTCTCGTACTGCTTCACCGTGCGCGCGCCCTTGGCCAGCGCGACCATACCAAGAACGAGGAAGGCGAAGATTGCAACCATGACCAAGCCGCCGATGGCGTCCATATCCCCTCACCTCACCCTGAGCGTCACACCTTCGACCGATTGCACCACCACCACTGCGCCGGCATCTCTGGCAACATCATCCCCGCCCGTTAACTCCGCTCGCCAAATCTCAGCGCCCACCTTCACCATGCCGGGCTCGCGAACGGCGATCCGCTTGGTGACCACGCCGGTTTTCCCCACCACTGCATCCACGTTGCTGGCCTGATCCTTCACCGTCAGCTTCGTTTTCAGCCAGCTTCGAAACACCGCCAGGTACAGCAGCGCGAGCACGCCCGCGGCGAGCAGACCAATCTTGGCCGAGCCGGTCAGAAGTCCGATTCCCCCGCCGACCGCCAGTGAAGCACCCAGAAGCGCCAGATCGAATCCCGTCAGCGCGCCGAGCGCGAGCTCCATGATCACGCAAACGATTCCGCCGATCACCAGCAGCCAATTTACCCAGTTGCCCACGGGTAATCTCCTTCTACTTCTCCTACCGCGGACGATAACACCCGCTTTGCGGGTATTCAAATGCTTCTGGTGAGGTGGCCGCAGCACCGACGACTTCCGTCTTGAAGCATCAGTGGTTGACATCGAGGTGGCTGCCTATGGGAGGGAGCTTTTATTTCCGCTTTTTTGCTCTTCGTCGTGGTTTTCTTTTCGATGAGGCGCTCTTCGGTTTTTCGGTGGCGGCCAGTTCACGGCGCTTCTTCGCCGCCCAGCCGGGTTTGTTGACCTGCCGGCCGCGGGCAATCCCCAAGCCGTCAGAAGGCACGTTTTCCGTGATTGTGGAACCGGCGGCGATGTAAGCGCCATCACCAATCCGTACGGGCGCCACCAGTGCGGAGTCGCTGCCGATGAAAACTTTGTTCCCGATCGACGTCGGATGCTTCTGGAAGCCGTCGTAATTGCAGGTAATCGTGCCCGCGCCGATGTTGCTCTTCGTCCCGATCTTCGCGTCGCCCAGATACGAGAGGTGCATGGCTTTGGTGCCTTCGCCGATGGTGCTTTTCTTGAGTTCCACAAAATTGCCGATGCGCGAGCCAGCTTTCAGGTGATTCTCCGGCCGCAATCGCGCGAAGGGGCCAATGATGACACGGTCATCGAGGCGGCTCTGTGCCACGACGCAATGCGGCTCGACGGTCACGTCGTCGCCGAGGATGGCGTCGGAGAGGACGCTTCCCGTTCGAATAGTGCAGCGCGCGCCAATTTTCGTCTTGCCCAGCAACTGCACGCCGGGTTCGATGATGGTGTCTTCGCCCGCGGTCACGTCCGGATCGATCAGCACGGTCTCCGGCAACTGGATGGTGACGCCATCGTCCATAAGCGCGTTGCGTTTCCGGTCCCGGAATATGCGGTCGACTTCGGCAAGATCGGCGCGCGTATTGCAACCCAGCACCTCGCGCGAATCGGCGGCCACTTGCGCCAGCACGGTCTCGCCCTTGGCGTTCAGGACGGCGATGGCGTCGGTCAGGTACAATTCGCGATGCTTGTTGTTGGGCTTCACCTGTGCCAGCGCGGGCCAGAGTTTCTCCAAGGTAAAGCAATAAATCGCCGAATTGATTTCGTTGATCTCGCGCTGCTCGTCGGTGAGCTGCGATTCTTCCACAATCGCGGAGACCGCCGTTTCGGATTTTCGCACAACCCGCCCGTAGCCGGAAGGATCGGCGAGCACCGCAGAGAGAACTGTTGCCGCCGCATTTCCATTGTGATGCGCGGCAATTAGTGCCTTCAAGGTATCGGTGCGCACGAGGGGAGCGTCGCCCGGGAGCACAAACGCAAACTTCGCGCGGCCTAGTGCGCGCCTCGCGATTTGCATCGCGTGGCCAGTGCCGTTTTGTGGCTGCTGCAGCACAGTAAGCGCCGCGAGCGGCTCGACCACCGCCGCGACCTGTTCCGCCTGGTGGCCCACGACGACCACCGTCTCGCGTGCCTTCAGCGTCTTAGAGGAGCACACAATTTGTTCGACGAGCGTGCGCCCACCGGCGCGGTGCAGCACCTTCGCCAGGCTCGACTTTAACCGCGTGCCTTTGCCAGCGGCCAGAATCACTATAGCTAGATCGTTGTTGGACATAAGTTTTCAGCCCATTCTGCGGGAGCAGCGGCTGTTTCGCAACCGGAGGGTTGTTTACGACGCGGCGAATCGTTAATCAGTGGCCGGGGCAGGCGAAAGGGCAGTCAGATAAGCGTCTCTTTCGGGCCGGGCGGCTTCGCCAGTGGTGATGGTCCAGAGTGAGGGATCGGCCAAAAGCCGGCTGACCAGCTGGGTGTGCAGGGCGTGGCCAGCTTTGTGGGCCTCGACGCGCGCCAGAAGCGGCAAGCCCGCCAACGCGAGGTCGCCAATCAGATCCAGCGCCTTGTGCCGTCCAAACTCGTCGGGGAATCGCAACGGCCCGTTCATTACGCCGTCGTCGGTGAGAACAATGGCGTTCTCGAGCGAGCCGCCGCGAATGAGGCCCATGGCCTTGAGCGGTTCGATGTCGCGTTGGAAACAGAAAGTTCGCGCGCACGCCAGAAGGTAGCGGAAAGTTTCCGGCCCAACCAACATCTCCACTTCCTGTTGGCCTACCAGGGGGTGTGGAAAATCCACGTAGCAGCGAACGCGAAACTCATCCGCAGGATAGATTCCGATCCTGCGATCCCCTTCGATGACCTCCAGCGGCTTCAGTATTTTCAGATAGCGCCGCTTCCTGCGCAGTTTGCGAACACCGGAATGCTCCAGCATCTGCATAAAGGGCTCTGCCGAGCCGTCGAGAATGGGCACTTCGATGGAGTCAATGTCGATGTAAATGTTGTCGATGCCACAAGAATAGATGGCGGCAAGCAAATGCTCGGTGGTGGAGAGCAAAACGCCTTGTTTCATGAGGCTGGTCGCGTAACTGACGCGAGCCACGTTGTGCCCTTGCGCTTCGATGGGAAAATTATCCAAGTCAACGCGGCGAAATACGATGCCTGTTTCGGCCGGTGCGGGCATGAGGCGGACGTGACCGTACACACCGGTATGGAGGCCCACACCCTCGGCGAATGACTCTTTGGCAATGGTAGTTTGAAACATTCCCCGCGCTCTATTGTAGCATGTTGTTCGCCAGCGCCTCTCGAATTCGTGCTTTGTTATCAATGACTTATAAGCAACAATGAGGTGCAAGAATCGGTTGATGTGGTATTTTAACAACATTTGGGGTCTTGGGCGTGTCTCATTCCCGAAAGTGTTCAGCCTCATCCCCCGCCCGGGCTATCCATTAGATTCGCGCCCCGTCCCAATCCTTTACGGTGGTATAATTGGAATTTGTATTTTGCTGTGGAAGGGTGGGGTATGAATCGAGCGTCTCGCATCGGGATACTTTGCGTATCGGTAGCCATCTTTTGTTTCGCAGGCATAGGACACGTTCTGCATGGTCGCACAGCAGAAGACAAAGCCTATAAGTCGCTCACCGTTTACGGTGAGGTTCTGCAGAAAGTCCAGCAGGATTACGTCGACGATCCGAACATGCGGACAGTGACCGCCGGTTCCTTGCACGGGATGCTGGAATCCCTCGACGCTCAGTCCAGCTACCTCACGCCCCGCGAATACGACGAGTACAAGAAGAAGCTCGCGAATACAGGCACGGCAGAGACCGGGCTGACGCTCAGCAAGCGCTACGGTTACATTATCGTTCTCTCCGTGCTGCCGGATGGTCCGGGCACTAAGGCGGGAATTCGCAGCGGCGACATTTTCGAATCCATCAGCGGATTTACCACCCGCGATATGTCCGTGGGCCAGGCCATGAATCTTCTCAATGGCCAGCCGGGCACGGCTATCAAGGTTGGGGTGATCCGGCGCGGTAAGGCTACGCCCGAAGAAGTCGATCTCGTTCGTGAGAAGCTGGCTACGCCGAAGATCATCACTCAGAAAGTGGATCCCGACATTCTGGTGCTGCGCATTCCCTCGCTGGACGCAGGCCGCGCGGATGAAATTCGCAATCGTCTCCTCGACGCGGAAAAACAGGGCATTCGCAAGGTCATCCTGGATGTGCGGGAATGCGGCCGCGGACAGGTCCCCGAGGCAATTTCGACCGCTCGCCTTTTCGTTCCTACTGGCATTCTGACAACGCTGCGCGGGCAGACGGTCTCGGCACAGGTTTTTTCGGCCGAACCAAAACAGGTTATTTGGAAGAATCCCGTCTCCGTTTTGATCGACGCCACGACCTCGGGGGCCGCGGAAGTACTGGCTTCCGCCATCGCTGCGAACCATCGCGGGAATGTCGTTGGAGAGCGCACTTTTGGTCTCGCCTCCGAGCAGAAGCTCATTACTCTGGATGATGGCGCGGCGCTGATCCTCACGGTCGCGAACTACTACAATCCCGGCGGCAAATCGATCGTGGAAGAAGGCGTGGTCCCCACGGAAGTGGTACACGCCATCCCGGAAGATGATTCGGATTCGACGGATGAAGATGCAGCGCCAGCACCCGAAACGCAGAAGGAACCCGGCCTCGGACCGCGCCCGCTTTCTCCGGAAGACCCCATCTTTCACCGAGCTCTTGACCTGCTAAAGGCCCCCGTGAAAAAGGCTGCTTAGTTTTCCGTGGCCCGGCAGTCTGACTCGGTTCAAGCAAGCCCGCATTGCTTTCGAATTAAGATAAACGGTTCGACAGGTTTCGTGCGCCTGGGGATTTGCTTCCTTCTCGCGGTTCTTTCCAGTGGCTGCAAAAAAAACGAAGAGAACCGCCTCACGCCCGCGCAAGTTCACCAAATCACGCGCGATCTGGCGGCTGCGGCCTCTGCCGCGGTGCCTGCCGGGACCCCCATTAAACTCCGGCAAGGCGCTTCCAGCCAGCAACCCGGAAACACCGATTACCTGCGTATCGTGTTGAAGAATGATTCCTCGGCAGATACGCACCGTGCCGCAGTCGCCAGGCTTGTTCAAAGCCTCGGTACCGTCGCGACTCAAAATCATCTGACCCAGGATCCCCCCACCGAAACCGGGGATCTGCTTCACATCAAGCTTCGACATTCAGGTGTGCCGGCGCTCGAAATAGAAATCGTTACGCGTGCAACACCCGCGTCCATTGTAGGTGCGAAGAATTCCACCGGAAAAGTTGTGGACGCGCGGCTCGCCATCATCATCGACGATCTCGGCAGCGACCGCGCTGCAGCCGACGCCGTCTTCGCTCTGGGCTACCCCCTCACCGTTTCCGTCTTACCCAATCACGAGCATTCGGTGGACATCGCCAAGGAAGCGCATCGCCGTGGATTCCAGGTTATGCTGCATCTGCCCATGCAATCGGTCGCGAACGAAACACCCGAAGCGCAGGAACTGCATCCTGGCATGCCCGCGCCCGAAGTTGCGGAGCTCATCGGTCAATTTCTGCAAAATGTTCCGGACGCCGCCGGCGTCAACAATCATCAGGGATCGCAGGCGACTGCGGACACCGCGCTAATGGATGAACTGATGCCCGTGTTGCGCGACCGTCACCTCTTCTACGTCGACAGCCGCACGACCGCCGCCACGGTGGCTTACGACACGGCGCAGGACTTCGGAGTTCGCTCTGCCTTCCGCAACGTCCCTTTCCTCGACCACGTGGCCGAAGTGGCCGCGGTCCGCAAACAGCTCGAACTGGCTTTGCGCGGCGCTCGCGATCAGGGCGAAGCCGTGGCGATTGGCCACCCTCATCCCGCGACGCTCCAGGCTCTGCGCGAAGTTCTGCCGCAGGCGCAGGGGCAGGGCGTCCGCCTGGTGCTGGTCTCCGAACTCGTCCACTAATTGGCTTGTTTTCCGTAGGGCTGCGCGGGCTCAGGTTTCTTTGCTGGGAAAAACAGATGAATGGCGAAGGCAAGAATCCCCATGGTCAGAAAGCTGAAGACGCTCCCTTCGGGGCCCACCGTGCCGCCTGTGAGCCATTTGGCGCCGTGCAAGGATGCATTCGACAGGTGCCCCTCGAAGACGATGCCGCTGTTCGGCACGGAGTAAAGGAATGTCTCGCCGAAATCAAAACTCGCGTGCCATCCCACAAGCAACCAGAGATTGCCGGTACGCCGCAGGGCAAACGCGAAAATCAGTCCGATGGTCACAACACCCGTTGCCCCCACCCAGCCTTCACCGGGATTTCCCAAATGGACGGCCCCAAAGGAGCACGAAAGCACGATCGCCGCTGGCCAGAAACCGATGCTCTCCGCTAGCGTGTACTGCGTGTATCCCCGAAACATGAATTCTTCAAACAAGCCCACAAAAACAAAGAAGACAGCCCACAATATCCCCCAACGCAACATCTCTTTGCCATGCAGCGCCATGTCACCAAAGGAATACCCGCCAAAGGCGGCGATCAAACCAACCAATACTGAAATCTCGAGCAATCCGATGAGGCAGCCCGGCCAGAACAATTTCCCAAAAGCGCCGCGCAGCGGCAACCCATAAGCGCCGGGAGAGCGGCCCTCGATCTGAGCCATGATCAGCGCGGCGCCAAAAACGACGGTGAAACAGAACACTTCGTACGCGAACGAAGAGCCGAGGGAGAAAACACCGCTTGTGGGGCGAATAAATTGTTGGAGGACGATTCCACCGCCGAATCCGAGCCCGGCCACCAAGGCCGCGTAAATCAGCAGACGCCAGCCGCCGCGTATTCCTTTGTCGTTCAGAAAAATCTTACTGAGGATTCCTTGGGGAGGCGGAGGCTGAAAGGGGGAAGTCGTGGAAGGGTCGGCTATTGGTTCGGCGTCCAACAATCACCTCGAGAAAAGACCCCTGCCCCGCATTGCTTTCTGACGTGCTGGGTGCTTCGCCGTAAGCAGGTTTGGTTATTCACTCTAGACAGATTTTATCGCGGGAAAAGTCTTCGACCGGAATAACTTTTCCCTGCGCTCGAGATTGATTGTACCTGAGAAAGTTTGATTCCCGGAATAGAACTATCTTCGCTGACAAATCTAAAAATAAGACGGAGCGCTTCTAAATTTATTGTGGGATGCGGATCTCTGCTGCGCCAAGAATACGCCGGCTCTTTTTTTCCTGCACCAAGAGCACGGCTCTCAGATTCTCGCGCTTCCATTCTCTCTCTAGGGAAACACTCGCGTCTCCAGTGAAGGAAGTTTCGCCGTCAGCCTTCGCTTCGCCGATCTTGCGCATGAAGCGCACCACGGCGGCATGATGGAGGTCTTCGCCGGCGTTCTCGCCGCGTGTCACCGCGGAGTGCAATCCCGTTTCCGTAACAGCCAGCCAGACTTCCGCTGCATCACGCTTCGTCGTTCCTTGCAGTCTTGCAACCTTCACGGAAAAATTTTCTGCGCCTGCTTTGTTCGCGTTACCCTGTTCGAGCGTCACCGGTATTTTTGTCTTGCCTGCTGCTTCAAGAATTGCCTGCCGCGCCTTCTGCCTGTGGCTGCCAACGAATTCCACCGCTCCGTCCACCACCATTTGCGGTGTATACGGGTTACCATTTCCGAGAGCCCCGGAATAAACATTTTGCCGGTACGTCCAATCCCGCGAAGAGAAAGGATCAGCCCAGCCCAAATCGTTCCAGTAATCGACGTGCTCCTCCAGGGCGATCAACTGCACATTCCCGTCAAGCGGTTCTTCGGCCAGCCGCGCCAGCAAAGCATCCGCCGGAGGACAGCTGGAGCAGCCTTCGGATGTAAACAGTTCGACCACTACGGGTGTGCGGGCCGTCCCCGGCGCCCTCGAGGACGTCTGAGCGTGTGGGCGAATCAACGCCAGGGCCGCGAACAAAGAAAGCGAAGTGAGGGTCAAGCCGCCTGCCAATTGGTATTTCATGGAAGCCGTCTCCCGCCAGCCAGCATATCTGATTTATCCGCCTGCCAAAGGTTACCGCGAGACAGGGGCCAGAAAACGCTTTTCTCTCGATAACCATTATGATAGTTTTTACTGGTTATTTGAACCGGAACCGACCCCGTTCCCGGCTCCTTGAGGGAGGCCCTCTTGATGCCCTTTTCCACGTCAGCCCCGCGACTGTTGGGTGGGCGACTGTCACTCGATTTCGTTAACGCGGCTCCCTCAAGCGCAGCATTGTCTTGGGCACACCTTATTCACTTCCTGGAGTCGGCGAGAATTGTCTCCGCTGAGCGCGGCGCCCAGCTTCTGGGTCTGTCGCCATCCGACCCGCGGGCTGCGGAAGCGTTGCTCTTGAAAGCCCGGCGGCTCGGCTCCGCCCTTCACAAGGTGTTCGCGGCCATGCTTCGAAAGCAAAGGATAGCCGGGGAATGGACCGAGCCGGTAAACGAAATACTGCGTATTACCGAGGGCCATGATGAACTCGTCGCTGAGGATGGTGTCTGGAAGATCGAATTCATTGCGCGGGAGGGAGGCCTTGATTGGTTGCTCGCCGCGGTGGCCCGATCCGCGGCTGAAATTATCGCCGAGGGGGCTCGCGCGCGCCTTCGGCTTTGTGCCAATCCGCACTGGCAATCGCAGCAAAGTAGCTGCTTTTGCCCGCAAGCACGCATCGGCGCGTAACACCTCCTAGCGAGTGGGATCCGCTTCCTCCACGGCTACTTCACGTACTTCGGCGATTCCCCTTTTGACCATGGATCGTACTTGTAGGCGAACACCAGGCGGTCCGCCAGCGGTGGATGCGAATAGAGCCAGAAGGTGATAAACGGCGGCGGATTGGGGTCCGACAGATCCAGCTCTCCGAGAACCTGAAATGCGTGCGCGGCAACTTCTTCCGAATTCGGGACCAACCCATGGATGACTTCTAATCCGTAAACGTCCGCAGCATGTTCCTGCATCCGGCTATAGCCGCTGATGACCGGCGAGGAAACAAACAGCAGCACTTGCAGGAGCAAGAGCAACACCGCAAGCGAAGCCCAGTCTTCCTGCCCATAGAGCTTCCAGTCACCGGCCCAGCGATCGAGCGCCCAGTGCAAGCCTTGAAAGAGCAGATAGAAGGCCACCAATAGCCCGGCCGCTCCCAGTAAAAAACCCTGGCGCACATGTCCGAGAACGTAGTGTCCGAGCTCATGTCCGACGATGAATAGGCATTCATCGCTCGAAGTCTTTTGAATCGTGGTATCCCAGATCACGACGCGCTTCGACGCTCCCAGGCCCGTCACGTAAGCGTTGATGGCCTTTGTTTTCCGGCTCGCCTCCATCAGGAACATGCTATCCGGCGGAATGGGAACACCCGCATGTTTTGTGAGCTTTTCAATGGAAGCAACGAGGTCCGCATGTTCCTTACTCAATGGTTCGAATTTGTTGAACAGCGGATCGATCACCAGGGGGGTGATCACCATTACTCCCAGGAGAATCAAGATCGCCGGAAACCAGAAATACAACCACCAGCGTCGCGGGCTGCGCCGCATTACGGCATACATGATCAGGACCAAAACGATTCCAAACGCCGTATCGAGCAGTTCGCCTTTGGTCCAATCCCAGAACCACGAGGCCCAGCCTTGAACGGATTGTTCATAGTGCAAGGAAAGCGCATGCCAATACACGCGCAGGGGCAAGTGCAGAACGGCGATGGTCAGGAAAAGCAGCGGCACGAAAACCAGTCCTTGAATCCACTTCTTGTCGCTGACATTTTCAGCGATGTCTTGAAACTTCGCCGCCCAACCCAGCCGAAGGATCAGAAAAAGGAAAAGTCCGCCAAGAAAATAAGAGGCGAAGTAAAGCGTGTAGCCCGCCCGCGAGTACGCTACCGCCTTCGCCTGGCGCTCATGCGAAAGCATGTACTGTTCGGTTTTTGTCCGTTCAGGAGTCTCCGATTCCGGAGGCGAAGTCTGCGGGGAGCCGGCCTGCTGGGGCGAGCCTCGCGCGGCTGGTGTTTGCGGATGCGCTGCAGGCGTCGCATCAACGGACCCGCGCGACGCCACCGCGAAACATAGACTCGCACCAAGAATCAGCATGAAACGGCGAAGGGAGACCCACCGTCCCAGCAGTACACCTCGCCTATATCCCAACGCCACTCTCCGTGCGATTCCGGCCAAGGTCAGCACGGGCCGCGAGTATGTCGCACCGCCATTCCATCTGCAAGATTTCATCCTGTTGATTTAGACGGGGTGAACGAGGTAGCGTTTCCACCTTGCGCGGCTACGGAGTGGTCTTTGGATGTGCCGTTTTCAGGCAGTAATTGCGCACCGCGCCCGACGTCGCCAATCCGAAATGCACCATGGAGGTCCAGCGTTCCAGTTTGTGATGGCCGTAATGATGGAATAAATACGACGCCCCGATCGAAACACCGGTTCCCGCCGCCTCGATGGCCGCAAACGCCGCGTGATTGTCCACGATCTCATTCGTAAGCAGGACTTCCCGGTCTCCACGCCGCCTCAAGTTTAGCGTTGAAAAATAATCGAACGTCCGCGCCGCTCCGACACCTGCAAAGAACCAATCATTCTTCTTGTCCCAGAAGCGGTGCCCCTGCATTCGTTCCTTAGTCAGATTCTTGCTAGTGGGAGAGACAACGCTGGGCGATGGTGTTTGTGCTTCGGTCGCCGGCGCCCGAGCGCAGACTTTGCCCACCCCCATGAGCATTGCCAAAGCTACCAGCAGGATCATCCTAAGTTTTAGCAATTCTTCCGCTCCCGGGGTTTCCCCTTTGTTTTGTTTCTCAATTCAGTATAATCGCACCGGCTCTATTCTGGGCCACACTCTCTGCGCTGGAGTTCTTCCATGACCCGCTTCCGTCTCGTGCTCACGTCAATTCTCGTGTTCGCTTTTATCGCCGTGGTCGCCGCTTATGCGGGCCGTAGAACTGCTGCGGAAACGACTCATGGAATTCCAGCGCGTTCGTTCGAATTCACATATCAGGTGCATGTTCCCGCTAACTCGGATTCCGCGGGTCCCGCCCATCTTTGGATTCCCTTGCCGCAGTCCGATGGCCACCAGGACATTCGTGGCTTGCGCATTGAGAGCCCCGTGAGTCACGTGCAGGGCCGGGATCCTGAATACGGCAATGCCTTTGCGGCCTTTGCCCCGACGGCGCAGCAATCTGCCGCTGGCTTTGACGTGGTGCTGCGATTTACGGCCGTCCGCCGCGAGCATAAGGTCTCCCTCGACGCGGCTTCACTTCGCAACGTCTCCGCCGCGGTGTCTCGCCATCCAAGCCTGCAACGCTACCTCCAACCCGACAAACTCGTTCCCCTCAACGGCATCATCGCCGAGCTTGCCGGGGAGCACACCGCCGGTGATACCACCCCCATCCAAAAGGCCCGTCACATCTACGATTACGTGCTCGCCACCATGCGCTATGACAAATCCGGCGAAGGCTGGGGCCGCGGCGACGCCGTCTGGGCATGCACTGCAAAGCGTGGCAACTGCACCGATTTCCATTCTCTGTTCATCGGCATGATGCGTTCCTCTGGCATTCCCGCTCGTTTCGAAATCGGTTTCCCGCTGCCCGAAGGCAAGTCCGAAGGTGACATCCCGGGCTACCATTGCTGGGCCGAATTCCATCTCGCCGGCGTCGGCTGGGTTCCGGTGGACGCTTCCGAAGCCTGGAAGAATCCCGCCAAGCGTGACTTCTTCTTCGGGGCGCACGACACCAATCGCGTTTTCTTCACCTACGGTCGCGACATCCGTCTTTCGTCCGAGCAGAAGGGCGATCCCCTGAACTATTTTATCTATCCCTACGCGGAGGCCAATGGCCAGCCGGTAAAGAATTTGCAAACACACTTTTCATTCCGCGACGTTTCGGCAGCACAGCTCGCCGCGGCAGGCCGCTGATCCATTTCGAGTCTCATCAAGGCGCGCAACATGATTGAGTGTATTGAAACACGTTCGTTCTAACTTGCTCCGTTAGCTCATTCGCACCGGTTCGCTACTTGGGATTGTCATTCCACATTGGCAGGCGTATCTTGAAACTTGACCCAGCTCAGCTTTTATGAGGAGTCGTAACTATGTTGTACCGCATCCCATTGCGCCTCGCCCTGCCGGTCGTCCTGGCGGCAACGCTGCTTCCCGCCGCTGCCCTTGCCCAATCGCAGGATACTCAGTCCGTTGCGGAAGCCGCCCGCCGCGCTCGCGCGCACAAGAAAAACACCGAAAAGCCGGCCAAAGTCATCACTGAGGAAACGCTGGATGTAAAAAAGGGAGATGTGCAGAGCGCTACCGCTGAACAACTCAGAATACCGGGTTCGCCGGAAACCCCGGCGCAGCCCGCCGCCGGCGCAGCAAACGCGCAGGGTCCTGCCTCCGGCGACGCGCAAGGCTCCAAGAATCCTTCAGAAGACGAGAAGGGGCGCGCAGCTTTAAAGGAGCGCGTGGCCTTAAAAGAGAAGATCAAGGATGCACAGAGTGATCTCGATCTTCTCCAGCGTGAATATCAGTTGGATCAGGACTCCTACTATTCCAGTCCCGACTATGCCAAGAACACCTCGGGAAAAGAGAAGCTAGATGCCATGAAGCAGCAGATCAGCAATAAGCAGCAAGAACTCGACCAACTGAAGGCCCGCCTGGCCGCTCTGCCTGCGCCGCAGGAAGGTCCAGCGACGACGCCCAAGTCCTAGGCTTCGCGGCGGCTCGAAAATACTTATCATTACTTGCTTTTTTGCCCGTCAGCTGGCCTCGAGCTGGCGCGCGGGAAGATCTTACTCGGTTCGCTTCTTCAATTCTCTCCCTTGCTTCTGAACGGCCGGAAAGCTCAATCAATCCCATGGATTCGCAGGCTGACGAGTTGATCGACGCTCAGGTTTTTCATCCCACGCGATTGCAGCCCGGTGATGAAGTCGGGCGTCACTCCATGAATGCGCATGGCGATCAGTTGATCCGGCTGCGGATGAGCGTAACCCAGCTTCTGAAGCTGACCGATAAAATCCGGCGACACTCCATGAATCCGGAAGGCAATCAACTTGTCGAGATCCACGTGTTCGTAACCCTGCTTCTTCAATTGCTCCACCCACTCCGGCGTCGCCCCATGAATTCTCATGGCGATTAGCTTGTCCGGGTCGGGATCATAGCCGGCCTGTTTGAGGCTGCGCACCATTTCCGGTGTCACCCCGTGAATGCGGAAGGCCATGAGTTTGTCGCTGTCCAGAACATTCAGCCCCGCCGAGCGAATCCCCGAAACGAATTCCGGAGACACGCCATGAATGCGGAAAGCAATGAGTTTGTCGCTGTCGGAAACGTTTACACCCGCTGAGCGAATGCCTTCGATGAACTCCGGGATAACACCATGAATCTTGAAAGCAACGAGCTTGTCGGTGTCCAATCCCTGCAGGTTTTCGGCCTTGATGTCCCGGGCAAATTTCAGGCTGACATCGTGGATGGCCATCGTCCATTGTTTGTCGCCGTCGATCCGTTCGAAACCGAGCGACTTCATCTCCAGCAAATACTTCGGCTCAGCTAGGAAATGAAACAGCCCCGCGCCCTCGCCGTCCTGCAGAAACCCCTGGCATTCGAATTTTCCTGCGTCTCGCGCGATCGTAAAATGAACTTCTTGCCGCCCGGACTTGGAAAAATCCAGCCCTGAAAAATCGCTCGCCGGCCAGTCGGAACTATTGTGAAAGTGATGCCCGGCGCGGGAATCCATCAAGGAAAACTCCACCTTTCCCGGATCATCGGAGCGCCGGAGGGTCCAGTCGCCGCTCTGCCCCTGGCCGCCGAGAGCTTTCGCCACGCCAAGAATGACTCCAGCAATTACCAAGATAAGACCGATGGTTCGTTTCAGATTCATGGGACCTCACTCCTCTCCGTATTTCCTGCGAAACTCACAAAATGTCCGCGTTCTTGAGCGCCATCAGCTTGTCCAGCGTCAGATTCTGAAATCCGTGCTTCCGCGCCCTCTCGATGAACTCTGGCGTTATCCCCTGCACTTTCGCGCTGATCAGCTCGTCGCAATCCAAGTCCTTGAAGCCTGCCGCTTGCATCCATTTCACGTACTCCGGCGTGATTCCCTGCACCTTCATCCCAATCAGCTCGTCGGTATTTGGTTTGAGTCCCGTGGCCCGCATTTCCTTTAGGTAATTCGGCGTCACACCCTGCACCTTCAGCCCGATCAGATCATCGGCGCTCGGTTGCAGCCCCAGCTCGTGGAATTCGCGGATATATTCCGGCGTAACTCCCTGCACTTTCATCCCGATCAGCTCATCGATGTTGAGGTTGGCATCAAACTTTCGCATCTCGCGAATGTATTCCGGTGTGATCCCCTGCACGCGCATGCCAACGAGTTCGTCCGGCGTGGGTTCGAACCCCAGTTGGCGCACCTCTTTCACGTACGCCGGCGTAACACCCTGAATCTTCATCGAGATCAGTTCGTCCACCGTCAGGTTCTTGAAGCCCGCGGCTTCCATCGCGTCCAGATAGGATTCTTTTTTGTTTTGTTCCTCGCTCGCCGTCTTCTGGTCTTTCTCTTTGTTAGTCTGAGCCTTCGCCTCGGCCGATCCAGAGGGTTTTGCGGCTTGCGCCGTGCGTTCCTTCGCGGAAGAAGCCTCTGGCCTGACAACCATCACACTGCTGCTTCCTTGTTCCTGTTTCGGAGACACCCCGGCTCCCAGCGCAGCATGCGCGACTCCCAGAAATGCGTTGCCCGCCAACAGCGCTCCCAACAAACACAGGAAACTGCCGGTCAGTCCCGCCACGCCAATTCTGCCGGCAGCTCCATCCCATCCGAGCAGCCGAACCACGCGCTCTGCGAGCGGGCTGCGATTCGCCGCCATCATCAATGCTGGAGCCGTCCGCCATTCTTCCATCAGCGTGAGCGCCCGCGCGTAGTTTACGGCGTCGCCGCAAATTGCAATCGCTTCGTCGTCGCAGCAATTCTCGCGTTCAGCGCGAACGCGCTGGCTCACCCACCAGACCGCCGGGTGGTAGAACAGCAGCGTTTCCGTGGCAATCTGGAAAAGATTCACGAAGCAATCGAGGCGCCGAATGTGCGCCAGCTCATGCGCGATGACCGCTTTAATTTGGTCTTCGGTCAAGCCGGTCAGCGCCCGCACCGGCAGCAGCACCACGGGACGGAACCATCCCAGCACGGCTGGAGCGTCCAGCCGGTGGCACTCGCAATACTGGATGACGCGGTCGAGACCCATTCTCCGTTGCAGCGCCACACATCTTTCGAACAGTTCTCCTCCCACCGGCTTGATCTCTTTGCGCCGCATTCTTTCAATCAGAAACAGACCGCCGGCCGTTCTCAGGCTCAGCAAAAGGACGCCCAGGAACCATGCTTCCACGAGCCACAGCATCGCCATCGGCTGTACGGTTCGAGACTCGGCGGCCGGGGCTCGGGAGCTTGACAGCGCAGTCGCGTTTTGGGTGGACGTTCCCGCCCACGCCGAAACTCCTGCCGCCCCAGTCCACACGGCCGGATTCGCTTGCCGACGCAACCAGGTGAATGTGATGACCGGCGATACCATCATCAAGACGAGCGCGCCCACCGCCAGCGCGTAACGCGTCGGCGCGCTTCGGCAAACCGCGGTCGTCACGGCAAACAGAGCCGCCAGCCCCGCCCCTTGCCAGAGGAAATGCAACAAGGTCCAGCCGAGCGTCCGCAGAAGTTCCGGGGAAATCCAATTCGCGAAGTTGCTCATCAGCTTCTCCCCTGGTACTCGTCCAGAAGACGGCGCAGCTCATCCAGCTCTTTCTTGGACGTTCGCCGGCCCTCCAGCGCATGGATCATCAACTCGCTTGCCGAGCCCTCGAACACCCGCTGCAGCACGTCGCCGACGAGTTGCCGCTTTGTTTCCGTCGCCGGCTGGCATGCTTCGTAAACGTGGGCCCGTTGCTCTTCGTTTCTGCGCACCGTGCCCTTGGCGGTCATAATCTGCAAAAGTTTGAGGACCGTGGTGTAGCCGAGCGCCTTCTTTTCGCTCAGCTCTTCGTGGACTTCCCGGACCGTGGAAGGCCCGCGCGCCCAGAGGACGCGAAGGATCTCTAGTTCAGAAACCGTGGGCTTTTGCAGGGGTTCTTGGTTCATGCACAGAGACTATTACGAAGAGTTTCGTATTGTCAACGAAAATCTTCGTAGTCGCTTGGACGCCCGTCCCCGCTCACTCCCGGGTGTGAGGAAAGACTGGCCCTGTTAGAATGAGTCCTGCATCGCGATTTGCTACTTCGGTTCCAGCACCAGCGGCAGCCCGTTCTTCGGATTCCCGATAATCACGACCTTGGCATTCGAACTCGCCGCCAGCTTCTCGGTAGCCTCGATGCCCTTCCATTCGAGCAATTGCGTACTGATGCCCGCCGCCACGATTTTCTGAAAGTCCGCAATGCCCTGCGCTTCGATGCGCTTGCGCTCGGCCTCCTGCTTTTCCTTCTGCAGGATGAAGCTCATTC
>WNGI01000251.1_pt1 | contig 37201 bp, 32 predicted proteins | sample 5400621 | NCBI WGS metagenome assembly WNGI01 (sample SAMN13153374, study PRJNA577476) | soil metagenome | isolation source: 20 cm soil or saprolite under Garry oak tree replicate 1 | place: USA:California | collected 2016-06-15
TGCGACTCCGGCAGACGCTTGTCGACATCCAGCGCGGCGCTGCCACGGACACGCACCAGTGGCTGTACCACGCACGCGTATCCGACTGATGCAATGAGGCGCGTGGTGATCGTCGGAGGCGGCGGTACCGGTGACTACGCGGCATTCACCCTGCGCAAGCAAGGCTTCGACGGCGAGATCACGATCCTCAGCGCGGACCGCGACCGTCCTTACGACCGTCCGTACCTCTCCAAAGAGTTCCTGCGGGGCGAGATCGAGCCAACCAAGGTCTTCCTGCACGACGAGTCCGACTACGCCAAAGAGCGGATCGAGCTGCACCTCGAGCAGCCCGTCACCGGCGGATCGCTCACCGAGCGGCGGCTGACCCTCGCTGCGGGTGATGACGTTTCTTTCGACGTGTTGATCCTCGGACTGGGCGGCACGCCACGGCGCTTACCCGGCATCCCCGAAGCCGAGAACGTGCTCACGCTCCGTTCTTTGCGGGACAGCAAGGCCATTCGCGAGGCGCTTGGTCGCGCGCGACGCCTGCTCTTGATCGGCGCGGGTTTCATCGGCGCCGAGGTCGCAGCGTCGGCCCGCAAGCTCGGCAAGGAAGTCCTGCTCGTGGAGGCGCTTGCGGTCCCACTGCAGCGCGCGCTGGGCCGCGACGTCGGAGAGATCTACGCCGCGATCCATCGCGACCAGGGCGTCGACGTCCGCACCGACACAAAGGTCGAGTCCTGGCATAGGAACGGCAATCGAGTGAGCGGCGTCACGCTCTCCGGTGGTAAGCGGGAGGAGCTGGACCTTGTGCTCATCGCGGTCGGCATCGAGCCCAACCTCGACCTGCCCCGCGCTCTTGGCCTGCCGATCGAAGGCGGCGGTGTCCGCGTCGACGAAGGTTTGCGAGCCGCCGAGAACGTTTACGTGGGTGGGGACGTGGCGCTGCACCAGCACCCTGTGCTGCGCCGTGGGATCCGGGTCGAGCACTGGGAGGTCGCGAAGAACCACGGTCGCGGCATAGCGGCGTCGGTCGCGGGCGGGCACCAGCCGTACACGAAGATCCCCTACTTCTGGTCCGATCAGTACGACGTCAACCTGGAGTACCGAGGCCACGCGTCAGGCGACGACACCGCGGTGTGGCGCGGCGACCGCGAGGCGCGCTCGTTCTCTGTCTTCTATCTCCGCGATGGGCTTATCGAGGGCGTGCTGTCCATGAACGACTCGAAGACAAACGAGGCGGGTGGCAAGCTGGTGGCGAGCCGCCGGCGCGTGGACCCGTCGGCGCTCGAGGACACCAGCAGGGACCTGGCCGAGCTGGCTGAAGCGAAGAGCTAAGCAAACTCCTCCCCATTCATGGGGAGGTGGCCCGGAGGGCCGGAGGGGCCTAGACCGGCTGACTCTCCTCGGGCAGCAGCCAGGGCAACGCCTCCGAGAGGGGGCGGACCAGCGTGTTGGCCTGCTCCTTGCTGATCAGGTTGCCGGCGACGAGCCCGAGCGCGGCCATGAATGCCGCGTCCTCGGCCTTGTGACCGATCTCGCCGTGCTCTGCCTTCCAGCTGACGAGCGCACCGCCCGATTCCGTCAACCCGAAAAGGTTGCGGCGGACCTCGTCCCACGCCGGGCCGCGATCTGCCTTCTCGATGGCGTGCATCGCGGCCTTCTCCGCGGCGTGGATCGACTCCAGTCCGTGCAGGCGGGCGTGGCGATCCCAACCCTGCGCCGCGCGCTCGACACCCGAAGGAGACAGGATCCGGATGTCGTCGATGAGACGCGCCAGCGTCCGTTGATGCTCGGGGAAGCCGTAGCCCTCAGCGTCGACGCTCACGACGAAAAGGCTATCTGGTTCAGCGAAGCCAGGCCGGCATCCAGCCGAGTCGCCCGAGGGCGATGGGGCCGGCTCCAGACACGATCACCTGGGCGTTGACCAGCACCGCGAGGTAGTAGATCCAGCGAAACCCGTCGTCGTTCACCCCGAACGCGACGGTCAGCGCGAGATTGGCGGCGAGCAGGAAACCAAGCACTCCCGCCCAACGCGTGGCGAGGCCGAGGATGAGGGCGACCGCGGCGACCGTCTCCCCGACGGCCTGCGCGAGCGCGAAGGGCAGCCAGTTGGGGACGACGACCGCGACAAGGAACTCGTGAAGGCCCGGGATCGGGTTCGCGCGCGAGGTCGACTCGATGAGTGGCTTCATCCATCCGACGCCCTGCCATTTCTGGCTGGCGAAGTAAAGCCAGTAGAGGCCGACGACGACTCGGAACAGGCTGGGCCAGATCTCCTGCACGCGCCTGATCGTAGTTACCTCATCACCCTCAAGACAGGGTCGGTCACGAGCTGGAACGCACGGGCCGCGGGGCGCATGTGCATGCGGTTCAACCGGTGCTGGATTGCTCCTTTGAGGATCGCCGCGCGGAGCTTGTGCTCAGAGAAATCGGTGTTGAAAAGCAGCCGGTTGTGGCGGACCTTGTGCCACTCGCCGTGCAGCCGCCGCTCGCGCACGCGTTCGTAGAATCCGGTGCCCGGCAGCGGGTAGGCGATCGTGTAGCTGACATAGTCGAGGGGCAGGCTGCTCGAGAAGTTGATGCTGCGGATCAACGAGTTGGTGGTCTCGCCGATGTAGCCGACCATGAAGAAACCGGCCGCCTTGATCCCGGCCGCGACACACGCTTCGACCGCGGCCCGCGCCTGGTCCGGTGTGATGCCCTTCTTCATCTCCTTGAGGACGCGCTCATCGCCGGATTCGATGCCGAAGAAGATCCGCTTGCAGCCCGCCCGGTGCATCTGCTCGAAGAGCGCCTGGTCGACGTGCGTGACGCGGCTCAGGCACTCCCACGTCAGCGGCAGGTGGGCGTCTTCGATCGCCTCGGCGAGCTCAAAGGTGCGCTTGTAGTTGAGGGTGAAGAGGTCATCGGACATCCAGATATGGTCGTACCCGAGCTCCGCGATCTCGCGCATCTCCGCGACCACAGACTCGATGGGCCGCGCGCTGAACAGGTCGCCGAACACGGATTTGTGGCAGAAGTCGCAGCGAAACGGACATCCGCGCGTGGACATCAGCGGAGTAGTGGCATCCTTCCAGTGCTTGCGCCAGTAGGCGATGTACTGGTCGTTGGGTATGTCGCCGCGATACGGGAGCGGCAGGTGTGTCATGTCCTTGGTACGTTGCCGCGCTGTGCTCCGGACCACGTGGCCATCGCGTTTGAACACGACACCCGGGATCTCCTCGAAGCGGCGATCGCCGAGGTGCTCCATGATCGAGACGATCGTCTCCTCGCCCTCGCCGACGGCGACGAGATCGAACTGGTCCACGAAGGTCTCGGGCTCGCCCGAGGGGTACGGACCGCCGACCACCGTGAGCGCCTTGCCTCGCACCTGTTCCGCGAGCGAGAGCGCCTCGTCCTGCATCGTGATCATGCAGTAGATGCCGATCACCGAGGGTCGCAGACGGTCGATCTCGGCGAGGACGTCGCGACGCTGGAGGAACGTGTGGTCGATGTGCTTGACCGCGTATCCAGCGTGACGCAGCGAGGCGCTGAGGTACATGAGGCCGAGCGAAGGCATGATCCAGTGGCGGCCCTGCGCCGGAGCGCGCTGCGGGTAGACGAGGACGACATCGGCGTGCTCGGTCATGGCATCTCTGGCTCCCTCTCCATTCATATGGAGGGACGCGGGGTGAGGACCCATCTAGGCGGCCTCCTTGATGTTGATGTGGTACGAAACCCCGTCGAAGTTCGACGGGAACATGTAGTCGAGGCCGGCCCAGTCGAAGTCGGGCGCGGCCAGCTCACGCCCGGCGTATAGAGAAGCGCCGGCTACCCCGGGCAGCGACCACTCGACGCCCAGCGACCCGGAGCGCAATCGCGCCCAGCTCCCGGTCACCGGGATCCAGTTGCCAAATGCTGCGCCGGTCAGGGTGGGCTGTCCGTCGGCGGCGAAGTCGTTGAAATCCGACGACTGCTCGTTGAGGATCCCAACGTCCGAGTAGCCGGGCTGGAGCCAAAGCGGCTTCACGGAGATCGCCACGCCGGTACCGTCGAGCGTGTACGTCACCTCGACCGCGCCCCGCGATGCGATCGGAACGAACCTGTAGCTATGGGCCCCGTCTCCGCCCATCTCGTCGAGCTGGAAGGTTCGCGTCCAGGAAGTGGCGCTGGTGGCCACTGTGCTGGATGTGCGGGAGTAGACCCACCCGTCGGGGTAGCGCACGATCGGCACCCCAAACCCCATCCCCTCGCCAGTGCCGGCGGTGCCCATGGTCAAGCCCTTGGCGAGCGGCGCGGTCTTGCCCTGGGATGTCGGGTCCAGCGTGAGGTCGGGGAGCAGCCGGTAGGCAAACACCGCCTTACCCCCGGGAACGTTGTAGGCGTCCATCGAGCCGGCGGGCATGAAGGGCATCGTCGGCCTGCCCTGCGCCAGGTCGGGAAAGAGCGCGGTCGCGCGGTAGTAGCTGATGTTCTCGACGACGAGCATCGACACGCCGTGCGATCGCATCCAGGCCAGGGCTCGCGTACGCTCGGCGGGAAGCGCCTGCGAGCCGGTGATTTCCGCCGGCTGCCTTCCGCTGTAATAGGCGACGGTCGGCGAGTCGGTGAGCAGCATGCGCGAGCTCCCCGCGGCGGCACGGCCGGCCGCCACGAGCCCGGAGTTCGCGTCGGCAAAGCTCGAGAAGATGGGGAGGAACGCAACCGCCAGCATGGCCGTGGCGCCGAGTGCGAGTGAGCCGATTGCGACGCGATGCCGCTCGAGGACTCCCGCTGCCAGAAGCGCCAGCGCGGGCAGCGCGGGATAAAGGTAGCGGTGGCTGCCGCTGTAGGCGCCCGCGGCGACAAGGGCGAACACGACCCCGAGGTATGCGAGCGCGGGGAAGTAGACGAATCTCCAGGTCTCGGTTCGCCGGCCGCGCAATGAGGTGACCGCGCCCACGAGGCCGAGTGCAAACAGCGGGAGGGCGGCAAGCCCGAACGTCGTCCCCAGCTCGAGGACGCGCTCCAAGCCCACCGCGGGGATGCTGCCGCGTACGGATGCCGACATGACCTCGATGCTTCCTCGCGCGATCGAGTTGGTGACTGGCGCAAACCCGAGCTGGAGGAAAACGAGGATGCCCAACGCCGGTACAGCCCATGCCATCGCCCGGGCGCCGGCTCGGCCTGCAGTGCGCGATCTGAGGATCTCGAAGACCGTGAACGCAGCGGCGGCCGCGACCCACACCCATGCCTTCGTGGCGGTCACACACGCCAGCGCCGCAAGCAGCGCCGCCAGCTTCATGCGGCCGCGTACCGCCGCGAGCGCGCTTGCCATGAGAAGCGCGGTGAGCAGCGGCTCCACCACGGCCGAACCTGAGGTGAAGAGGAAGACTGGGTTGAGGACGAGCAGCCCGACCGCCAGGCGGGCCTGTCGCAGGTTGGGGGCAAGAGCGTAGACGGATGCAGCCGTGGCGATACCGAGAAGCGCGCTCAACGCTTTGAGGGCGCCGATCTGCCAGAGCCCGAACAGATGGAGGACCGCAGCCGCCAGCACGTGGTACCCCGGAAGCCAGGTGTCCTCCATGCTGAAGAGGGGGTCGTGCAGGTGTCCGGTGGCTGCGAGGTTGGCGGCCACCAGCCAGTGGCCGTAGCCGTCCTCGAAGGGCTCCTGCATCTGCGCAGCGGTCAAGAGAAGGAGCGACGCCAACCCGAAGAGGGCGGCGACCGGCGCGGCGCGCCGGATCCGGGCCAGCCCACGAGCACCGAGCCGTCGCAGGGTAAGCACCTCGAGTAAGTCGACGAGGCTCAGCCCAGCGACGGCGAGGAAACCCAGGGCGAACATCCCGGAGTAGATCGCGATCAGGATCTGGTGGCTCTCGAGCGCGAGTGGGACCATCGCAAGGGCGACAAGGCCGGCGATGGCTTCGATCAACGCCCTGGGATCGCCTACACGAACGTAGGCCTGATTTCTCCACTCCTGCCCGGCCTCGACGATGCGGTGCTTCGGCGTGCGCACGAAAACGCCGCCCGTCTTCGCCGCCCTCGCGAGCGACAGCAGCGCATTCAGTGACATGCCGGCGCCGACGATCTGGCAGAAGAACGCCGGCAGCCCCGCCCACCACCTGCGGCCCCGCCTCGTCTGGGCGGCGATAAACCCGACCCAGGGTGCGATGCCGACGAGGATGGAGATCGCGGACGCGTAGGTCAGGTACCAAGGCAGCTTGAGACCGGGCTGGCCGAGCGTGAGCAGGAGCAGGGGATAGCAGGCGAGCTGGACGAGCATCACGGGGCCGACGCCATATGCGAGCAGGTGAATCGCCGCCTGAAATTTGACCGCGGCTCGAGTCTTGCTTCGGAACACCGGTCCAAGCAGCCGGAATGCGGACTGAAAGCTGCCGGTCGCCCAGCGCGACTGCTGACGGCGGTAGGCGTCGATCGAGACGGGAAGCTCCTCCGGGACGACGAGCTCCTCGATGTACGCGGCCTTCCAGCCGCGCAGCTGCGCGCGGTAGCTGAGGTCGAGGTCTTCGGTCAGCGTGCGCGCGCTCCATCCTCCTGCGTCCTCGATCGCGGCCCGGCGCCACACCCCGGCCGTGCCCGTGAAGTTGGTGAAGTAGCCGGCCGCCGAGCGCACCGGCTGCTCGACGAGGAAGTGGAAGTCGATGGCCATCGCCTGCAGGCGGGTGAACAGCGTGTAGCCCTCGTCGAGGTGTCCCCAGCGGGCCTGAACAAAGCCGACGGACGGCTCGTCGAAGGCGCCTATCGTGCGGCGCAGGAAATCGGGTGCGGGGACGAAGTCCGCGTCGAAGATTGCGATCAGCTGAGCGTCCGTGCGCTCGAGCCCAAACGCCAGCGCGCCTGCTTTGAATCCATTCCGCGAGCGCCGCCGCACGTGATCGACGCGCAGGCCTCGTCGCTGCCAGTGCGCGATCCGGCTGCCCGCGATATCCGTGGTCTCGTCGTCGGAGTCGTCGAGGACCTGCACGTGAAGGCGATCGCGAGGCCAGTCGATGGAGCACACCGCATCGATGACACGCTCAGCGACGTATCGCTCGTCGTAGATCGGGACCTGGATGCACACGACGGGCTCTTGGTCGGAGACGAATCTGCGCCGGAGCGGCGGTGGCGGCCGGATCGCCCGGAACGTCAGGTAGAGGAGGTTGGTGCCAAAGACGAAAAGGACGACGCTCGTCATGGCGAGAACGACCGCGCTGACGAGACCGATCAACTCGCGTCGAACAGGGTGTACGGCAGCATCGTCGACCGCACGTAAGCGACACGCGCGAGGGCTTCGGGCCGGTGCCGTCGGGTCCACTGCATGTACCGCCAGGCCGCCAGGCCGAGCGCGCGTGCGGGCCGATCAAGAATGGGTGGGAAAAGGCCTTTCGGCAAACGGCGTGGCGTATCGATCGCGAACGATGCCGTCTTCACGGCCAATTGCGGAAAGTGCTCGAGCAGGGTCGGGTTGGCGTCGAAGATCTCGGCGATTGCGTCGAGCCCGAAGACTGGCTCGCCGATCAGAAACTCGAATGCCATGTCCTCGTCGTTGCGTTGCAACGGGAGGCACTGCGAGCGTTCGAGGATGAGGTTCGCTGTCATCAAGCGCGGGGCGATCGGCCGTCGCGTGAGGTCGTCCACCGGCTTGGCCCGATGGCGCAGCGCATGCGCGAGGCCCAGAAAATTGACAACGACGTAGGCCAGGTGACGGTGTCCGTCGTCGACGATCAGGTTGAGGTCCACGTCGTCAGACGCCCGGAAGCCTCCGCTGGCCAGGGAGCCGGCGATTGACACACCGCGGATGAAAGGGGCCGCCGCGACCAGCGTGCGCACAAAATCCAGGGTCATCGCGACGTACGCGCCGGATTCGGCCGCATGGCCGACCGCGCGGCTGCGGATCGACCCGGCATCGCTGACGGCGTGGCGGTCCAGGACGAGAGCCTCGAAGATCGTCAGGTCGGGGCTGGCCGCGACGGCCCACTCAACTTCTGCCTCCGACAGCGGGCCGCCGAGGCACATGGCCGCGAGTCGGGACGGCGTGACCGCGAAGCCGCGCCGGCGGAGCAGGGCGACCGTGCGGCGAACTCGGTCCACCGTTGGAGTCGCGGGCGCGCCGAGATAGCCGACAGCCACCGGTTGGGATACGAGCAAGGGTTACCCCAAGTAACTCTGGATTTGGAGGATCATCGAACCTGGCCCAGCAACATACACGCGCAGCGGCAGCAGTGGAGGAAGCCCTATGACCGCCGACGGACATTTCCAGGTCCCACAGCCGACCAACGAGCCAGTGCGTCCGTATGCCCCCCACGATCTCACTCGCAAAAGCCTGACGTCACGCCTGGCCGAGCTGACCGACGCCAAGACCGAGGTGCCGATGCAGATCGGCGGCGAGCACCGATGGGGCGCGTCGCGCGGCGACATCCGCTCGCCGCACCGGCACGAGCTCGCGATCGCCGAGTACGCGGTCGGAGCAGCAAAAGACATCGACGACGCGATCGACGCCGCGCTCAAGGCGCGGAAGATGTGGGCGGCAACGTCATACCACGAGCGAGCCGCGGTCCTTCTGCGGGCAGGTTCGCTGCTGGCGGGTCCGTGGCGCGACACGATCAACGCGGCGACAATGCTCGGCCAGTCGAAGACCGTCCACCAGGCGGAGATCGACGCCGCATGCGAGACGATCGACTTCTGGCGCTTCAACGCCTATTTCGGCGACCAGCTGCTGCGCAACCAGCCCTTCAATGAGGGCAGTGCCTGGAACCGCCTCGAGTACCGCCCCCTCGAAGGTTTCATTTTCGCGGTGAGCCCTTTCAACTTCACATCCATCGCCGGCAACCTGCCCACCGCGCCCATGCTCATGGGCAACACCGTCGTCTTCAAGCCGGCGACGCAGACGCTTCTGGTCAGCCACTTCCTGATGGAGCTGCTGCTCGAGGCAGGCATGCCGCCGGGCGTGATCAACATGGTCAGCGGCAGCGCCTCGGAGATCTCCGACAAGGTGCTCAACCATCGCGAGCTCGCGGGCATCCACTTCACGGGCTCGACCCAGGTGTTCCAAAACATGTGGCGCGAGGTCGGCCAGAACATCGGCCGCTACCGCACCTATCCGCGCCTGGTGGGCGAGACCGGCGGCAAGGATTTCGTCGTGGTCCACGACTCCGCCGACCCGGACGCTTTGCGCACCGCCCTCGTTCGAGGCGCTTTCGAGTATCAAGGCCAGAAGTGCTCCGCCGCATCTCGCGCCTACATCCCGCAGTCGATGTGGAAGGCTATGCGCTCCGAGCTCGCCGATCTCGTGGACGCGATTCCGCAGGGCGACGTGGCGGATTTCCGAAACTTCATGGGCGCGGTGATCGACGAGCGCGCCTACACCACGCACATGAACGCGATCGAATACGCGAAGAAGACCGAGAGCGCGAAGGTCGTCGCCGGCGGGAAGGGTGACGACAAGGTGGGCTGGTTCGTCCGTCCGACCGTGATCGAGACCACCGATCCCGATTTCAAGCTGCTCCGCGAGGAGCTGTTCGGTCCGATCCTGACCGTGTACCCATACGCAGACGGAAAGTTCGATGAGACGCTGGACCTCTGCGACCGCACCAGCCCCTACGGACTGACGGGCGCCGTTTTCGCGCGAGACCGGCAAGCCATCAGAAAGGCATCGGAGAAGCTGGTCAACGCGGCCGGCAACTTCTACATCAACGACAAGCCGACCGGCGCGGTGGTCGGCATGCAGCCTTTCGGCGGCGCTCGCGCTTCCGGCACAAATGACAAGGCGGGGTCGTTCCTCAACCTGATTCGCTGGGTCAGCCCGCGCGTGATCAAGGAGACGTACGCGCCGCCGACCGACCATCGCTATCCGTTCATGGAAGACGACCACGAGCGAGGCGCCCTCTAAAACAGTTCGAGTCCAGGTCGAGGGGGCGGTGCTCACCGTCACCATCGACCGGCCGCGGGTGCGAAACGCTGTCGACCCGGAGACGGCGCACGCCCTGGAAGCGGCGTTCGCTCTGTTCGGCGCGAACAAAGATCTCGCCGTCGCGGTTCTCACCGGCGCAGATGGCAACTTCTGCGCCGGCTTCGACCTGAAAGCATTGGCCAAGGGCGCCAACTACGGCCTACTTGAAGACGGCCGGGGGCCGATGGGGCCGACGCGCATGCGCCTCGACAAGCCGGTGATCGCCGCGATCGAGGGTTACGCCGTGGCCGGAGGCCTGGAGCTTGCGCTGTGGTGCGACCTACGAGTCGCCGCGAGCGATGCGACACTCGGCGTTTTCAACCGCCGCTTCGGCGTGCCCTTGATCGATCTTGGCACGGTGCGGCTGCCGAGGCTCATCGGCCAGGGCCGCGCCCTCGACCTCATCCTCACAGGACGGCCGGTGCCCGCCGACGAGGCTCTCCGGATCGGGCTGGTCGAGCGCCTGACGGGGCCTGGGCAAGCTTTGGCCATGGCGCAATCGCTGGCACGTGAGATCGTCAACTTTCCCCAGGCGGCCCTGCGCGCCGACCGTCGAAGCGTGCTCGGCCAGTGGTCCCTCGACTTTGATCGGGCGACGCGCGCCGAGTTCGCCGGTGGGGCGGAGGTCATGGCGTCCGGCGAGCCTGCCGAGGGAGCCAGGCGTTTTGCCGAGGGACGCGGCCGGCACGGCGCTTAGCGGCACCTCAGGCCGTGGCTTTGGTCTCCACGGCGCCGGCTTCGAGATGGTCGGCGACCCGATTGAGCAGGCGCTTCAGCTGGGCGCGATCCCGGGGCACGAGCCTCGACACCGCGAGGGCGACACGTGCGGCGCCGGCTCCCCAGAGGCGCTCGAAAAGCCGGTCGGCCTTCGGCGTGACCTCGAGCCAGGTCAACCGGCGGTCCTGCAGGTCGGGCACCCTCCGTAGGTAACCGAGCTGCTCCAGGCGGTCGATCAGCGGGACGAGGGTTCCCGGCGTCACGCCAAGACGCTTGGCAAGCTCGCGCCCACTTTGTCGTCCCCACCGACGGACGGCCGCGAGAGCTCGGAACTGAGCCATCGTCAGGTCGACGTCCATGAAGAAGCGGGCCGTCTCGCCGGCGAAGGCGGCGTGCTGGCGGCCGAACGCGCGCATGAGCGAACGGATCTCTTCGCTGTCGGTCGTCTCGCGTCCAGCCACAGTATCCTTGTTCGAGTCTAGCGAATGGCTTGACTGCGGTCAATCATTTGATAGAATCAAACGGTTCTCTGACACGATGGTGGGGTTGACGACTTGCTGATCCAGCTGCTGCGTACGTACCTCAGGCCTTACACCCGCGAGGTGGTGATCGTTGGGGCCCTGGTGCTCGTGCAGTCCATCGCGAACCTCTATCTGCCCAACCTGAACGCGGACATCATCAACAACGGCGTCGCCAAGGGCGACATCGGCTACATCTGGAGGACCGGGGCGGTGATGCTCGGGATCACTCTCGTCCTGGGCGTGCTGGCCGTGGCCGGCGTCTACTGGGCCTCCCTCGCCTCGATGGGAGTTGGCAGAGACCTACGCGGCGCGGTGTTCGGCCGCGTCCAGAGCTTCTCGGCACGCGAGATCCACAGTTTCGGCACCCCCTCGCTGATCACGCGGAACACCAACGACGTGCAGCAGATCCAGCTCTTCTTGCAGATCGCCCTGACGATGATGGTCAGCGCCCCCATCATGGCGGTCGGCGGCGTGATCATGGCGCTCCGCGAGGACGTACGGCTGTCCGCGTTGCTGATAATCGTCATTCCGATCCTGGCGGCGATCGTCGCGTTCATGTTCGTCAACGCCGTGCCGCTGTTCCGTTCGATGCAGGTGAAGATCGATCGCATCAACCAGGTGCTGCGCGAGCAGATCATGGGCGTGCGGGTCATCCGTGCGTTCATCAGGGCAGATTTCGAGAGCAGGCGCTTCGACGCAGCTAACTACGACCTGACCTCGACCGCCTTGCGGGTCAACCGAATCTTCGTCCTGGCTTTCCCGGCGGTGATGGCGGTGATGAACCTGACGACGGTTGCGATTCTGTGGTTTGGCGGACACCTCGTGGACAGCGGTGAGATGCCGATCGGCAACCTGACCGCATTCCTGATGTACATCATGCAAATCCTGATGTCGCTGATGATGGCCATCGCGATGGTCATCCTCGTGCCTCGCGCAGAGGCGAGCGCGGCCCGTCTGCAAGAAGTCGTCACGACAACACCTTCGATCGAGGACCCCGAGAATGCGGTGCGCCCTCTCACCTTGACGGGCGCCGTCGACTTCGAGAATGTGACGTTCGGCTATCCCGGGGGCGAGAAGCCAGTGCTCCAGGAGCTCACGTTCCAGCTCCGCCCCGACCAGACGACCGCGGTCATCGGTGGAACCGGGTCGGGCAAAACGACGCTGCTCAACCTTATCCCGCGGTTCTTTGACGTCAGCGAGGGAAACCTTTCGATCGACGGGATCGACGTGCGCGACCAATCGCTCGAGCAGGTCTGGAGCCGGATCGGGCTCGTTCCTCAGCGCGCGTACCTGTTTGGCGGGACGATAGCGAGCAACCTGCGCTTCGGCAAGCAAGACGCGACGGACGAAGAGCTGTGGCATGCGCTCGAGGTGGCACAGTCGCGCGACTTCGTGGAGGCGATGGAGGGCGGCCTCGGCGCGCAGATCGACCAGGGCGGCACGAACTTGTCCGGGGGGCAGCGGCAAAGGCTCGCGATCGCCCGAGCGCTTGTCAAGCGCCCGTCGATCTACCTGTTCGACGACTGCTTCTCGGCCCTGGACGCAGGCACGGACGCAAGACTGCGCGCTGCGCTCCGGGCCGACACCCGCGACGCGACGGTTCTGATCGTTGCGCAGCGCGTGAGCACGATCATGCACGCGGACCGGATCATCGTCCTCGACGAAGGCCGCATCGTCGGCATCGGCAAGCACGACGAGCTCATGGCCTCGTGCGAGCCCTATCGCGAGATCGTGGACTCCCAGCTCGGCGAGGCGGCGGTCGCATGATCAACCGCCAGGGTCCTGGACCGGGGGGCGGCGGGGTGGGACAGCGACGCCAGCCCGGCGGGTGGATGGGCATGGGTGGACCGCCGCCGCCCAAGCTCAACGACGCGCGCAAGACGCTGGGGCAGCTGCTCGGCCGCTTGAGGCCTGACCTCCCGCTGATCGGCGTCGTCGCCGTCCTCGGCATCGGCAGCGTCGCCTTCTCCGTCATCGGGCCGAAGATCATCGGCAACGCGACGAACATCATCTTCAACGGCATCGTCGGCAAGATGTTGCCGGCGGGGATTACCAAGGCGCAGGCCATCGCGCTCCTGCAGGCGCATGGCCAGGGTCAGATCGCGCAGATGCTGTCGGGCATGGACGTCACACCCGGCGTGGGTATCGACTTCACGGCCTTGGGCCAGCTGCTGCTCCTGGCGGTTGCCGTCTATCTCCTGGCGTCGCTACTGGCGTGGGGTCAGGCATACATCATGGCGGGGGTCGCCCAACGGACTGTCTACGCCATGCGCGGCGACGTCGAGGCGAAGCTGGCGCGACTGCCTCTCAAGTATTTCGACAGACACTCGCACGGCGACGTCCTGAGCCGCGTGACGAACGACATCGACAATATCGCGACCACGCTCCAGCAGGGCCTGAGCCAGATCGTCACGTCCGTGCTGACGGTGGTCGGGGTCCTGGTCATGATGCTGTGGATCAGCTGGCTGCTCGCCCTGATCGCGCTCGTCACAGTGCCGCTGTCCGTGGTCGTGACGCTTGTCATCGCCCGGCGCTCGCAGCGCCAGTTCGCTGCGCAGTGGAAGTGGACGGGCAGCCTGAACGGCCACGTCGAGGAGACTCACACGGGGCATGCGCTGGTCCAGGTGTTTGGGCGCCGAGGTAAGGCCCAGGAGACCTTCGAGGAGCACAACCGCGGCCTCTACGAGGCCAGTTTCCGTGCGCAGTTCCTGTCCGGCATCATCCAGCCCGCGATCCAGTTCCTCGCCAACCTGAACTACGTCGCCGTCGCGGTGATCGGCGCTTATCGAGTCGCTTCCGGAACCATGACGCTCGGCGATGTCCAGGCCTTTATCCAATATTCGCGCCAGTTCACGATGCCGATCATGCAGATCGCGGGCCAGATGAACCTGCTCCAGTCGGGTCTAGCCTCGGCCGAGCGCGTTTTCGAGCTGCTGGACGCCGACGAGGAGACGCCCGACGGTGACACCGGGGTCGAGCTTGGGAACGCCCCCGGCGCCGTCGCGCTCGAGCACGTCGAGTTCCGCTACGAGCCCGACAAGCCGTTGATCAGCGACTTCACCCTCCAGGTCCAGCCTGGCCAGACCGTCGCGATCGTGGGGCCCACCGGCGCCGGCAAGACCACCATCGTCAACCTGCTCATGCGCTTCTACGACATCGAGTCCGGGCGCATCTGCCTCGACCATGTCAATACCCGAGACGTTCCGCGCGACGATGTGCGCCGGGTGTTCGGCATGGTCCTGCAGGACACGTGGCTGTTCGCCGGCACGATCCGCGACAACATCGCGTACGGCAAGGAAGGCGCGACGGACGACGAGGTCGTCGCCGCCGCGCAGGCCGCGCACGTCGACTCGTTCGTCCGCACGCTCCCCAAGGGTTACGACACAGTCCTCGACGAGGACGCGTCGGAGCTCTCGTCCGGCCAGCGCCAGCTGCTGACGATCGCCCGCGCTTTTCTGGCCGACCCGAGCATCCTTATCCTCGACGAGGCGACCAGCAACGTCGACACACGGACAGAGGTCTTGATCCAGAGGGCAATGGCGCAGCTGAGACAAGGAAGGACGAGCTTCGTCATCGCTCACCGCCTTTCGACCATCCGCAATGCCGACTCGATTGTCGTGATGGATGGAGGCAAGATCGTCGAGCAGGGGAGCCACGCACAACTTCTACGCCGCGAAGGGTTCTACTACCGGCTCTATAACAGTCAGTTCACGGAAGCGTGGTCCGGCGAGCCAAACGGGCAGGATTCGGCTCACCCGGCGCTCCCTCGTAGCTCGAACCCGGCCTAGCCTCGGTCCAACCTCCGGTTTTCAGGGCCAAGCCTGAAAGCAATATGAGCGCGCCGAACTCGGCGAGGATCACCGGCATCGGGCCCCAGATCGGTTCGCCCTCCACGGCAAGGACGGCCGCCAGCGCGTAGACCCACGTCCATACGCCCGCCGCCGGCCGCGCTCGAAGCACGAGCCACGCGGCCAGCCCGAGCATGACCAGGTCATCGAGGTGAACGTATGGGGTGGCGACCATGCCTCCCACCAGCGCGCACGCATAAACCCACTCGATTCCGCGACGGCGCATGAGGCTTGCGAGGCCAAGCGACCAGACCGCGAATGTGAGCTGGATCACCCGGGTGGCGGTGCCAGTCCCGGCGAAGTAGGCGACGGTCAGCTCGCTATTCACCGGCACGTGCGCGGCAAAGCTGAGCCGGTCGAAATATGCATGGAGCCCGTCGCCGCCAAGGGCCAGTGCTGAGGCCCCACCCAGCACACCGAGCGCGATCACGCTGCCGAGAAATGCGCGATATTCGCGCGCGACGAGGAGGGCGAGCGGGACCAGAAAAGCCAGCTGGGGCTTGAGGGCGAGCGCGCCCAAGGCGAGGCCGGCCCACAGAGGCCGTTGGGCATTGAGGAGGGCGTACGACCCGGCCACGCCGAGGGCCACGAACAGCCCGGGCTGGCCCAGCTGCAAGCCGTAGATCACAGGGAGCCAGCCGAGGGCCGCGGCAAGGAAGATGACTCGCGCGCGCCCCACGTCGGGGGCGGCCAGCCACCAGGTCGCGCCTAGCGCGGCCAGCAGGAGAGCAGACCAGATCCAGTACGCGACCTCATAAGGCAAGGCGGTGAAGGGCAGCGCTGACCAGGCGACGGGTGGTGGGCTGATGTAGCGGGCGAGCTGCGCGATCGTGATCCGGGAGCCCATCGCATCGAGCTGTGCCTGCTGCAGGGCCAGGTCGTAGATCGAGCCCCAACCGTGCGTGAGGCCAATCCGGGCCGCGGCGAAATAGAAGGTGAAGTCGTTGTGGAACCGGTCGCCGGCATACGCGAGCGCCCACTGATAGAGGTCGAAGATCGCGAACAGAGCGGCGGTTGCCGCGCCGGCGGCTGCGCCGAGGTTGCGCCACCTGCTGGAAGCGACCATCAACGGCGCAGGTTACCGTTTGTACTCATGGTTTCCACCGGTTTCGAGGCCAGGGTCGTCGAGCTCAGGGATGGAACGAAGGTCCACCTGCGGCCGATCACGCCTGAAGACGAGCCGCTCCTCCATGAGGCGGTTGCCGCGATGTCCGAGCGGACTGTGTATTTTCGGTTCTTCTCGCCCATCAAGCGGATGTCGGACGCGCTGGCACACCGTCTCGCCGTCGTCGACTACAACGACCGTTTCGCGATCGTCGCCACCACCCACAAGCCAGGGAGCAAAGAGCGAATCGTGGGCGTGGCGCGCTACGACCGCGCGACGCAAACCGACATCGCGGAGGTCGCGGTGGCGGTGATCGACGAGTTTCAGCGCCGCGGCCTCGGCAGCGTGTTGCTGGCGGAACTTGCCCGCGTCGCGCGGTCGCACGGAATCCGCTCCTTTCAACTCATCGTCCTGCCGGAAAATCGCGAGATGCTCGGCCTGTTGCGCAAGATGGGCTGGATTCACCAGGCCAAGGTCGTCGGCGGCGTCTACGAGATCTCATTCGAGCTGCCCGAGCTCGCTTGATCGACACGCCGCTCGTCGCGTTCGCGGGCGTTTCCCTGCTGCTTGCGGTGACGCCCGGTCCGGACATGGCGGTCGTGACCAGAAACGCCCTGGCCCACGGTCGCCGCGGCGTCGTCCTGACCACGAGCGGTATCGCGCTGGCGTTGATGATCTGGGTCACGGCGACGGCGGTCGGCCTCTCAGCGCTGCTCCGCACCTCAGGCGAAATCCTCTTCATCCTGAAGATCGCCGGCGCGTGCTACCTCGCATACCTCGGAATCCGCAGCCTGGTCGAGTCGCGGCGGCGGCCGCCCGACATTCTCACCGGCACTCCTCCCGCCGCACCCGCACCCGCCGTCTTCCGGCAGGGATTTCTTTCCGCGCTCAGCAACCCGAAGCTGGGGGTGTTCTTCGTCACGTTGCTGCCCCAGTTCGTCCTACCCGGTCAGGCCGTTCTCCCGCGGCTGCTGGTGTTGGGCGTGACGTTCGCCGTGATCGGCTGGCTGTGGATGAACCTCTATGGATTCTTTGTCACGCGACTTCGTGACGTGATCACCGCTCCGAGGGTGCGCCAGTGGATGGAAAGGGTCACGGGCGTCGTGCTCCTGGGTTTCGGCGCGCGCCTGGCCCTGGAGCGGGTTTGAGCGATCTGCCCGAGGACTCCGCTCGGGCCCGGTCAGATCGCTAAGTCCAGCTGAACTCGGTGCAGAGATAGTCGAAAGCCTGCCCCTCGGGAATCCCATTGGGTGAGTTCTTGGGGTCGGCCGGGTCGACGGCGAAGATCACCACCGTGATGCCGTTGCGGCTCGCAGCGATGACGGCGAAGCGGACCTTGGTCGCGGTCTGCGACGCGCCAATCAGGTTTGCCGAGTAGACCGCGCCGACTCCATCCTGGTCCCCGATGTGCGCACCTTTCAACGGGCCGACCAAGGTCACGTCCTGCCATTTCGCCGAGGGCAGTGACGCGATCACAGTGTGCGCCGCCTGGTCAGGCGTGCCGCCGCGCGCCCCCACGACCTGAACAGTCCCCACGTGGGTGCCTAGCGTGACGCTGGACGCATCTTGGTCGCGCACCGTCCACGCCGACGAGTAGTTGACCTGGAAGTTGAAGGCCGAGCTCCGGTAGGCCGCCTCCTCAGGCAGCGGAGTGACGATCTTCGGCGCGCAGTTGACCGTGCACGGCGCGAGCCTGCCGCCCGCAAATTGGGCGATGGCGATGCCGCCGACCACGATGGCCACAATGATCAGGATCAGGACCAGGCCGCCTGCGATCAACGCAGGGGGAAGCCTTCCCTGTGTGCGGCGGGGATAGGTCATCGGTGGGGCCGGGGCGTAGCTGTAGATGGGTTGGCGTGCCGCTGCTGCTTGCATCAGGACGGGCGTCCCGCAGCGGCCGCAGAAGCCGGCGCCTGGCGCGAGCGCCGCTCCACACCGGCCGCAAAATCGGGCGGTCATGGTCGCCATCACACCCCTCTTGCGAGTCGCGCACGGCCCTGCTTGGTACCCGCTGCGCGCGCCGCGCCGCACGCGGGACAAAACGCCATCGTCGGCACCAGGCGATGGCACTCCGGACAGGGCGCGTCCGGCCCAACACCGTGCTCGGCGCCTTCGACCAGCAGCGCGTCATGGATCACGACTCGGACGTACAGGAGCAGCGCGACGGCGATCGCGGCGAGCAGGACGACCCCGGCGAGGAGGTCCGCCACCACCGCTCCAATGACCCCGACCACGATCTGCACGCCGAGCGCGACGACCAGCGCCCCGAGCAGGCTGGACATGATCGGCCGGCTGCCGCGGCGGGTGTCGTAACGATGCAACCACAGCGCGGCCGCGATGAGCGCGGTGGTGCACGCGTTGATGACAGCGATCAGCAGACCGGCGCGGGTAAGGCGAATCGCCCAGTCGATCGGTGACCCGTCCGCGACCAATGGTCCGGTGATCAGCGGCCAGAATGCCGTCAGCGAGCTCGCGAGGCTGAAGCCGAGTCCGGACGCCGCCCCGAACGTGACGCCGTCGAGGGGCTCTCGAAAGCGTGCGCGAAACGTGTAGAGAAATGCCGGGCCGGCGAGCATCAGGAGCTGCGCCACGATCGGGATCGCCACCGCCGCCAGGACAAACGCGGACTCGTGGTCGCCGGTCAGGTCGAACTGGGACAGCGACGCACCAGCGAAATTCGCGAAGGACAGCCCGAGGAGTGCCCCGAGCACCATCGTCGCTCCGACCACGAGCCAGGGCTCGTCCTCGTAGACCTCGACCTCGTAGAGGTACATCACATAGAGGACGGGAAGCAGGAACACAGCGGCAACCGTGGCTGGTGCGAAGAGGTGCAGCGCCGCGAGCATCACAACCAGCGCGCCGCCCGCCACGATCGCGATGCGGAACGGACCGCTCCGGCGATGAGCCAGATGAGGAAACAGCGTCGAGACGATGGCCAGGTGCGCGACGCGCTGGCTCGGCACCGCCGCGTACGCGTGCGATCTTCGCGTGCTGCCTGTCGCGAGATGCGCCCCGCAGCGGCCGCAGAACTCACCCGCCGGGACGCTCGATCCGCAGTGCGGGCACAAGACGATCGGCGGGCCTTTTCGACTCTCCATCATCCGCCGCCGGATTTGAGGTATCTGATCCAGGCCGCGTCGAGGGCGGCCGCGTCCATGCTGCCCCAGCCGGTGGCGAAGTCCCACCCCGCCAGGGCGTCGAAGCCGAGATTGTTTCCCGCGGTCACGTCATGGAAGGGCTTGGGGTTGAGCTTCGACGAGTTCTCGCCCATCCAGTAGAGGGCAGGGTTGGCAAATCCCACCTCGTGCAGGCCTTTGTTCTTGAGGTCCTGGTTGATAAGTGCGACGGTCGCCGCCCACAGCGGCGTCGACGCTGATGTCCCACCCGCCTGGCCTTCGCGCCCGCCGAACAGGATGTGGAAGCCCGTCGACGGGTCCCCATTCGCGGACACGTCGGGTACCTGCCGCAGGCCGTGCCCGGCCGCCTGTCCCACACTTTTCTGGTAGTCGGGGATCGCATAGAACTGGCTTGCTCCACCACCGCCGCCGCTCTGGTCGAGCGGACTGCCCCACGCGTACTCCTTGAAATACACGCCCTCCTCTGACTCGAACACGCTGGTGCCGCCGACCGCGGTCACTGTCGGCAGCGTGGACGGAAAGCTGCCGGCAGGATCCTGATCGAGCCCGCATGTGAACGCGCCGGTATCGCCACTGGCGACGAAGTGGGACATGCCGAGGGCGCGCGAGCGGTCCTGGATGGACGCGTACACGTTGCGCGCGCCGCTCGGAGTGTCGGGCTCGCAGGAGCCCAGGCTCTCCGAGATGATCGAGCCGAGGTGATCGGTGACCATCTGGTCGAAAGCTCGCGCGCTGTGCCCGAAGTCAGGCGCCGAGAGATAGACCACCAGCTTGGCCGCGGGCGCGACCGCATGGATGATCTCGAGGTCGAGGACTGTCTCACCCTCAGGCTTTTCAGGCGTTCCCCAGGCGGAGTTGCGCTTGAGGGTGAGGACCGAGTCGAACGATGGGAGCCCGAAGTTGGAGGCGAACTTGTTGAGGTCGCTGAGGTTCGGCAGGTCGTCGATCTCGGGCAGGAGCACCGTCTGACCCTTGCCGTCGAGGCCCGCGCCGCGAAGTGGTTTGAGGTTGTAGTAGGTCAGGACGTCTGTCGGCACCAGACCTCCGGGCCGCACCGCGTAACCACGCGACCGCCGGTAGTTGTCCAGACCGCTGACACTTGCGGCAACCGCCGCGATAGCAGGTGGGAGGTGGGGCTGATCCAGCGACGCGTAGAACTGCGATCCATTGGGAAGGCGGTAGCTCTTGATGTCGACCTGGAACAGCCGTGCCGCCGCCGGCGCCGGGCCGTCGGCTGCGATGAGGCTCGACGGAGGAACCCAGGTCGCGAGAAGGCCGGCGGCGCGCAAAGCGGCGATCGCAGGCTGGACGAGCCCCGGATCCGGTCCAAACCTGGCCGCGTACTCGGAGGGCGAGATCGTCTTCTCCGCGGCGAGCAGTGCCGCCAGCTCCTCTGCATGCCGGGCCTTGAGGTTGAGGCTGAGAGACACAGCCGTCGCCGTGTCCGCGGGTCCCAGGTCGGTGGCCGACTTGATCGCACTGGCGAGCGTCGGCGCCGGTTTGGGAACCGGGATGGTGTTCGTCTGGGCTCGCTGGGCTTGCGTGCTCTGGCAGGCCGAGACCAAAACGGCGGCCAACATCGCCGTGGCCGCCATGCGGTGAAATTTCACGGGGACGTAGCTTCCCAGACCTCCGCCTCGAAAGCGACCTCGAACCCCAGTTTTCTGTACGCGTCATAGGCACGCGTGTGGTTCTCGCCGTCCACGTACAGGGAAAGGTGATGCGCACCCGCGGCCTGGAGGCGCTGGAGCAGGTCGGCGACCAGCCACGTCGCGAGCCCGCGGCGTCGATGGCTGGGCAGGGTTCCGACTGAGCTGATCAAGCCGACCGGCTGCGGCCGGGCGTCGCCGGCGTACCTCTCGACCTCGCCGAGGCTGAGCGCCACAGGTTCACGCTCCGCCGACGTAACGGCCATCAGACAGAGCTCCGGCGACTTGTCGGACACGATCTCTTCTTCCAGTCGGGGCGCAAAACGCCAGTGGTCGGCAAAGGTGGCGTTGAAGAGGTCGGCCCACGAGCTGGAGTCCACGGTCCTGCCATCGATCACCTCGTAACCCGGAACCGGGTCCGGCAGCGGCAAGCCGTTGCCGATACCGCGATCCATCCTCCACCACGGCCTGACGTGCCGCAGGCCTAACCCGGGGAACCCCGCCCCGCGGTCTTTGCCGACAAACACCTGCGTGACGGCGGCGCCTGCTGCTTTGCAAAATTCGACGCCCCACCGGACCATGCCGAGATAGATGTCTGGCGCTCCCGCGGCGTAGACGTTGGCCAGCACACCGTCCGAAGACGGCCGGCTCATCACGATGACCGAGCCGGCGATCCGCCCGTCGCGCTCGACCACCCTCGATTTCGAGTCCCAATCGAACCGCCCGAGCATCCTGCGCAGGCGCGTTTCGCCGGGGACGATGTCCTGCCGTCCCCGGGTCACCTCCTCGCGCCACAGATCGAGCAGCTGAGGGATATCGTCCTCGCGAGCCGACCTCATGCGGTCGCCCGCGTCACCACCTCGTGGATTTCCGGGATCTCACGCCGGATCGTCTCTTCGAGCTCGCTCTCGATCCGGTGCGCTTGTTCCAGACTTACTTCGCCCGCGACCTCGGCCACCACGTGGGCATAGATCTGGTTCTGGCGATTGCTGAGCTCGACGTCGACGCTTCGTTTGACCTCGGGGTGGGCTTCGACGATGGCACGGATTCGGGCGGCAAGCTGGGCGCTGCGCGCGGTCACGTCCTGTCCCGGCACGACGTCAGGTTCCATGGGCTCGAGGTGGATGTCGACGCGGGCCACGTCCGGGAGCTCGGCGCGCAGCGAGCGCTCGAGCGCCCGGCTCGTGCGCGAAGCCGCATCGAGAGTCTGGTCGCCAGGGAGCTTGGCGTGCATGGTGAGGTGCAGCGAGCCGTCGGCCTCCCTCTCGACGGTCACATTGTGGAGGTCACGGAAACCGCCGTTCCGCGCCGCGGCGGCATGGATCCTCTCCACTAGGTCACCCTCCTGCTGCTGGCCTTCCACCGCAACGGCGAGGTCGAGGCCCGGCAACACGGCGAGCGCGCGCCCCTTGACGCTTTCGACCAGTGCGCTGGCGGCCTCGACCGAAAGCATTCGCCCTGTCGCGATGCTGACGTCACCGATCAGGTTCGGGCCCGAGCGTCGCACTCGCACCGACCGCACCTCGCGCACGCCGTCAACCTCCCGGATGGCTTCTCGAAGCTGCTCCTCGGCACCGGCGGGTGCACGGTCGATCAGGATGTCGCCTGAGCGCCACGCGAGCATCCCGGCCGCGCGGGCAACGATTCCGGCGACCAGCAGCGCGGCGACCGAGTCGGCCCACGAAAGGCCCATGCGGACGCCGACCAGTCCCGCGATGACTCCCAACGTCGCGAGGACGTCGGCCACGCGGTTCGTGGCATCCGCAAGCATCGCCTCGCTCGAGACCAGGCGGCCGACGCGACGCAGGATCGCAGCCCGCCCAGCTTCGATGACCACGGTCGCGATCAGCAACGCGAACGCGTACACGGCCGGGTTCACCACCGACCCGCCCGCCGCCAGCCTCCGGATCGCCTCGAATGCGATCAACACCGCGGTCACCAGCAGGAGGATGCCTTCCGCAAACGCCGCGAGGTTCTCCGCCCGCCCATGTCCGTAGGGATGCTCGGTGTCCGCCGGCTTGCGCGATGTACGCACGGCGACGAGGGTGAAGACGCTCGCGGCGAGGTCCAGGAACGAGTGGGCGGCCTCGCTCAGGATGCCGAGGCTGCCCGTCAGCAGCCCGACCACGACCTTGGCCACCACGATGGCCACGCCGATGGCGACGGAGCCCAGCGCGACGAGCTCTGGTCGCCTTTCGAGTCTCTTCACGAGCTCACTTTAAGGGCACGTTTAGAGCACCCTGGAGCGACTTCTAACGGCGGGGGGTTACCTCAGTTTCGCCGCCGACGCGAACAGCTGGTCCTCGGTGCCCAGCGCGATCACCAGGTCCCCGTCGTCGAGGCGTATGTTCCCCGGCGGATTGACGTTCACCGTGCCGTCGCCTTTGCGCACGGCCAGCACCTTGGCCGCGTCCGCCGTCAAGAGGCCGGCCTCCTCAAGCGTCTGTCCCTCTGCTTTGGTCCCAGAAGTGATGACCATCTCCTCGACGCCGATCCCCGCCTCGCCGTGATGCAGGGTGTCGAGCACGTCCACCATCGCGGGCCGGATCGCCAGCTCCGCCATCCGGTGTCCGGCCATGAGGTAGGGAGAGATCGTCCGCGTGGCGCCGGCGAGCTCCAGGCGCCGGATCGACTCGGGACGGCCGGCGCGGGCGACGATGTAGAGGTTCGGGTTGAGGGCCCGAGCGGCGAGCACGATGTAGACGGCACGCTCGTCGGAATCGACCGCGGAGACCAAACCTCGCGCGCGCTCGATTCCCGCCTGCTTCAGGATCTCCTCTTTCGACGCGTCGCCGTCGATGTGCAGATGGCGTTCGGCGCGAATTCGTTCCAGCGCCTCCTCGGTTTGGTCGATCACCACGTACGGGACCTTGTGTTCCTCGAACTCGGCCACGATCTGGGTCCCGATGCGCCCGTAGCCGCAGATGATGAAGTGATCGCGTAGGTGATTGAGATCTCGTTCCAACTGCCGGTCCCTCCGATACCTGCCGAATGCATTGTCGGTCAGCGTCTCGGCGAAGACGCCGAAGCCGTAGAGCATGGTCGCCACACCGACGACGATCAGTCCACTGCTGAACATCCTGCCGGCGACGCCTTGCGGATGGACCTCGGTGTAGCCGACGGTGCTGATCGTGATGATCACCATGTAGAAGGAGTCGAGGAAGTTCCAGCCGTTGATCAGCATGTAGCCGGCGACGCCGACTGCGATCACGATGGCGAGCAGGATGAAGGCGAGTCGAAAGCGGAGCAGGGGATGCTCCATGCGCATCGAGATGGAGCCTAGCCGCCCCCGCCCGGGCCTTCAAGACCCGGTTTGGTCATCTTGCCCAGGTCCAGCACCTTGTTGAGCTGCCGCTCGTTGACGCCGCGCCCGCGCGCGAGCTGACGGATCGAGCGGCCTGTGCGCATCGATTCCTTTGCGAGCTTGCCGGCCTCGTCATAGCCGATCACGGGGTTGAGCGCGGTCGCGAGCATCGGACTTCGCTCGACCAGCTCCGGTCCGCGGTCGGTCGCCAGCAGACCTTCCACGCAGCGCTCGGAGAAATTGCGCGACGCGGCGGCCAGCAGGGTGATGGACTCGAGAATCGCGGCGCCGGCCACGGGCATCATCACGTTCAGCTCGAAAAGGCTGCCCGCCTGTCCTGAGACGACGACCGTCGCGTCGTTGCCGTAGACACGCGCGATCACCATCAGGAGCGACTCGATGATCACCGGGTTGACCTTGCCGGGCATGATGCTCGACCCCGGCTGTGTCTCCGGCAGGCGCAGCTCGCCAAGCCCCGCGATGGGACCTGTGCCCATGAGGCGGATATCGGAGCCGATTTTCCAGAGGCTCGTCCCGATCGTCCGCAGCGCGCCGTGCGCTGCGACCAGCGCGTCGATCGCTGCCTGGGCGTGGAAGTGATTCGGCGCTTCTCGCACCTGCAGCCGCGTGGCTTTGGCCAGACGCGCCGTGGCGAGGCGTGCGTACTGGGGATGTGAGTTGAGCCCCGTGCCGACGGCCGTGCCGCCGAGCGGGACCCGCGTGAGCTCGTCGACGGCGGCCCGGGCGCGGCGGATCGACTCCTCCACCTGGCCCGCGAAGCCCCGGAACTCCTGCCCGAGCCGGATCGGAGTCGCGTCCTGGAGGTGAGTCCGCCCGGTTTTGATCACGGGCCAGAACTCTTTCGACTTCGCCTCGAGGGCACGCCGCAGGCGCTCGAGCGCGGGCACGAGCTCCTCCTGGAGGGCCATCGCGGCGGCGAGCTGGATCGCGGTCGGGATCACATCGTTGGACGACTGGCACAGGTTCACGTGGTCGTTGGGATGGACGAGCTTCGAGCCCCGCTCACCGCCGAGGATCTCGGTCGCGCGGTTCGCGATGACCTCGTTCGCGTTCGTGTTCGTCGAGGTGCCGGAGCCAGTCTGGTAGACGTCGATCGGAAATTGGTCGTCGAGCTTGCCGTCGATGACTTCCTGAGCCGCCGCCGCGATCGCGCGCGCCCGGCGGCGAGGAAGCAGCCCCAGCTCGCGGTTCGTCTGAGCCGCGGCTCGCTTGACCATGCCCAGGGCACGGATGAACCGTCGCGGCATGGCCTGGCCGGAGATCGGGAAGTTCAGGACAGCGCGTTGGGTCGACGCACCGTAGTACGCGTCGGCGGGGACCTCCATCTCTCCCATGGAGTCCCGCTCTACTCGCGTCCTCTTCGCCACGGCCAGATTCTAGGCTGGTGCTGTGACGCGTCTGGCCGCCCTCGACATCGGCTCCAACACTGTGCATGTCCTGGTCGCCGACGTGGTCCGCGGCAAGCTCGAAGACGTCGCGCACTACGTGGAGATGCCGGAGCTGGGAGCGCAGGTCGCGCGGACCGGTGCGATCGGCCCTGGCGGCGCGGCTGCACTGCGAGCCCTGCGCAAAGTCCTGGCCGGGGCCAGAAAAGACGGCTACGACCAGCTCCTCGCCTGCGCCACCGAAGCCGTGCGTCGTGCAACGGACGGGCGTGCTTTTGCCCGGCAGGCCGGTGAGATCATCGGCGTTCCCGTCCGGATAATCTCCGCCAGGCGCGAGGCACAGCTGAGCTTCCTCGGCGCCGCGAGCCGCCACGCCTCCCGGCGCGAATGGGCGCTGGTGGACCTGGGGGGCGCTTCGACGGAGGTCGTGGTGGCGCGCGGCCGCGAGATGGTGACATCCGCTGCCCTGGAGATCGGCTCTGGCGTGCTCGCATCGAAATTCCTTTCCGATCCACCCCGACCCGAGGAGCGCGCCCGCCTGCGCAAAGCGGCGCTGCGCGAATTGACGCACGCCCCGGACGGCGACGTCGAACGGCTGGTCGCCACCGGCGGCACGGCCTCCAACCTCCCCGCCGTGCTGGCGCGACGGAACCCGCCTGCGGTCCTCACGACCGCCGACCTGCTGGCCTGCGAGGCGAAGCTGGACCGGCATCGGGCCGGCCAGGTGGGGGGCGAGGTCGGCTTGCCCGCGAACCGGGTCAAGGCCCTGCGGGCGGGGGTGGAGGCGCTCCTTCTGTTTCTGGACTGGTACGGGCTGACGGTCTTGCACGTCAGCCATGAGGGGCTCCGCCACGGGATGTTGCTCGCTTACCTGGAACATCAAGGGAGTTGGTGGCGGGAACCACCCCACGAAATGGCGTGATTTCGTGGGGATCCCGGAAACGATGGGTAAATTAGGTTTGTGGACCGCGTAAGCGAGAGCGGAGCGAGGCTAAGGGTCGGCCTCGGCCTGACCCTGGCCGTCCTCGTGATCGAGCTTGCCGGGGGTCTTTTCTCACATTCCCTCGCCCTCCTGTCCGATGCCGGCCATGTGTTGATGGACGTTTTCGCGCTGGGCCTCGCCTGGTTCGCTGTCGAGCAGTCGAAGCGCCCGGCCGACCACCGCCGGACCTACGGCTACCACCGCATCAGCATCCTGGCCGCGTTCCTGAACGCGATCACCTTGATCGTCATCGTGCTGGCCATCGCCTTCGAGGCGGTGCGCCGGTTCATGCATCCTGAGCAGGTTCAAGGCGGGGTAGTGATCGCCACGGCGCTGGTCGGGATCGCGATCAATGCCTTCATCCTGCTCACCCTTCGCGGCGAAAGCCGCAACCTCAACCTGCGCGCGGCGATGCTTCACGTGACGGGTGATGTCGCGGCGTCCGTGGGCGTGGTCATCGCCGGTGGTGTGATCTTGCTCACCGGCTGGCTCTACATCGACCCGATCCTTTCCGTCGCCATCGCTGGCCTCATCGCCTACGGGGCGTGGGGCATCGTCCGCGAGACGGTCAACCTCTTGATGGAAGGCACGCCGCGCGAGGTTGATCTCGCGGCGGTCACCGCAGAGATCAATGGCGCCAAGCTCGTCACGGGCGTGCACGACCTACACGTATGGGCGCTGTCCTCGGACGAGATGGCGCTGAGCTGCCACATCGTCATCGGCGATACATCGCTCGGCGATGCGGAGCACGTCGTGCGCGATCTCGAGAGCAGGCTGTGCGACCGCTTCGCGATCGGCCACACGACGATCCAGGTGGAGAGCTGCCATCCGTGCGGCGAGATTCACCACGGAGCGGGCGAGCACAACCACCCGCACCGCGTCTTCACCACTTAGACGCGCGGGTCTTCGACGAGGTGGAGCCTAAGGCCCGATTCATTCGGGCCGTCGCCATAGGTCCCACTCCAGATGCCTCCGGGAGGACATGCCGGATAGTCCGGCGCGAGGTTTGCTTCGGGCTTCAGCCCGGTTCGTCCTGACTATCCGGGGCCGTCGCTATGTAGGTAGCAGCGCCTCCTCGCGCTGGAGGATTCGGCGAGCAACCGCGATGGCTGACGCGTAGGTCGAGTCCATCCCTCGGTAGCTGAGCCCACGCGCGCCCAGGGTGCGCGCCTGCGTATAGGGGGTGTCTGATGCGTAGTGGACGATGCCGAGGTCGAAGTTCACCTGGGCCATGTTGACGCTCTCGTTGACGGGGTAGCGATCCGGCTGACCGATCTCGAAGCAAGCGTCCAGATACGGCCCGGCTTCCATCTCGACCACCGTGTACCGCCCCTGGTAGTAGAAGTCGAGGTAGTCGCGGTTCTGCAAGAACGTGCCCCGCACAGTGACGGCGCGTTGATTGTCGAGCGCCGAGCCGTAGACGAGATTCGGCTGCACGTCGCTCGCGGTGAAGCAGTTGTCCAGCCAGTACGTGTTTCCGGAGTGCTCGTTGTAGACGACGTTCGGGATCATCACGTCGCCGACATCAGCGTTGAGCGTGGCCGCCTTGCCGAGCACATAGACACCGGCCACCCACGCCGCCTGCTCCGCAACCTGGCGGAGGATGTGATACGCGGCTTCGCCCAACGGATAGTCGACGTTGACGATGCACGCGTCCGAGGCACGGAGCTTCTTCTCGTCGACAGCGCCGACGCGTGGATCGATCGCTGCCGCGTCGAGCTTCGACAGCATGAAGACCTGCGCCGCCGAGTCGACACCGGTGCCGACCGCGGCGATGTGCCGGATGCCGTTCGCGGCCTCGAGCTCGGCCCGCCACTTGCGGAGCCGGTCCCGATCGGGGCTCGCGTCAAACACCTGGCGCGCGCCGTAGTACAGCCAGTTCTGCCGCGACGCCCGGCTGTGCCCCGCCTCGAGCTTGCGTCTTTCGGTGTCGAGATCGCGGTCACTCCTGCCGATCCAGTCGACGATCTCGTTCTCGATCCGGCGCGCCACGCCGGTGAGCACGTTCACCAGGCTGTGTGCGTTCGAGGAAACGAAATAGATCGGGGCGTCGCGCGCGCCCAGGTCATCCATCGCCGCGGCGACCGGCATCCACCAGCGGCTGGCGTTGCGCGCGTAGCCGAGATGGCTGCCGCCGATCAAGCGCAGGACGATTCGGCACTCGTCGCGCTTGATGGCCGCCAGATTGGCGTCGAAGTCTTCGCCCCACGCCTCGCGGAGCCGCCGCCAGTCGTCGGGCGTCGCGCCGGCGGCCTGCCTGGCGTCTTCATCCGACAGGCCGACCTCCTGCAGCGCGCGATGCAGCTTGTTCCACTCGATCTGGAAGGCGACGACCGTGGGCACGAGGTCGTCGATGTCCGACTTGGAGGCGATCAGCACGGCCAGCGTGTTCTTGCCGTCGTGGTACCACCGCCGTCGCCGGGCGGGTGCCTTTACCGCGTCCCAGCTCAGAATCTCGGCGCCGAGCACGGCCCGGAATCCCTGAGGGCTCTGACCCATGATGATGCGGCGACAGCTCGCGATAGCTGCCGGCAGGCGCCGCACGGCGTAGAGCAGCGCGCCCATATCGGATTGCGGTTGAGCGGCCAAAGGATGAAGGACCGAGCCCATGCCCAGGTGGGCCTGGACCAGTGACTCCACCTTGATGTCGCCCGAGCTCTGCAGCATGGTCGTATACGTGCGGACGTAGAGCTCGACCGCGTGCTTGCCGGTCCACCCTGGTGATGGACCCGAACCGGGCGGCGCTTCCATGTGCCGAGTGTAGAGAAGCGACTTACAAATGCATAAAGAAGGCGAGCGCGTCCCCGTGGGACAGTGGGCGCATGAACACTAGAGTCTGGAAGCTGCTTCACCTCCGCGCCGCCGGCTTCGCGGTGGGCGCGGTTGCCATCGCCGGTATCGCCGTCGTCGCGACCGCCTCAGCCGCGGGGATGAGCTTTGGTTTCCGCCCGTCCGCAACGCAGTCTTCGCAGTCCAATGACGCGGCGCTGACCGCCGTCCAGGCAAGGGCGACGTCCGCCGCATGCGGCGAGTTCATGAAGCACTTCGCCGTCGAGATCGGCAAGAGCCAGGCCGACATCAACTCCGCGTTTCAGCGAGCGATCGCGGACACCCTTGTCGATGAGGTCAAGGCCGGGCATCTGACACAGGCTCAGGCGGACGCCATCAAGCAAAAGCTCGCCGGCCAGAGTCCGTGCACGCTGCCGAGCCTCGCCCCACGTGGAGACAAGACGGCGATCGGTGCGTACATGGCGCAGTACCTGACCGCGGCGGCGTCAGCGCTTGGCATCAGCGAAACACAGCTGAAGACCGACCTGAAGAATGGTCAGTCGCTGTCTCAGGTCGCTTTGGCGCAGAAGGTTTCCGAAGCGGATTTCCGGACCAGGCTGATCGCCAAGCTGAAGCCGGTCCTCGACCAAGCCGTCAGCGACAAGAAGATCACCTCTGCCCAGGAGCAGGCGATCGTGAACCGGCTGCAGGCCGCGCCGCTGCCGCTGTGGAACCGACCTGAAAAGCACAAGCCGACGCCGGCCGCGACTCCCTCGTCGGGCTAGTTCAGCTCATCGGGCGGCGGGGTGCCGCCCAGCCGGCGCATCAGCTCCTCGAGCAGCTGGCGCGTCTCCGGATCGGCCATCAGCCGCTCTTGCATCTGCTCCGCGGAGCGGCGGATCTCAGGGTCGGACATGAGGCGCTCGGACATCGCCTGGAAGCGCGAGGTCATGTCCTTCATCGCTGACTCCTGGGCGACCTGGATCAGGATCGGCTGGCTGGCCGCCGCGGCAACCGCCTCGACCTGGACCCGGACCATCTCGATCCCTTTACAGCCGAGACACTCGCCTTTCAGGCCGCAATGACAGAGCTGAGGGCGCAGGCGGTCGAGCGCCGCGTGAAGGTCGGAGAGGTCGATCGGTCCCGCCACGCAGCAAATCTACGAGTCTTGCGACTTGCCCGTGTACATCGCCTCGATCTGTTGGCGATAGTGGTCGGCAACCACGTTTCGCTTGACGTCAAGCTTCAGCGACAGCTCGCCCGCATCCTCCGTGAAGTCGCGCTCCAGCAGCGTGAAGTATTTGATCGTCTCCCACCGGCCTAAGTGCGCGTTCACCTCGTCGACGGTCTTCTGGATCGATGCCCTGACGGCGGACTCGTCCAGGCCTTGCTTCTTGGCTTCGTTCCAGTCCGCGACGACCAGCGCCGTGACGTAAGGCCTGCCTTCGCCGATGACGATCGCGCGCAGCACCAGCGGATTTCTCATCAGGCCATGCTCGAGCGGGAGAGGGGCGATGTACTTGCCACCCGCGGTCTTGAAAAGCGACTTCTTGCGGTCGGTGATCTTGAGAAACCCGTCTTCGTCGATCACTCCGATGTCGCCCGTGTAGATCCAGCCCTCCTTCAGCACTTCAGCGGTAGCGGTGGGGTTCTTGTGGTAACCGAGCATGTTTCCCGGACCCTTGACCAGGATCTCGCCGTCCTCCGCGATCCTGACCTCGACGCCCGGAAACGGCTTGCCGACGGTGAGGAACTTGTGCTCGCGCAGCGTGTTCGAGCAGGCCCCGGACGAGGTCTCTGTCATCCCCCACCCGTTGAGGATCGGAACTCCGATCGACCAGAAGAACTCCTCGATCTCGCGCGCCAGGCCTGCGCCGCCGCTGATGAAAAAGCGCAGCCGGCCGCCCGTCAGCCGCTTGCGAAGCGGGGCGAGGACGAACCTGTCCGCCACCTTGTGTTGCACTCGCAGCCAGCGCCCCGGCGTCTTGGCGTGAAAGTGCTGCTTCCCGACCTCGACCGCCCAGTCGAACAACCTGCGCCGCGTCGGACTTGCGTCGCGCACGCGTGCCATGACGGCCGTATACATCTTTTCGTACATGCGCGGCACGCTGCACATTACCGTCGGCTGAACCTCGGACAGCTCAGCGGTCAGGTGATCCGCGCCGCGGGAGATCCACGCCTGGCCGCCATAGATCATGCCGACGAAGATGTCGTTGATCCGCTCGAAGACATGCGCGTAGGGCAAGAACGAAAGCGCGGAGTCGGCATCCGTGATGGGGTGCACTTTGACCGCCGCTTCGCTGATGTCGACCAGGTTGCGGTGCGCGAGCTCGACACCCTTCGGATCGCCGGTCGTGCCCGAGGTGTAGACGATCGTGCAGAGGTCGTCAGGCCGGACCCGTGACAGGCGTGCGGCGATCTCGGCGATTTGAGTCGGTCCTCGGCTGACCCACCGCGCGACTTCGTCGTCCATCAACGCGACCTTCTTCAAGCTGAGCTTGGCCGCGAGCTTTTGATTCGACGCGATGGCGAACGCGGCGCTCGAGTTGTCGATGATCTTGTCCGCGATCTCCGGCGTGGAGTTGGGATAGATGGGCACCGTGATCGCGCCGGCCGCCTGGATGCCGAAGTCGCAGTACAGCCATTCGAGGCTGTTCTCGCCGATCAGGATCACGCAGTCGCCGGGCTTGACGTCTGCTTCGATCAATCCGGACGCAACCGCGAGAACGTCGCGCCGCATCGCGTTCCAGCTCTCGACCTGCCACACCTCTCCTTGCAGGTAGTGCACGAGAGGTCGCTCGCCATACTTCGCGGCCTGGCGGAGGAAGACGCCCAGGGTCGTCCGGCGGTTGACCGTCTCGGGATCGAGCTCTAGCGTGCCGGCTGCCGGGGCCCTTACGGAAGACGTGGCGTTACTTGACCGCTTTGATGGTCAGCGTCAGGGTGCCAGACGGAACGCTGACCGTCACCTTGTCGCCCTTCTTCTTGCCGACGAGAGCGCGACCGACGGGCGAGTCGACCGAGATGCGCCCCGCCGACGGGTCGCTCTCGACGGCGCCGACGAGGTGGTACGTCTCAGTCTCACCCTCGTGGTCGGTCACCTCGATCGTCGACCCAGGGCCCACGATGCTCGAGTGCGTGTCCTTGATGATCTGGGCGCGGCCGATCATCTCCTGCAGCTCGTAGATGCGGCCGTCCAGGAGCCCGACTTCTTCCTTCGCCTGCTCGTACTCGGGGTTGTCTTCGATGTCCCCCGGCTGGAAGGCTTCCTTCAAGCGCTCGCCGGCTTCGGCGCGGCGCGTGAGGGCGACCTCGAGATCGCGCTTGAGCTTCTCGAGGCCCTCCGGAGTCAGCAAAACAGGTTCGGTTAGATCCATACCCAGCCTTGATTGAATAATAGCCCGGCGTATGGATCCCTCTGATCTCAGGGCTGACCTCGCCGAACGGCTGGCGAATGATAGGCCAATCGATGCGGAGACGTTCAACGCGGCCTGCTTCATGCTCTCGCGCGCGCTCGAAAATCTCGAGTTCAGCGTGCCCGAGGCGGCGCCTCTGGTGCGCCGCCTGCTGAGGGTGGCGGGGCGGGTCGTCATCGACACCGCCACGCCTGAGGCGTCCGCCGAGGTGTGGCCCAACACGCAGGAGATGGCCGTCCAGTGGATCGACGAAGCCCTGCGCGCGCTGGGCTACGAGGCTGTCAGCTCGTCTAGTTGATCAGACGCGCCGCTGGAGGCACCGGGGAGTAGTTCGGGTTGAAGTCGATGCCTGCCTGGCCGCCGCCGGCGACCTTCGCCGTGTAGCAGATCACCTGGCCCGCGAGAGGCGAGCGGTCACCGCCGCTGATCGTCCAGTCCATGCCTGGTGTGTAGATGGTGCCGATGTACTGGGTGGACGCTCCCCCGTTCATGGTCGCGGAGCACGTGTTGGCGGCCGGCGCGTAGATGACGATCCAGTTGTACTGAACCCCGCTGAAGACATACGTCGCGCCCTGGGAGTTCTGATTGAAGCACGACCCTGCGGGGAAGTAGAACTGGACCCCACCCGGTGTGATGGCGGAGCCAAGGCAGGGTGCGTTGATGTTGCCAGGGTTCGGCGAGGGCTGGCAGTAGTTCTCGTTCGCGACGTCTCCGGCGGTGTAGGGCGAGTATTCAAGTGACATCGGGGCGTTCTCCTGGGACAGAAGGTTCGCCGGCGGCGGGCAGTTGCTGAAGCACTGCGGCGCGTCCTCCCTCGTCGGCGGCGTGCAGCCGATTGTCCTGGTCTGGGCGTAGCACACCGTCGCCGGGTTGGCGATCATGGTGTCGTTGATGTTGTACACCGTCGCGCCGGCGGCGGGGAAGACGGGTGACTGCGCGGCCGCACCCAGCGTCCACGCGGTGCCGTTGGGATACGGCCCGACAGGGTTTCCGTTGACGAAGCCGGGAGCGTTGTATTTTCCGACCCAGCCGAACTGGCTCTGGTTCCCGTTGCAGCCCTGCGGGTTCAGGTACACGTTGTAGTACTGGGCGCCGGGCGCGTTCTTGGTGATGTTGATGCTGATCCCGACGCTCGAAGGCGAGTTCAAGGTCCCGGTGACTGTGTTGGGCGTCAGATGGCAGGAGGATGGCGCGCTCTCCCGTCGGCAGCCCGGCGCCGCGAAGCACGGGTTCGGCGAGACCGTCGGGTCGATGAACCGGTCGTATCGGACCGAGGTCACCTCGACGCCCCACCTGTTATTCCGGCCCTGGGTGTCATTCACGCCCGTGTTACAGCCCGCAGGCGTCACAGGTGAAAGGTCGGTGCACGTAGGCGCAAGGAGGACGGTCTGTCCGACCGCGCCGTTCGTGACCGTGAAGTGGCCCGCGCAGCCCACACCGTTTTGATCCCAGAACTGGGGGTCGGCGAGGGAAGTGGTTGAAAGCGGCTGGTGCAGCATCTCGTCCGGCGCCCTCAGCTCGTTGGAGAGGAGGCTTCCGTTGGCGTCGGAGCTGTAGTCGTTGAGCCAGTTGTAGACGCCCGCGTCGAGGAAGGCGCAGCTGGCTGAGCCACCGGACAGGTGAAAGCTGTTGTACCGACCCGGCTGCATCTCCGTCCACGTCCCGCGGTTGTATTGGCTGTACGCCTCAGCCGTCGCGTAATACGGGACGGAGGTGGCCAGGAAGCCGGGGTCGGGCAGAGTCGGGGCCGGGACCACCCCGGTGCCCTGGATGTCGCCGGGCCGGCACGGCGGCGAGTAAGGCACGAACCCAGGGTCTGAGTTGTAGCAGTAGTACTGCGCGTCGCCGCAGTTCGAGCCGGCTGCGCCATAGCAGTTTCCCGCCTCGTGCAGGTTGCTGTCGAGGCACGCTTGGCCGTTGCTGTACACGTCGCCCAGCACCGTCAGCTGCGCCGACCCGGTGAGGTTCATCGAGCACCTGTCGGTGCTCAAAGTCAGCAGTGCAGGGGTTTGCCGCTGGTTGCCCACGATCGAGGTGGCCGTCGCGCTGATCGGGATCGTCCTTGCTCCGCCGAAGATTTGCATGAACGCGAGGGCCAGGCTGTGGTTCGTCGTGTAGACGAACTGGTAGCCGTTGAACTGCGTGTCCGTCGCCACGATCGTCAGCGAGTAGCCGCCTCCGAACGTGTAGTCGTAGGTGTCCTGGTCAAGCGCGCCGGTCGCGCCGACGTACGCATGTGTGTGCGAAGCCGTCTGGATGCCGGTGTAGATCCGCAGGTTGCGCTGGTACAGAGCAACGGACTGGTCGATCGACAGGGTGAGGTCCGTGTAGTTCTCGAACCAGTCCCCGGCAGCGAGCGCGGATGCGTCGACGGCGGACTGCTGGTCGCGCCGGTCGACGTAGCCGCGGCCGGAGTCGATCGCCAGCCCCAGCATGCCGAACAGGACGAGGATGAGCAGGGCGATCAGGACGATCGCCTGGCCTTCTTGCAAGCTGCGCTTGCGGGGCTTAGTTGGAGTACTCGGCACGGTAGACCGCATATGCAGTGATGACGACGTTGTTGCCAACTGCTTGCTGTATCAGTGGAGTGATCGGCTGGAACGTGTACCAGAGCGTCACTTTGATCGGCTCGTTGCCGGTCGCGGGAGTGACGTTGTTGCATCCAGCGCCCATGTTCGGTGGCGGGTAGGAACCCAGGCCGCCGCGCGGCCCGTTCGGCGTGCCGTTCCCGGCGGTGGTCGGGTCCGTGATGAAGATCCAGCCGGTGTTTGCGGCCGGCTTCGACGGGGATCCCTGCGGGATTCCACCGTTGGGCAACGGGCCGTTCGGACAGGCGGGGTTGTTGGCAAGGTTCATGATCACGGCATGGCCGGCGATGGCGTTCGCGACATCGGTGTCGGTCGGCCAGGTGTGTGAGCCGCCGTTCGGGTCGATGAAGTAAGAGGCTCGCACCGCGACGCGGGCGCCCTCGTTCGCGGCTTGCTGGAGCGTGATGTACAGGTACAGGCCGCGGCCGAAGTCGATGATGCCGAACGTCAGCAGCAGGATGACCGGTGCGATGATCGCAAACTCGGTCAGGCCCTGGGACCGCTCGCTTCGGAAGTATGCCTTCAGCCGTTCGAGCCGTTCTTTCATGGCTTGCCCTGGATCGTGAAATGCTCGTTGTAGGCGAGGTTCAGGCCGGAGCCGAAAAGTCCCTGGATGAAAGGTGTGATGAGCTGGAATCGCATCAACAGCGCGACGTTGATGTCACCCAACCAGTAAGAGTTGTCAGTGGGGTGGGCGGGCATCGTGCCGGAGGCACTCCCGCTGGGGGCCGTATAGCAGATATAGACGTTCACGTTCTGCAAGGCGGCTGGAAAAGCCGCCGCGGGGTAGGGCTTGTTGTTGACGCCGTTGCCGTCCGTGGGAGCCAGGCACCCGCCGGCGTTCATCAGGTGGATCTGGCTGTCCTGGAACCCGGCGCCGTAGAGCGCCTGCTTGACTGCAGTCATCACGTCCGCGTCGTCCAGGAAGTTGTTTTCGCGCGCGGCGGTGTTGAACCAGGCCCCATGGCGAGCGCCTTCGCGGGCGGCGCCCTGCAGAGACACGGAGAAGTAGAAGGCGCGGGATAGGTCGAGCAGCCCCATCATCAGCAGCAGCAGGACCGTCGAGGAGATGGCGAATTCCACCAGCGACTGACCGCGCTGCCGAGGGCGGTGAACGGTCGTTCGACCTCCAGTCGGCATCGTCAGGCGACATTTAAGCAATCGGGAATGCATTCTGTTCGCGCTAACGTGGAAAAAGCCCATTTCGCGCGCCAAAAGCGCAAGGAATCTGTAAGCGCAGCCCTCGAGGTCTAGCCAGGTGGGTCCAGCATGGGAGCCTCGAGCTGGTGGGGCCTGACCGCCTTCCTGGGCCGTACGCTCCGAAACTGGACCTTGCGCAGCAAACGGGCGCGGCGGCCGTCGAGGTCGTTCGCTTCCTCGGGCATTCGCCGGCGTGCGTCCTCGACGACCGACAGCGCCCGTAGCGGATCGCGCCGCCGCCATTCGAGCAAGCGCGCCCGGGCGACGGAAACGCGGATATCGTCGGTGACGCTCGACTCGAGCCAGCCCAGGAGCTGGTCGGCCGCGGCGATCGAACCTCGCCGCACGAGGCGGCGCGTGAGCAGCAACCCCGCTGTCGCCGCGGCCTCACCTTTCGCAAACGCCGTCGCGTTGCGCAGCGCTCGCCATCCGTCGGCGCGGGCACCGCGCCGCCAGCGGTGGCGTCCGAGGGCGAGCCAATCCTCGGCGTTCATGTCCACGTCCCCACCGCTTAAGCGGCGGAGCAAGCGCGAATGCAGATGCACGAGGCTGATCACGTCGAGACGGTTGTGCTCGAGCGCGGCCTCCAGAAAATCGAGAGAGCCGGCCCGCAAGAAGTCGAAGTAAGCATCCGGCACCAGCGCACTCGGTAGTGGATCGTCGCGCT
>WNGI01000401.1_pt1 | contig 37130 bp, 33 predicted proteins | sample 5400621 | NCBI WGS metagenome assembly WNGI01 (sample SAMN13153374, study PRJNA577476) | soil metagenome | isolation source: 20 cm soil or saprolite under Garry oak tree replicate 1 | place: USA:California | collected 2016-06-15
CGAGCCGCACGTGTTCCTGGTAAAGCGGCGTTTTTTTCTCAGCAGCGCTGCTCACGCGGCCAAGCTAGATGCCGAGGTGGTACACGCAACCATCACTCCTTGCGAACTCGAACTATTTGAAGGGAAGCGACGCTTTCGCTAGCATTCCGAGCATTATGACGTGGCTGGACAAACTCGAACGGCGCATCGGTTTTCTCGCCATTCCCGGCTTGCTCCGTTACGTCGGCTTTCTTACTGCGCTCGTCTTCGTGCTCGAGAAAGTGAATCCGGGTTATCTCCGACTGCTCGACCTCGATCCTGTCGCAGTCATGCACGGCGAAGTCTGGCGGCTGGTTACCTACATTTTCATTCCGCAAATGGCGAGCATGCTGCCATTACCCGATTGGGTGAACGTCGCTTTTTACATTCTCTTTCTCTGGTGGATGGGTAACGGGCTCGAATCAGCCTGGGGCGCTTTTAAACTTACCATTTTCTATTTGCTCGGGATGGTCGGCACCACTGTCGCAGCCTTTTTCTTTGGTGCCGCTTTTTCGAATTTGATGCTGACCGCTTCGCTTTTTTTCGCTTTTGCCCGTTTTTACCCCGATCTCGTTATCTATTTCGCCTACATCCTGCCGTTAAAGGTGAAATGGATCGCCTGGTTTTCGGCTGCGGTTTTGCTTGTGCAAATCGCCGTCGGCTCTATGCAATTTCGCGCTGCCGCTATTTGCGCAATGGCGAATTATTTGATCTTTTTCGGCCCCGCCATCATCCACGATGCCCGCCACCGCCGTGAAGTGACGACTCGCCGTCGTCGTTTTGAAATGCAAACCCGCGAAACCGAAGCGGAGGCGTTGCATCGTTGCGCGATTTGTGGAGCGACGGAAGTGACGGACCCAAATCTCGAATTTCGGGTGGCGCGCAATGGCGAAGAATATTGTCTTCCGCACTTGCCGAAACCCCAACCCGCTGGCACGACGAGCAGCAAAAGCTCCGGGTAGCGCTCGCGTCTCGCAAGACGCGCATGCATCTTGACCGGCCCTCTTCAGAACGGAAACTAACCCGATGGCCGACAAGAACGCTCCCCTCATTCCCGAACAAGGCTGGCATTGTCTCCACCTTTTTTATCGGATCGATTTCCCACAATGGCAGCTGCTCACTGCCGATGAACAGCGCATGGCCAAGATTGCGCTCTCGGAGATCGTGCAGGAAATCCGCGCCACAGAAAAGACGCAGTTGCTCACGCTTAGTGTCGTTACGCCGAAAGCGGATCTTGGCTTCATGCTAATCACGCCTGATTTGCACACGGCGAATTTTTTTGAAAAACGCCTCAATCTTTCTCTGGGCGCCGGCGTGCTGGAGCCGGTTTACAGCTATCTTTCGCTGACCGAAGAAAGCGAATACACCACCACGGCCGAGCAGTACGCCGAAACGCTCGCGCGCGAGCAGAATCTAAAACCAGGCACGACGGAGTTTGATGCCGCGATGAAAACCTTCGCGGAACGGATGGCGCATTATCGGGAGGAACGTGTTTATCCAACACTGCCGGATTGGCCGGTGGTCTGCTTTTACAATATGAGCAAACGACGCGGCGAACAGCGGAACTGGTATGCCATGCCGTTTGACGAACGCCGCAAATTGATGGGCGGCCACGCCAAGGTTGGTCGCGAATTTGCCGGCAAAGTAAAACAACTCATTACCGGATCGACTGGACTCGACGACGCCGAATGGGGTGTGACGCTTTTTGCGCGCGACACTTTCCAGATTAAGAAAATCGTCTACGAAATGCGTTTTGATCCTGTAAGCGCGGAGTACGCGGATTTCGGTGAATTTTTTGTCGGCATTCAATTGCCGCTCGATGAATTGTTCCGCCGGCTGCAGCTGTAAATCCTGCTCCCCTCCTAATTGGCAGCTGAACATGAGCAGGAGTATGAGCAAGAGCAGGAGTTAAGAGGATGGGTGACAGAGCGGTCGATTGTGCACGCCTGGAAAGCGTGTGTGCCGCAAGGCACCAGGGGTTCGAATCCCCTCCCATCCGTTAACTCTTCCTCCTCCTCTTAATCTTAATCTATTCGTATTCCAATCCGTTTAATCCGCGGTCGACTCTTGCAACGTCAGCGCAAGTCGCGCCTCTTCATTGTCTGCAAATCCTGCCGCAATTTTACGATATGCGCCCGCGGTACCACCCCGCGAATATTGGCTCCCGGATAAATGATGCAATCTCGGCCGATCACCGTGCCAGGATTGACGACCGCATTGCAACCGATCTCGGTCCGGTCGCCGATGATCGCGCCAAATTTCGTCAGTCCGGTCGGAATTGTCCGGTCGGCGGCGGCGACGGAAATTTCGCGATGATCGAGTTTTACATTCGATAAAATCACGCCTGCGCCTAGATGCGCGCGAAATCCTAAAATGGAATCGCCCACATAATTGAAGTGGGGCACCTGCGCTTCATCGCAAAGGATGCAATTCTTGAACTCGCACGAGTTCCCCATTACGACGCCATTGCCGACGATGACGTTTTCGCGCACGTAACAGCCACTGCGGATATGGCACTTCTCGCCGATCCAGGCCGGCCCTTTTATGACGGCGCCTTGTTCGACGATGGTGCCACTGCCAATGAAGACGGTATTGCTGATGAACGGTTTTCCCATCAACTGTCCCAGCACCGCCGGTTTCAAACGAAATTGCAGATAACTTGCGATTTGTTTGAGCGCGTCCCAAATGAAGCGTTGATTCTCGAAAAGTTTGGCGTGGGTGGTGTGCTCGAGTGCAATGAACTCGGCGGGCGCGAATGCTTCTTCAGGGCTTAATGCCTGCACGGCGGGTAATTTTTTGTCCGTCTTTGGTGTCCCGCACTTCCCAGCCGCGGGCGTTTAATTCCCGCCGCAATTCATCGCTTTTTTGCCAGTCGTTGGCAAGTCTGGCAGTACGACGGGCTTCAACCAGCGTTTCAATCTCTGGTGGCAACGCGGTCGTTTGCGTGGCCTCGAGCGCCAGCACCTGATTAATCTCCTCCCACCATCGCAACCATGCTTTCGCTCCATCGGCGTCGAGTTCTTTCGCGTCCATTGCGCGATTGGTTTCGCGAATGGATTCGAACAAAATGCCGAGAGCGCCGGAAATATTCAGATCGTCATCGAGCGTGGATTGAAAATCGTTGGTCGGAACGGGTCCCGCTCGCTTTCCTGGCGCACCGCTCGCGCTCGTTTCGCGCAAGCGCTGTAGCCATTCATCAATTCGCATTAAGGCCTGCCGCGACTCCTCCATTCCTTCGAAAGTGAAATTCAATTGCGCGCGGTAATGCACTCGCAATAAGGCATAGCGGATTTCGCGCCCGCTGTATCCTTTGGCGGTGACATCACGCAGGGTGTAGAAGTTGCCGAGCGATTTCGACATTTTCTGGTTATCGACCAGCAGGTGCGCGCAATGCAGCCAGTAGCGCACAAATTTTTTTCCGGTCACGCCTTCGCTTTGCGCAATCTCCGCTTCGTGATGTGGAAAAATATTATCGACACCGCCGCAGTGAATATCGATCTGATCGCCCAGCAACGCTGTCGCCATCGCGCTGCACTCGATGTGCCACCCGGGGCGACCACGCCCCCAGGGCGAATCCCACCCAACGTCGCTATCCGCTTCGTCCCACGCTTTCCAAAGCGCAAAATCGCCGATGTTTTCCTTCTCGTACTCATCGCTGCGAACGCGTCCGGTTGGCCGCAATTCTTCCAAATTCAGATGCGCCAGTTTTCCGTAATCGGGAAATTTGTTGATCCGAAAGTAAACGGATTTGTCATCGGCCTGATAGGCGAGATCGTGTTTGATCAGCTCGGAAATCATCTCAATCATGCGCGCGAGGTAACGCGGTTCGGTCGCGCCGGGATATTCGTCGGCGTGTTTGATGCGCAAAGTTTCGAGATCTTCGAAAAATCCCCGCTTGAACGGTTCGGTGAAATCGTTGAGCGAAACTTTCGCTTCTCGTGCGCCGCGAATCGTTTTGTCGTCGACATCGGTAATGTTCATCACCCGATGGATTTTGAAGCTGCGCGTTTCGAGATGCCGCTGCAACAAATCTTCGAAAATGTACGCGCGAAAATTTCCGATGTGGGCATGGCTATAAACCGTTGGCCCGCAAGTGTACATCGAGACGTTGGGCGGATCGCGCGGGGCGAACTCCTCCAGTTGCCGCGAGTAGGTGTTAAACAGCCGGATCATTTTCGAAGAACCGTCATCCCGAGCGAAGTCGAGGAATCCCATGGAGGTTTCCTTTAAGCTTTCGCGGCGGGATCCCTCGACTTCGCTTCGCTCCGCTCGGAATGACGATCACGTTACCTCCACGCTCGCCACCGCCATCGCCGCCATCCCTTCACTACGTCCGATGGCGCCGAGTCCTTCGTTTGTCGTCGCTTTGATGCTGATCGCGTTCGCTTTCACCCCGAGCGCGTCCGCGATCTTCTCCTGCATCGCGGTAATGTGTGGCGAAATTTTTGGCGCTTCCGCCAACACGGTGGCGTCAACGTTTACCACCCGCGCATTTTTTTGTGCGGCGATCGTCGCAACGTGACGCAAAATTTCCATGCTGCTGATTCCGCGAATGGATTCCTCCGTGTTCGGAAAATGTTTTCCGATGTCGCCCGCTCCGAGCGCCCCAAGGATGGCGTCAGCAATGGCATGGGAAAGGACATCGGCATCGGAATGCCCTTGGAGCCCGCGTTTGTGCGCAATTTCGACGCCGCCGAGAATTAATTTCCGTCTGCTAACTAGGCGATGTGCGTCGTAACCGATGCCGCAGCGAAACGCTCTCACAGTTTCAAATCGATCACGCCGTTGGATGCGATGATGCTGTAACGATCGGGCATGTCAGTGCGCGGTTTCATTTCCACCGAACCGCCGGCCGTTTCCACCAGAATCCAACCGGCGGCAACGTCCCACAGACTAATGCCCTGCTCGATGTAGGCGTCGAATCGGCCGCACGCGACATACGCCATGTCGAGCGCGGCACTGCCGAGCAGCCGGCATTTGCGCGCGCGATGCACCATCGTTTGCAGCAACGGAATCCCGGCTTCGATGGTGGTCCCTGTTTTGGAAAGACCGACCGAAACGATCGCCTCCGCCAAATCCGCACGCTCGCTCACGCGAAATTCGCGGTCGTTTAATTTTGGGGCCGCTCCTTTTTGCGCGGTCCAAAGTTCGTCGCGGATCGGATCAAAAATGACGCCGACGATGATCTCGGCCTGACAACGCAACGCGATGGAGACGCAAAAATGCGGAATGCCGTAGTAATAATTCACCGTCCCGTCAAGTGGATCGACCACCCATTGGAATTCGCTCGATTGATCTCCGACGATTCCCTCTTCGCCGTAGAGTGCGTGTTGCGGAAATTCTTTGAGCAACGATTGCGTGATCAATTCCTGGGCGCGGACATCGATTTCGAGTTTGATGTCGTGCTTGGTGGATTGATTTACTTGCATCGGTTTCTCGAAGTTGTGCCGCAGCATTTCGCCGGCGGCGCAGGCCGCTTTAACGGCGGCGTCGAGATAATGCCTCATGAGAGATTAGCTCGCACAAAGAGGAAGAAGTGCACAAGGAAAACGAATCGGGTTTTGTCGGGCGCGTGTAGCTGCCGCCGTCGCTGGCGGCAGCTCTTGGCAAATTCTGCCGCTGGGGGCAGCGGCAGCTACAACACTCACGCATTAAAAAAACCGGGAGGAGAAATAAATTCTCCTCCCGGGTTAACGTTTGGGTTTTGGCCCCGAAAAGTTTCGGAGCCGTGAAGCGCACTAATGCGTTAGTGCTTCTTTTTCTTCGCTGATTTTTTCTTGGCCGCTTTCTTTCTTTTTGCTGGCATCGACTATTCCCCCCTTTCAATCCGCAATCGCGGTGGGTCTGTGATCGTGACCGCATTTTCATCACTTTCCATTCCGATATTGGGATCACTCAAATCGTTTGCCACCATCATGTCGCAATTCTTTGTAGCAAGTTTCGCGCGAGCGTGTTCTTCCACGTCATTTGTTTCCGCGGCGAAACCAACCACGAAAAAATTTCGCGATTGCGGAAGCGATTTCAAAATGTCGCGGGCCGGAATGAGCTCGAGCGAAAATTTCTCATCGCGTTTTTTGATTTTCTGTTCAGCCACGCGCGCCGGTTTGTAATCCGAGACCGCGGCGCACATCACCAGGACGTCGCAATCGCGCACCGCGACCTGCACTGCATCATGCATTTCATCGCTCGTGATCACCCTGATCAATTTCGCACCGGCCGGCGGCGCTGGATTTACCGGCCCGGAAATGAGAACGACTTCGTGATTCGCTTCGATCGCAGCCGCCGCGACAGCATATCCCATTTTCCCCGAAGAACGATTGCTCAGGAAACGAATCGGATCGATCGGCTCGCGCGTCGGTCCGGCCGTGATGACAAACTTCACGCGATCAATCGATCGTGGCGACGCAGGAGAAATTCGGCGCGAAAGGCGATGTCCTCCACTTTCCAAAGACGGCCAAGGCCTTCGTAACCGCAGGCGAGCATGCCTGCTTCCGGACCGATGAATTCCACCCCGCGCGATTTTAATTTCTCCACGTTCTCCTGGGTCACGGCGTTGTCCCACATTTTTCCGTTCATCGCCGGCGCGATTAAAATCGGCGCGCGCGTGGCCAGTGCGATGGCGGTTAGCGGATGGCTGGCCAGACCGTATGCGAGTTCGGCAATGACGTTTGCAGTCGCGGGTGCAATTAAAAGCAAATCGGCGTTATCCGCGAGCTCGATATGACCAGGCCGCCAATTTTCTTTCTCGTCGAAGAAACTCGTCATCACTGGATTTTTCGAAAGCGTTTGTAACGTCAACGGGGTAATGAATTCGGTTGCGTCATTTGTCATCACCACAAAGACATTGTGGTTTTGTTTCACCAGCAAACTGGCCAGCTCGGCCGATTTGTAGGCGGCGATCGAGCCTGTCACCCCGAGCACGATCGATTTTTGATTCCTGGTTTTCGATTTTGGATTGGCTGCCATGACAACAAACGAAATATCTCGTCATCCCGAGCGAAGTCGAGGGATCCTGGAGCGAAATTTTAAGGGTAACTGCCTCGGGATCCCTCGGCTTTCGGTCGGGATGACCTGAAAAAACGCTTCACTGCAAAATCAACCTGCGACTCAGGATGCGTTCCGCTCCCATGATCTGGCGGAATTTCTGCAAATCTTCCTCCATCGATTTGCTGATAATGGTATAGCGGTAATCGCGCCAAAGCTTCATTTCGCGCGCGGCCGTTTTCAAACGTGCCTCGATTTGCTGCACCGTTTCGGTGCCGCGTTTCGTTAGCCGGCGCCGCAATTCTTCAAGATTTGGCGGCATAATGAAAACGTCAGTCAATGCCTCTCGCACAAAAGGATCGCCGCAGTTGCGAATGGCGGCCGCGCCCTGAGTATCGATGTCGATCAAAACATCGACGCCCTTTTTCAAATTATCGACCAAAGGTTGTCGGAGCGTTCCGTAGTAATGCTCGTGCACCTTGGCGTGTTCGAGAAACTCGCCCGCCTTCATTCGCGCAAGAAAGTCATCTTTGGAAAGAAAGCGGTAATCTTCTCCGTCGATCTCCCCCGAGCGTGCCGGACGGGTGGTGGAGGAAACGGAATAAACGAAATCGGGGGTTTGGCGAAGAGCGTCGCACAACGTCGTCTTACCGGCGCCCGATGGCGCGGAAACAACGAATAGAATTCCGTAGCGCGAAAATTTGTTACTCAAGGTTTTGCACCTGCTCGCGAATTTTCTCCAGCTCGGCCTTGCACGCCACTACTCGCTGCGCGATGTCGGCGTCATTCGCCTTTGCCCCCAGGGTATTGAACTCGCGAAAAATTTCCTGAACGATGAATTCGAGCGCGCGCCCGACCGGCTCTTCTTTGCGCAAATGATGGGCAAATTGCGCGAGGTGACTTTCCAGTCGCGTCAGTTCTTCCGAGATGTCGGAGCGGTCGGCAAAAAGGAAAATTTCCTTAGCCAGCCGCTCGTCATCCTTGCTGATCGGCAAGCCGGTTTTTTCAATTCGTTCAGTCAAGGCCGCCCGGAATTTTTTAACAACGGCGGGATGAAGCGCGCGAATTTCTTTCAGCAATTGTCGAATGGCCTTTAAGCGGCGGATTAAATCTTTCGCCAGATGCCTGCCTTCGCGCTCGCGCATTTTAATCAGATGGTTGAGAGCGGATTCGAGGGCGCGCTCGACCCCGGGCCAGGCGCGTTCGGCCTCAATTGCTTCTTCCGGAGGTCGCACGACCCCAGGGGCCTGCAAAATCGTATCGATAGTGATTTGACCGGGTGCGCCCAGTTTTTTTTGCAATGCGCGCATAGCGTCATGATAAGAACGCGCAAGCTCTACATCGAGAGCGAGACGACGCGTTCCATCCGCGCTGGCATGATGGGCAACCAGCACGTTGGTGCGGCCGCGGGAGATGCGCGCGTTAATCGCCTGACGAATTCGCGCTTCAAGCTCGGTGAGATCGCGCGGCAGGTTAATCGCAATCTCACTTTGTTTACGATTTACCGTGCTCAGTTCCACGCTCAGTTTTACGCCCTCGCAATCGGCTTCGCCGCGGCCGTAGCCAGTCATGCTGCGCATGATTTATTTTCTCGTCATTCCGGGCGAAGTCGAGCCACAACGCAGCGCTCACCCCCTCTTCCCGTCATCCCGAGCGTCAGTCGAGGGATCCCGTCGCGAAGGCTAAAGGTAATTTCAACGGGATCCCTCGACTTCGCTCAGCAGTAGATGCTTCGCCGCGGTCGCGACATCTTTATCGCCGCGACCGGAACAATTCATCACGATGATTTTGTCGGCGGACATTTTGGGCGCGACTTTCGCAATGTGCGCGACGGCATGCGCGGTTTCGAGCGCGGGAATGATGCCTTCTGTTTCCGATAACAATTTGAAACCAGCGAGCGCTTCGTCGTCGGTCGCAAAATCATATTCCACGCGACCGATCTCGCGCAGATAACTGTGTTCGGGACCGACCGCTGCGTAATCGAGCCCCGCGGAAACCGAGTGGGTCAGTTCAATCTGGCCATCCTCGTTCGCGAGCAAAAAAGTTTTTGTTCCTTGAAGAACACCCAGCCTTCCTCCTTGAAATCGCGCCGCGTGTTTGCCGGATTGAATTCCCTCGCCGCCGGCTTCGACGCCAACCATGCGCACGGTCGCATCGCTCAGGAACGGATGGAACAAACCAATGGCATTGCTGCCGCCACCGACGCAGGCGACGAGCAAATCAGGTAGACGCTGTTCGCGGTCGAAAATTTGCTTCCGCGTTTCCTCGCCGATGACGCGTTGAAAATCGCGCACCATCATCGGATAAGGATGGGAACCCAGGGCGCTGCCTAATATATAATGAGTGCTGCGTACATTCGTGACCCAATCGCGCATCGCTTCGCTGATCGCTTCCTTGAGGGTGGCTTGCCCCGCGGTGACAGTCACAACTTTCGCACCCAGAAACTTCATGCGCGCGACGTTGAGCGCCTGGCGTTCCATGTCCACCGCGCCCATGTAAACTACGCATTTGCAACCGAACCGCGCCGCCACCGTAGCGGTGGCAACGCCATGTTGACCCGCGCCGGTCTCAGCGATGATGCGGTTTTTACCCATTCGTTGCGCGAGCAGGATCTGACCGAGCGCATTGTTGATTTTGTGGGCGCCGGTGTGCAGCAAGTCCTCGCGCTTTAAATAAATTTTCGCTCCGCCCAGTTTTTTCGTGAGTCGCTCGGCAAAATAAAGAGGCGTGGGCCGGCCAGCAAAATCGCGGAGCAATCGCGCGAGCTGATTTTGAAACTGCGCATCGTTTTTCGCCCGGTCGTATTCGGCCGCGAGTTCGTGCAATGCTGTCATTAGCGTTTCCGGCACAAACATGCCGCCGTAAACACCGAAGTGGCCGTGCGCATCGGGCAGCGTTTCAATCGCTGGCATGAGAATGGTTTGGCAGAAAAACGGCAATCGTCCAATCAAGCCAGAAGTGCGCGAATGGCACGACGATGGGGCGAGGGCATCGGAATTTTGTTCAAGTGGCGAATGGGAAACCAGCGTTGGTGGGATACAGCCCGGACTGCTTTGCTGCGAAAAACCTGGAGCGTGACCCGATGATGCGTGAATGGAAACGCCGAAACATAAACCGGCCCCCGCGAACTTGACGGCTTTAAGCCGTCAAGTTTGCGGGGCGGTAAAATCCACATCCCGTGCCAGCGCTGGCGACATTGCTCGAGCAACACCGCGCCGGCTTTCGTAGACAAGCCATGTGATTCAGTCAGCCGAACAATTGCGGCACGTCCTCGTTTTCGCGGAAGCGACGCTGGATCACGCGCGCGACAACACTTTTTCGCCGGACAAATTTGGCAACGCGGATTGTGCGCGGTGCAAATGAGGGCGCCGAGATCCATCATTGCGTTTTGGAAATCGCGCGCGCCTTTTTGGGGAACAAGTTTTGCCGAAGCATCCCACAATTTTTGCCGGCCAGAGGTGGAATCGATTGGCGCGCGAATATTGAAAAGGCGTGAGAGAACGCGAGCGGTGTTGGCTTCGACGATGGGCAAGGATTGGTCGAAAGCGAAAATTGCGATGGCATTCGCGGTGTAAAGCCCGATACCCGGTAGCGATCTCAACTCATTGGAATCGTTCGGAAGCCTTCCGCCAAATTTTCCCACGATCATTTTGGCGCAGCGGTGGAGATTGCGAGCTCGCGTATAATAGCCTAAGCCCTGCCAGGCGTGCAGAACGTCCGATTCAGTCGTAGCGGCAAGCGAGCGGATCGTGGGAAAGCGGCGCAGCCACCTATTATAGTAAGGGACAACAGCGGCGGCCTGGGTTTGCTGGAGCATGATTTCGGAAACCAGGATGGCATAGGGATCGCGGCTCTGGCGCCAGGGGAGATCGCGTTTGTGGAGCAAAAACCAGCGATTTAGTATGTGGCGAAACGCTCGTCTGTCATCCCCAGCAAAGTCGAGGGATCCCGTGGAACTACCTCCTGCTGGCGCGACGAGATCCCTCGGTCCGGGCCGGACTGGCGTATTCGCTCGAGATGACGTTGTATTCAAACCAAAATTCTTTGTGTGAACTCTTACACCCATCTGCTCAGTTCTGAACAGGCGGAAAAGCTTCGCGCGCTTTTGCGCGAGCGTGGATTCACCTTCGCGCCGAAGCCCTACACGATTTTTTTTGCGCAGAAGGAAAAGCTAAGCGTGGCCGTTTATGAGAAAGGTCCAAAGATTTTAGTGCAAGGGCGCGGGGTGGAGGATTTCGTAAAGTTCGTCCTCGAGCCGGAGATTTTCGGCGAAGCCTGTCTCGGCTACGAAGAAGTGCATTCGCCGGAAATGTTCGAGCCACATTTTGGCGTGGACGAAAGTGGAAAAGGCGATTTTTTCGGACCGCTGGTGATTGCGGGTGTCTTTGTCGATCGGAAAACTGCGCGTCAACTGCTCGATCTTGGGGTGCAGGACAGTAAACGGATCGGATCGGACGCAAGGATTCATGCGTTGGCAAAAGAAATCCGGCGGATCGCACGTGAGGGAACCGACGTGGTTGCAATCGGGCCCGCGCGTTACAACGAACTTTATAAAAAATTCGGCAATCTCAACAGCCTGCTCGGCTGGGGACACGCCCGCGTCATCGAGAATCTGCTGGCGCGGAAGCCGGACTGCCCGAGATCGCTCTCCGATAAATTTGCCGATGCACGAGTGATCGAAAATGCACTCTTGCGCCACGGCCGGAGAATTCGGATCGAGCAGCGGCCGCGCGCGGAATCAGACATCGCGGTGGCGGCAGCATCGATCTTGGCGCGTGAAGCGTTTATCGATTGGCTGGAGCGAAAGGGAAAGGAGCTGGGGGTGAAGCTTGGCCGTGGTGTTTCAGGCGAAATCAAAAGCACCGCGGCCGCAATCGTCGAAAAGCATGGGCCGGAAATGCTTTTCCAAATCGGAAAAGTCCATTTTCGCACTGCGCATGAAGTAGCGCCGGACGCCTTTCCCGCGCCGCCGCCAAAACGAGCCTGGGTGCGTTAACCACCACGGCCAACGCTGGAAAGGCAGGGTTCCTGCTCTGCAACGAGCAATTTCGTCTCTTTTTTGTGGAAACTCGCATCCTGATTCAGAATCCAGATCCAGTCTTCGAAGACCGGTTACTGTCGATTTTTGACATGACGGATGAATGCGAGACGCGCATTGTCCGAACGGTTTCCGAAGCGGTTGCAATATTGATCGCAGAGAGTTTCGATGGCTTGATCATCGAGGGAGAACCGGAATCTGCGGTCGAGAGTGCCACCGTGGCGCGACAACATTTTCCATCGTTGAAGCTCTTATGCGCGCCATGGCAGCGCCCGTCGGCAGATTCAATCCGGACTGCTCAACAACAGCAGATTCCGCTGACGAAAAGCGCAGCGTCCACCAAAAAGCTGCATCGCGAGGTGCGGCGTTTTCTGAATGGTCTCGATAGTCATTCGGGCGCATCGGCGGAAGGGATCGACCCGTGTCACTCTTTGATTGGAGATTTGAACCAATTTTCGGCGGCCGAAATTCTGCAAATGACGTGCATGGGGCAACGTAGCGGACGCTTTACCTTTAAGTCGGGACGCGGCAACAGCGAAATCTATCTGCACCAAGGGGAGGTGCGGCATGCCGCCTATGGAACGCTGGAAGGCGAAGGGGCCCTGGCAGAGATTTTCCGCTGGCGGCAGGGCCGTTTTTATTTTGAAGAGGGGATCATCAGCCAGGAGCAATCGGTCGACCGACCATTGGCCCATCTGCTGCTCGATAATCTGCAAAAATTCGATGAAACCCTTGAGGTAGCCCGCGTCACGCCCATGCAATGAAAGATAAACAAATCGAAACCAAACTGCGTCTGATTTCGCTTCAGCTCGAAAGCTGGAAGAAATTGCACGATCTCATCACCTATGGCCTGGACAAGGCCAAGCCGATCATTTCGGTGGAACAGGAACGGCAATTTACCGAAGTGCGAGCGAATTTGCTGCAGGAAACCGAGCACGTTCTTCGCGAATTGAATTTGTTAGGTGATCTGTCGGGCTGGGCCATGAACGTGTTGAAACGCGGTTCTTCTCTGCGCGCTGTGCGTGAACTTTCAAATGACGAGGCCCGCCGCCTGGAAGTGGAATGGAACGGGGTTTTCACCAAGCTGGGTGTGGCGCAGGGACAGCTGAAATCGCGACGGAAAGCCTTGGCCGAAACAGCCCCATTCAACCATTTCATGAGTCGTCTGCGCGGCGACCGGTGGTGGCATACCCTTTCTAAGGCCGAATATGCCCCTTAATTTTCCGGCGATCTTGGCGAGGGGAATAAAAGCCGCAAATTTTCGGCTTTGCCCACGCAAATTCAAGCGCCAGCGCGATTTATTTGTGGTATATTAACATCAACCTATGGCCAAGTTAACCAAAAGGGACATTGTGGTGGCGATCAGCAACCAGACCGGCATGGTCCAGCACCAGGTTTTCGATGTCGTCCAGCGCACGCTGGATCACATTACGGATAGCCTTGCTAATAATGTGGCAGTGGAGTTGCGAAATTTCGGGGTCTTTCAACCGCGCTTGACCAAACCGCGCGTTGGCCGGAACCCGAACGAGCCGGGGAGCAGCTTCGTTATTCCGGCGCGAGCGACGGTGAAATTCAAGCCGGGGAAAATCATGCGTCAGCGGGTGGAGAAGTTATCGCGCGAATTAAAGGACGCTTCGGAGCGTAAAGCCGCGACCAACGCTCCATCCAGCCCTGCTTGATCGGCCTATCGTTTGTCTACGCTGTTGCCGAGCAGTTGTTGGATCACTTCCTCCAGTCGCTCGAAGTTGATCGGCTTGGTTAAGTGCTCGGAAAATCCGGCCGCTCGGGCGCGGTTAACGTCGTGTTCCATCCCAAAGCCGCTTAGAGCAATGCCGGGCACGCCTCGGCCACGCATTTCCTGCATTAATTCATAGCCGCTGCGGTCAGGCAAACCAATGTCGCTGATCAAGAGATCGAAATTTTCCTGGCGCGCTTTTTCTGCCGCCTGATCGGCGGTGTAGGCGATGGTGATATCGTAACCGCGCCGTTCCAGGATCAATTTCATGCCGGTGCAGGTATCCTCATGGTCATCCACCACGAGCAAGCGCGGCGGACGGGCGGCCGAAACTGGTCTCGACACCGGTTCGGCGCCATTTGCGGGCGACTCGCCATCGCGCACCGCAGGCTCGGCAATTGTGCCGAGACGAACACTGAAGGTAGCGCCGCGGTTCGGGCCGGGACTGGAGGCAGAAATGATTCCGCCATGGGCCAGGACCATGGCCTTCGAAATGGCGAGGCCCAGCCCCAAACCGCCGAATTTTCGCGTGATGGAACTTTGGCCTTGCTCAAAGGCGGTGAAAATTTTCGACACCTTGTCCGGCTCAATCCCAATGCCGGTGTCGCTAATATCGATTTCGATTTGTCCAGGCTGCTGGTTTGAGGTGGTAAGGGATATCCGTCCACCCTCCTCGGTAAACTTGACGCTGTTCTTGATCAGGTTCCAAAAAACCTGTTGCAAGCGCGCCGGATCGCCCTGCACGAAATGGTCATGAGCGTTTAGACTCAACTCGATCTCGAGTGCTTTTTGCGAAATTTCCTCGCGGCAAATTTCAAGTGCGCGCTGCAAGACGTTATGCACGCTTATCGGTTCGAGACTGAGCTTGAGTTTTCCTTTGGCGATGCGCGTGATGTCGAGCAGGTCGTCGATCAGGCGCGCTTCGAGCTCCACATTTCGCCGAATGACGTCGAGTGCCTGACGCACTTCGGCTGAATCAGCCACGTGTGTTTCCAACGCCGCAACCATCGCGATGACGGGCGAAAGGGGATTGCGTAATTCGTGAGAAAGAAGCGCAAGAAATTGATCTTTGGCAGCATTCGCGCTCAGCAGTTCGTTGCGCAGCGTCATATCGCGCGTTTTTTCTTCCACGAAATAGAGCACGCCCTGAATGTGCTGGCGCGAATCGAGCAGGCGCAGAAGGTTGACATTGCAAAAACGTGTCGCGCCAGTGCGATCGCGGAACGGTTCTTCGATTAGTTGATACGGCCTGCCGGTCGCGAGCACATTCTCGATTATGGTTGGTGATACGATTTTGATCTGGTCGTAGGTCGCGGCCCCAATGTCGGTTCCGGCTGGGAGCTGGCCAATCTGCAACGCCATTTGCGCAAAGGCGTCGTTCACATGCAAAAAGCGGTGTGTTTCAGGGTCAACTAATGCAATGCCGATCGGCATGTTGGCCAAAATCTTTTGGTTGAAGCTGACTTCGCGCTCGATCCGACGCGCGGATTCCGCCTGCCGCCGATAAAATCTTCCTGCGAGGATGGCAGCGACCAGCGTGCCGGCAATCAACCACCCTGCCGGGACCGTGATTTTACGTAGCAAATCATGCACCGGTGCGTAGGCGATTTCTTCCGGTTGGCGGATGATTGCCAGCCATTGCGCCGACTCCAGCGGCTCGAAGGAGTAGATGTTGCCGTCTCGGCTAAGATGGCCGGTTTGCTCCTTTTGAATGTGGGAGATCAGTTTCGCTTCCGCAGGGGGGCTTGGTTTGGTCTCCGATTTGAAGTCGGCCGTAAAAAGCGGGAAACCTTGCTGATCGACAATTTGGCAGACGGTCCGGTCGGTGAACGAAATCGAGGAGAGACGTCGGCCAATCCGTTCGATCAAAATAGAAGCGCCGATATAGCCGATGGTTTTGCCGTCGCGCGTTCGCACTGCGCCCACAACATCAGTGACCATCCGGCCGTCGACTGGCCTCTGGTGAACGGGCGAAACGTAGGTGCTGGTTCCACGGTCGGCACCGTCTTTCCAAATATGGGGATGGAATGGCTGGCCTCGTAGATTCGGCGCGGCCGGTAGAGTACCGAGGAGTTTACCGTCGGCCGCAGCGATGAACATTCCGTCAATCCGCGGATAAGAGAAAAACTTCTCTGCGATCCACTGCTGGGCAGCGTCCTGAGGAATAGGCGCGGCGAAAAGACGCTCCATATCAGGAAGGGTTTGATAATAGGAGACGATGCTGGCGGTGCTGGCCAGGTCGTCATCGACCAAATGACCGATGAGCTGGACAAAGGTCTGGCGGTCACGCAAAATTTTTGATTCCAGGGTCTTTTTGAGGGTGGTGTAAGAGACCAGCAACATCAGAATCGATGGCACCCACCCGGCGAGCAGCACCGTCAAAACGATATCAAAGCGTTCGAGATTTCTTCCCCTTTTTTTGGTCGTAACTGGTCCGATTGCCATCGTCGGTAGCGACTATATTAACACAAAATCGCTCCCGCTCCGAGAAGCGAACCCCATGCCGCCGGCCTGCGAAAGGAACGAGCGATTTCGCTTTCGCGACACGATAAATGGTTGTGTGCTTTTAACTTCACGCCGGTAGGCGCAAGCGAACCTGCCTTTTTTTGATTTGACGACACCCCCAGAAGCGGCATCATGTCGCCCTTGCAGAGTAATCGGCAAGGCAGTCTGGATTCCTAAGGCAAGGAGGCATGTTTTCATTCATCTGGACAATCTGTTACCTCAGCGTGCTCGTCGGCCTTTCGGCTTACGGCCTGCATCGCTACTTTATTATCTACCTCTTTCTCAAGAATCGGAAACGCGCGCCGGTGCCGGCGGGCCGATTCGAACAATTGCCGGTCGTGACCGTGCAGTTGCCTATCTTCAACGAAGTCTATGTGGTGGAGAGATTGCTGCGCTCGGTCAGCCAATTGGATTACCCACGCGATCGGCTGCAAATCCAAGTGCTCGACGATTCGACCGACGACACGCGCGAGCTTACAACGAATTGTGCGGCGGAATTGCGTGAGCGCGGTTTCGATGTCGAACTGATTCATCGAGTCGACCGCACCGGCTTCAAAGCGGGCGCCCTGGAGCGAGGCTTGGCTACCGCGCGCGGTGAATTCGTCTGTATTCTCGATGCCGATTTTGTTCCACCGCCGCATTTGCTGTGCAAGACGGTCGATTTCTTTACCGATCCGAAAGTGGGGATGATTCAAACGCGCTGGGGCCATTTGAATCGCGGCTATTCCTTGCTCACCCGGGTGCAGGCGATGTTTCTCGACGGCCATCTCGTTCTCGAACAAACCGCGCGCTCGCGCAGCGGTCGCTTTTTCAACTTCAACGGAACGGCCGGGCTCTGGCGAAAATCGTGCATTGGAGAGGCGGGCGGCTGGCAGCATGACACCCTGACCGAGGACCTTGATCTGAGTTACCGCGCGCAACTGGCCGGCTGGAAATTTATTTTTCTACCCGACGTTGTTACCCCGGCCGAGCTGCCGGTTGATATGAATGGCTTCAAGTCGCAGCAGCATCGTTGGACGAAAGGCTCCATCCAGACCTGCAAAAAACTGCTGCCGGAAATTTGGCGAAGTAAGCTGCCGATGCCGATCAAACTGGAGGCGACCGGCCATCTTGTTTCCAATTTCGCGTATTTGCTTCTCGCTTGTCTTGTTGTCCTGCTCCATCCCTCGACCGGCGGACCGCAATCGGGCTGGGTGCGAACGCTCCTTATTGATGTGCCGATCTTTCTGACCGCTTCCGTCTCGGTCGCAGTCTTTTACATTTGCGCACAGCGCGAACTGCATCCGAGAACTTGGATGAAGGAAATCATGCTTTTGCCCTGCCTGCTCGCACTTGGAGTCGGCCTGTCGCTAAATAACGCCCGCGCCGTCCTCGAAGCGGTGTTCAATCATAAATCAGATTTCACCCGCACCCCAAAATATGGCATAGAACGCAAGGCCCAGCCCTGGCGCAATTGCCGCTATATGCCTCTCAAATCGGTACTGCCTGCGGCTGAGATGTTTTTTGCGATTTACTTTAGCTACTTTGTTTGGTACGCGATTGAGCACCGGCAATTTCTTTCGGTCCCATTCTTGCTTATGTTTCAATTTGGGTTTCTTTACGTCTCATTTTGCTCGGTCATACAATGGCTACCGAAATTCAATTGGAACAACGGCAGGGCCCCTGACGCGCTGCCCGCTTAGACGCACCTATGTCTCGCCTTCGTTGGTTCATGCTAATTGCGGTGGTTGCGCCGGGAGCTACCCCATTGCCCGCGCAGTTAGTCCAGCCAAACGTGATCGTCAGTGTGCGCGATCAAAAATTGATGCTTCTCGACAACGGCGGTAATACCGCAGTTTACCCCGTTTCCACCTCCAAATTCGGGCTCGGCGATAGGTGGGGTTCGATGGCTACGCCGCTCGGCACTCTTCAGGTTGCTCAGAAAATCGGTGACCACGCGCCTGTCGGCGCTGTTTTTCACAACCGCCGTTTCACCGGCGAAATTTTGCAGCCGAATACGCCTGGCCGCGATCCTATCATAACCCGCATCATCTGGCTGCGCGGTTTGGAAGCTGCCAACGCGCACGCTTATAACCGGGGCATTTACATTCACGGAACGCCGGAGGAGAAAACGATCGGCCGACCCGCCAGCTACGGTTGTATTCGAATGAAATCGTCCGATGTCTACTCGCTTTACGCGCAGTTACCTATCGGCGCAATCGTGCAAATCACGGCGGACCGTTTGCCAAAGGTGAGTCGCGCGGCCAAGGGGACCCTCGTTTCTGCACCGGCTTCCACTCGCGGTCCGACTCACGCCGTTTTCACGGTCGATTCGTCAAAGCCAGGTGCGGAGAAAGCAAGCGTGACGCCGCTTGCGCCCAAGACGTCGGTCGCGCCGGCAAAGAAATCGGATTCTACCGCCTGGTTGCGGAACGCGCGCGCCTGAGTGCGCACTCGCGGTTGACAAACAGGAGCGCATCCATGACGCTCCCGCCCGCAATTTTTTGATCGCATGGCCAACACCAAATCCGCTGCCAAACGTGCGCGCCAGACCGAGCGCCGAGCTCTTCGCAATCGCCGCGTTTTGAGCCGTATTCGGACGTTAAGTAAGCGCGCGGCCAACGCCGACGCACCGGCGACCGATATCAACGCACTCATTTCTGCGATAGATAAAGCGGCCAAGCGCGGAATTATTCATCGCAACGCCGCCATCCGTCGCAAAGCCAGACTGACGCGCGCTCGCGCTAGCGCCAGCAAGTAAAGGGAGCCCCGCGCGTTTAGCGTTGCATCTGGCGCAGGACAGATAAACTTGCTGTCCGATGATTCCGGCTTTGTTTCTCATCATTTGTGTCGTCGCTTTTCGGGCGATGACGGGTCTCCTCATTCACTCCGGTGCTGCTACCTGGCTCTCGAACTTCGCGCCTCTCGCCGCCATCGCGCTTTGTTGCGCCGCCTATCTCCCGCGGCGCTACAAATTCGCGCTACCTCTGAGCACTCTCTTCATTTCTGATTTAATTCTGAATGCCACTTACCACGCACCGCTTTTCGATCCGCAAATTCTTTGCCGCTACCTCGCGTTAGCGATCGTCGGGTTAATCGGCTTCGCCCTGCGCAGACGCGCTTCGTGGAAAACAATGTTGCCTGCGTCGCTCGCCGGGTCATTGATTTTTTATGGAATTACGAATGCTTTTTCCTGGCTGACCGATCCCGGTTACGCGAAAAATTTGGCGGGGTTAGTTCAAGCGTTGACCATTGGCCTGCCACAATATGGGACCACGCCCAGCTGGATGTTTTTCCGCAATTCACTCCTGAGCGACCTTGCCTTCACCGCCGTCTTCATTCTGTTGATGCGCGCACAATCGCCACGCACTAGCGCAGAAGTCGCGATCGCTCGCGCTGCCTGATTTCCATGCAGCCAGCGGAGCAGCGCGACGAGGTCGAGATGCTCTGGTTGATGTTGCTCATCCGGCGTTTTGAAGAAAGAGCCAGCCAGCAATATCAAGCGCAGAAGATCGGCGGTTTTTGCCATCTCTACATCGGCCAGGAAGCGGTTGTAACTGGCGCCATCGCGGCGACCCGATTCGACGATTACATCATCACCGCCTATCGCGATCATGCCCACGCTTTGGCCCGCGGAACCAGCGCCAATGCCTGCATGGCGGAACTTTTCGGCAAAGATACCGGCTGTTCCCGCGGGCTGGGCGGTTCGATGCATTTTTTCGACAAGGAACATCACATGTACGGTGGACACGCCATTGTGGCCGCCCATGTGCCGCTGGCCTGCGGCCTCGCTTTCGCTTGCAAATATCGAAATGAAGATCGCGTTACCCTTTGCTTTTTCGGCGACGGCGCCATCAATCAGGGCTCCTTTCACGAAGCCCTGAATCTCGCCGCCCTTTTCAAGTTGCCGGTGATTTTTATTTGCGAGAACAATCTCTTTGCCATGGGAACCTCGGTGGAGCGTTCCACTTCGCTCAAACAAATCATCGATCGCGCCGAAGGTTATGACATTCCGAGTTGTGTAGTGGACGGCATGAATTTTCGTCAAGTCCGCGACACTTTGAGCGAAGTGGTCGCATCAATTCGCAAGGATCCGCATCCGGCGTTTGTCGAGGCGCGCACCTATCGCTATCGCGGCCACTCCATGTCTGATCCCGCGAGCTATCGAACGAAGGAACAACTCGAAAAATATCGTCTGGACGACCCGATTACACGGTTGCGCGCGCAGCTGGCGCGCGAAGGAAAACTGAGCAACGAGAAATTTGATGAGCTGGACAAGGAAGCGAAACAAATCGCGCTCGACAGTGTGAAGTTTGCCGAGCAAAGCCCCGAGCCGCCACTCGAGAAACTTTACGATTACACTTACGCTTCATGAGCAGCAACATGCGCGAGATCACTTACAGGCAGGCGCTAAATGAAGCGCTGGCGGAAGAATTGGCACGCGATCCGAATGTCTTTCTCATGGGCGAGGAGGTGGCGGAATACAACGGCGCCTACAAAATTTCACAGGGTCTGCTTGAACGCTTTGGCCCCAAGCGAATCATCGACACGCCAATTTCCGAAAACGGATTTGCCGGACTCGGTGTCGGTGCCGCCATGGTTGGACTGCGTCCGATCATCGAATTCATGACCTTCAGTTTTTCGCTCGTCGCGTTTGATCAGGTGGTGAACAACGCTCCTAACATGCTGACAATGAGCGGCGGCCAGTTCAATATTCCGATCACCTTTCGCGGGCCGAACGGTCCGGCCCATCAGCTCGGCGCGACCCACTCGCATGCGACCGAATGTTTGTATGCCAACGTACCGGGGCTGAAAGTTTGCACGCCGGCGACGCCGCGCGACGCCAAAGGCCTGTTGAAAACCGCAGTGCGCGACAACAATCCGGTGCTGGTGCTTGAATCCGAACTGCTTTACAGCTCGAAAGGCATGATCGAACCGGCGGAAACGGAATTGCTCATTCCACTGGGCGAAGCGGAGATCAAACGCGAAGGCTCGGACGTGACGATTCTTTGTTATGCACAAACGGTGGCGCTCGCGCTGGTAGTGGCGGAGAAGCTCGAGGACGAAGATATCAGCGCGGAAGTTTTGGATTTGCGTTCGATCAAACCGCTCGACGAACGCGCGATTTACGATTCGGTCGCGAAAACACATCGGGTAGTGATTGTGGAACAGGACCGGCCATTTTGCGGCGTGGGCGCGGAAATTTGTTATCGCATTCAGAAAAATATTTTCGACGAACTCGATGCCCCGATTGGGCGCGTCTCGCAGGAAGATGTGCCCATGCCGTACAACGAACGACTGGAAAGCGCGGTTTTGCCGAACGCGGAGAAGCTCATCGCCGCTGTGAAAAAACTTTGTTATGCGTGAGTGACGTTAAAAGAGTTACAAAGGTTAAATCGTTAAAACGGAGGAGCTCTTCGCCTTTTTTAACGTTGTAACCCTTTTAACATTTTAACCTGTTATTGCCCGATGCCTGAAATCCAGATGCCCAAATTGAGTGACACGATGACGGAGGGAACTCTCATCGCGTGGAAAAAGAAAAAAGGCGACAAGGTTTCGGCCGGCGACGTCATCGCCGAAATCGAGACCGACAAGGCGACGATGGAATGGGAATCGCCCGAGGACGGAACCCTCACCGAAATTTACGTGGAAGAAGGCGGCAAAGTGGAAGTCGGCCAACGGATCGCCTTTATCGGCGAGGAGGGCGAAGCCGCTCCAAAGGAAGAGAAAAAGGCGCCTGAGAAAAAACAAAAAAAAGAAGAGCCGCCAGAGAAAGAAGCGAAGAAAACTGAAGAGACAAAACGGGAGCAAGCCGAAACGGAAAAGCCCACGCCGGCGAAGGCGAAAGAGGGAGAGACAGCGCCGCCGCAAGAGGGAAAGGTAGCGGAGAAAAGAGAATCCACGGCGCAACGGGATTCTGTAGAGGCAGGCGTGTCGCCTGCACCGAAGCAGCCGACACGGCTGCCACCACAGAAAACTGCGGAAGATGCGCGGGTCAAAGCATCGCCAGTCGCGCGACGGATCGCGGTCGAGCTCGGTGTTGACCTTGCGAGTGTGAAAGGAACCGGTCCGGAAGGCCGCGTAACCGAGACTGACGTACGCGCTGCTGGCAAATCGAAACCCGTAGAGGCAGGCGTGTCGCCCGCACAAAAGCAGGCGACACGCCTGCCACTACAGGGCGTGGGATCGCGAATCAATCTTTCCGGAATGCGCAAAGGCATTGCCGAACGTCTTGTGCAAAGCAAAGCGCCGGTCCCGCATTTTTATCTCAACATCGATATCGATGCCGGCCCGCTTATGGAAGCGCGCGCGGAGTTAAAATCAGCCGGCGAAGAGGCGGACACATCAAAGATCACGGTGAACGATTTCGTTTTGAAAGCAGCGGTGATGGCAGCAGTGAAAGTGCCAAAGGTAAATGCTTCGTTCGATAACGATGCCATCGTGCAATATGCGGATATCGATCTTGGCATCGCCGTCGCGATCGAGGATGGATTGCTCACGCCGGTGATTCGCGCCGCGCAGAACAAATCACTGCGGGAAATAAGCGAGCTAGCCAAAGACCTGGCCAGCCGCGCCCGCAACAAACGTATGAAGCCGGAAGAATTTCAGGGCGGAAGTTTTACGGTCTCGAATCTCGGCGGCATGGGGATCGACAGTTTCTCCGCCATCATTAATCCACCACAAGGCTTCATTCTTGCCGTCGGCAAAATCAACAAAATGCCGGTCATCGATAATTGCGACCAGATGGTCGTCGGTCATCGCATGTCGATCTGGATGAGCTGCGACCATCGCGTGATCGACGGCGCGCTCGGCGCAGTCTATCTCAAAGAACTCCGCCACTTATTGGAAAATCCAGCGCTGCTGTTGGTCTAACGTTTCGCCGCGGATTGGGGAGCAGGCTGGCAGCCTGCGCTTCCCGGACGGAGAGCGCGTCGCTAGCTAGTTAGGGCACCGTGGCGGCGATTCCTCGCCGCCGGTCAATTGAAGGTAACGAGAAATCTTCGTCCTGCGGATTTGATTCGCGAGTAGCGGGCTAGGACGCCGTTATTTCCCAAAGCATGAAATCATCCAACTCTTGCCGTGTTCGTTGCGTCGCCAGCGCGACGACGGTGGCGTCGTCGAGAAAACCGATTGCAGGGATGGCGTCGGGGATTACATCAAGGGGACTAACGACGTAGATGACCGCCGCGATCAGGATGACGAGCGCGCTTTCCGTGACTTCGTGATATTCGCCTCGGTAGTAGGCGCGGATCAAGCGCAGCATCGTCTGAAAGTACGGCCAAGTGTCTCCGAACGAGTCCGTCGGCAGTGACATCGCCACCTTGGCTGCATCCTGAAATAGGCCGCGCAATCGGAGCGGATCATCGACGTACGCCTTCGCGCTTCTCACTGCCTGCGCAAACTCCGCTTCGAGTCGTGCCTTAAGCGTGGAATCGACCTCCAGTTTTCGTCTTGTTTTGGGCGCTGACTTCTTGTTTGGCGCTTTGGTTTTTGCCTTCGCGTTTCTCATTTCAGTGTTCTCAAATCAGCGCGAATTGTAGGGCGGCCATCTTGGCCGCCAACAAAAAGAAACGACGGCGAAGATCGCCGCCCTACAATTCTTCGCAATTCGAATGAGGTCTTCATTTAACGGCGTCTGATTCGCATTCGCGAGTTACGCTTTCGTTGCCAGCACGAGCGGTGATGGGCCGGGTGCTTCGAGCGTGCGCGCATTTTTGAACCCGGTTTCTTCCAGCCAGCGCTTGATTTCGTTGAAGGAAAAAGTGTCGCCGCTTTCGGTGTTGACCAGCATGTTGACGGCGAACATCAGACCATTCAGCGGCTCGGTCCGTTCATCGTTGACCAGCCATTCGCCGATGGCAATGGTGCCGCCCGACTTGAGGGCGTTAGCTGTTTTTTTCAGCAGCTTGCGGCTGCGGTCTTCGCCTTCGCTGTGCAGAATGTGACCGAGGGTGGCGATGTCGTAGCCTTCGCCGAAATCAGCATCTAGTAAGTCACCTTCGATAAATTTGAAACGGTCCCCTACGCCAAATTTTTGCGTGATGCGTTTGGTTGTTGGAATCATGCCGACCCAATCGACCGCGGTCACTTGCACGCGCGGCGATTTTTGCGCCAGGACAATTCCCCAGATTCCTGAGCCGGAGGCGAGATCGAGAACGCGCACTTCGTTTGTCGCATCGGCGAGTTTCAGATGGTCGGCCAGCGCCTGCGCGCTGCCGTGACTCATCGGAATGATGTTCTCGACCAGCTCGCTGAAAAACTCTGTCCCGGGCCCCTCCTGATTTCGCGCTTCCGCCGGCCGACCGGTACGAACGATTTCATCCAACTTCAGCCAATGCTGCATCAGCCGCACCCGATTCATGCTGAAAAATCCGGCCAGAGTCCCGGGTTTGTTGCTGACAAGAAAGGCTTCGCTCTCCGGCGTGAGCGCATATTTATCGCCGCTTTTCTTGAGTAATTCGAGGCCGACGAGCGCGTTCATGATCGCGCGCAAACCTCGAACCGATGCTCCAGTTTGCCGGCTCATTTCTTCAACGTTCTTCGCTCCGCCTGCGAGGGTGTCGAAAACCTCGTTCGCCACTGCCGCGCCAATGATCAACGGCGGCGCGTAAGCGGAACCAAACTGCATCAAACGCTCTGGAGTGACCTTGAGTTCCTCGATTTTCGCCATGGAAATTTCCGACGATAGGTTGAAACACCGATTGCGCACTTCGAAGCAAAAGGCAAAATGCAATCGATGGTGGACGAACCGGCCCGGTTAAGAATCGTCTCCTTCGCCATTCACTCGGCCCGTGGAGTGATTCGCGATCAATCGACACGACGGTGGATCATGTTCATCACGCTCGTGATTGCAATGCTCATGCTCTTTTTCGGCACCACTTTCCTGCAACCGTTGCTCTCACCACGCGAACATCCGGGCTGGTTCATCCTTTTCTGGGTGGCCTGCGCCTGGTTGACTCTAACCGCACTCCTTCTCGCGCTTTTCGATTTACTGATGTTGCGGGCACAAGGACGCGCCGCGCGAAAAATCTCGGGCGAAAAACTCGATCGCGATTGAACGAATATAAAACGCGCCAGGAAATGGAAGCAGACGAAGGTCGTCTGCTCGCTCCTTTTGCCCAAAAGTCAGGCGAATCGCGAGGCCGGCAATTTCCCGAACCGCGTCATGCTTATCGCACCGAATTTCAGCGCGATCGCGCCCGCATCATTCATTCACGGGCCTTTCGTCGTCTGGAATACAAAACCCAGGTTTTCCTCAACGGCACCGGCGATCATTTGCGCACGCGATTGACTCATACGATTGAAGTCGCTTCGATTAGTCGCACGATCGCGCGGGCGTTGCGCTTGAACGAAGACCTGGCCGAGGCCATCGCTCTCGCGCACGATCTCGGCCACTCGCCTTTCGGCCATTCCGGCGAAGAAATGCTGGCAGAATGTATGCGCGAACACGGCGGGTTCGAGCACAACCGCCAAAGTTTGCGCGTCGTTGAGTTGCTCGAGAACCCGTATCCGAAATTTCCCGGCTTGAATCTGACCCTCGAAGTACGGGAAGGATTGGACAAAACGCAAGTGAGCTCACTCGAAGCCCAGGTTGCGGATTTGGCCGATGAGATCACCTATTATAGTCATGACCTCGATGACGCGATCGACTTCGACGTTCTTAATTTCGCGCAGCTTGGAGAAGTCGATGTTTGGAAAGTGGCGGCCGATTCCGTGCATGCACGTTATCCCAACCTGCGCGAGCCGGATCTGCACAAGCTCATCATTCGCGACATCATTGATCGTCAGGTGCGGGACGTGATCGTGACCAGCGCGGAGCAAATCACATCGGTGAAAGTTCAATCCCGAGACGATGTCCGGAATCAGTCTGTCCTCATTCGATATGGTGACGATCTGGCAGAGGCCAATCGAGCGCTCCGGAAATTTTTGTATCAGAATGTTTATTACCACCCGCGGGTGGCGGAGGTAAACCAACGGGCGTGTGAGATGCTGCGAAAGATTTTCGAAAGTTACCTTCTTGATCCGAGCCGGCTTGGGGATGCGGCGGCTCGGCGGATCGAGCGCGAAGGGTTGCATCGAACGGTGTGCGATTACATCGCCGGCATGACCGATCGATATTTGATGGAAGAATATGCCAGAGTGGGGAATTGACTCAGGTCAACCCGGCGGGTGAAATCCGAACTGGGCTTGCAGTTCGCCCCAGAGCCAATCAACAAACCAATCTTTTTGGACTGAGTTTGCTTGCGCGGCCGCAAGTGCTTCCGCTTTTTCGACACTTCCATTTAAGCAGTAGAGATAAGTGAGCAGGAAGAAGTCGTTAATATTTGAGAAGCCGCGGTCCTTCTCCGTCTCGAGCAGTTCAATTGCTGCAGGAAAATCGCGTCGAGCCAGCGCACCCGCGATCAGATCAGGCGATGCTTCTGCCGGCACGGAACGCGATCGCGCAACGAATTTTTCAGCGAGGGCGAGACGAAACTCATCGCTATTCTGAACAGCCAGAACCGGTGTGCGCAGCCGGCTGTGACGTAAATAAAGATCGAGATCGGCCAGCCAGTTGCTCCCCGATATCTCCGAGATAAATCGCATTTCGCGAACGAGAAAGAAAAGATCAAGGGACTTTCGCCACTCCTGCGGCCAGATTTCTTTGATAAAAGAGGAGGAAAGAAAACGATGAAGTGCGGCAGAGGTGTCGAAGTAATTGCGGCCGAATTGGTATGCGGATTTCAGGTCGGGATGTGTGTCGGTCAAACGTTTGGGATAAAAATCGCTCAACGGTTCGATCCCCTCCGTGATCCGATTGATTTCTTCACTATCCATCACAAATAAGCCGGACATTTGTTCGGGCGACTCAATACCGATCCGGCCCAAGTCTGAGCTTACCTTCGCGTCGCTCCAGAATAAGCGAGCTAATTCCTGATCCGGCCGTTGTAGGCGACCTTTGCTTCCCATCATTATCCATTCCAAATCGCACGTCGCCCAAACGGACGCGTTCGGGAAGACATTGTGGAAGGCGCGCAGGATTGCTTTCGTTTCGTCGATCGTCAGCTGGGAGATGGGCAACCAAAACGTGGCAATGCCGCCATCCTTAAGGTGGTCGTGCATAAGCTCGAAAAACTGTTGCGTGTAGAGATTGACCGTGCCGGCTACCTTCAAGGGTGGCGGTTCACCGGTGATAATGTCGTAGCGATCCGGGCCGGCCTGGAGAAAGAAGCGACCGTCCTGGACAAACGTCGTAACGCGAGGATCGCGCAACGGATTTGAGTATTCGATGCCGGAGTAGGCGCCGGCGAGATCGAAAACTTCCTTCGAAATATCGACCACGTCGAGACGCTTGAGACGCGGATCACGCGTGAACGCATCGGCGGTAATGCCAACGCCGTAACACAATAGGAGAGCATTCTCGCTTTGCGGACGAAGCGCCAGCGGGAGGTAAGCGAATAGGCGCATATAACGCTGACTGCGGGGATGCGTCCCCGACATCGAATAGGCATTCGTTACCAGCCGATAGTAGTAGGGCTCGCCGAAAAGATCGCGCCGCAGCAGCTGGATAGTATCAGCACTGCCTTCGATTTTCTTTTGCAAAACCGATTGATCCGCTTCAAACGGACGGCGAGCATTTTCGAAATGCGTTTCGTTGCGGTGATACGGAAAAACTGTGAGGATGAGAACAAACAAACCGCCCAGGAGAGTCAATGCGAGTCCAGTTGGCCGTCGTAAAGACCAGCTTTGTTTGTCGCAGGTGAGGAGAGCGAGAGCAGCGTAACCCGCCGCGGATAAGACCAAGCTCGATTGGAATCCGACCCAGGGCAGCAAGACAAAACCTGCGAGTATTGGGCCAATGGCGGCGCCAATGGTATTAAACAGAATGGTGAGACCAGCGCTATTCATCCGGTTGGTTAGTTCTTTCTGAACGCAGGTCACGATTACCGGAAGCAAGATCCCGGAGAGAAATGCCACCGGAAACATCAAAGCAAACGATAGTTGCGCGATCTCCGGCCAGGACTCGATGTGGAAGGCTTTGCTATCGCCTTGAAGAACCGGCACTGGAAAGAAAACGTAAGATAAAAGGGTCCCGATAGCGGCCGAGAGCAAGAGAAGCGGAAGGAGTTTTCGCGGCGTTGCCGTTCGGATCGCACTGGCAGCGAGACCGCCAAGTCCAATTCCGGCCAGAACCACGGCAAGCATGGTGCAAAAAGCGGTCGAGCTGGATGCGACGTACAAACGCATAAAGCGGAGCCAGATTACTTCGAGGCCAAGAAAGAGGGTGCCCGCGCCCAGACTAACAAGAAGTAGCTTCCATGGTGTTTGTTTGCCTAACGAGAATTGAAATCCGGTTGCTTCGGTGTGGGCGGGTATTGTTTCGGCGAAGAGCCACGCAATTCCAGCCGCAGCGAGACTCAAACAAGCCGCCGTCAATCCTGTGCCAGGAAGTCCAAATCTTCGGACCAGGTAACCCTCTCCCAGGAGGGCGCCGGCAACGGCCCCCAGCGTGTTAAAACCGTAGCAGGCGGCAATGACGCCACCGAATTGTCGCCGGTACAGAATTGGATCCTCCAACAGCACAGGCAGGGTCAACCCCATGGCCGTGGTCGGAAGAAGCAGAACCAGGAACGAAATTGAGAAGCGCAGAATGGTTAACAGCTCCTGGTGATGCCAAAAGGCCTGAAAGATCGGACGCAGCCCCTGTCCGACGAGGGGAAGTCCAAATACAAGGGTGCAGCCAAAGACGGCGACGATCGATTCCAATCCAGCGTAAAGGCGAAGCGGTCGAATACGGCTCAGGGTCAAACGCGCGGCGATCGCACTTCCGAGAGCGAGGCCTGCCATGAAGCTCGACAGAATCAAAGCGGCGGACCAGACCGAATTCCCGAAAGCTAATCCGCTCAACCGGAGCCAAAGAGTTTGAAAAAGAAGGGCGCTGCATCCGGAGAGAAAAAGAATGAGCGAGACAAGGGCAACGCGCACGAGTTCGAAAGGTGCAGTGCCGCCTTGGGCATCGCAACCGCGGTAGTTGGTTACGCCGCCGCGTTGCCAGTTTCGTCGCGCAGATATTGAATGACGAGACGCAGCCGCGTATTCAAGTCCAGCTCTTCGAGCACTTGCTGACGACGCATCGGATCATCGATGAAAGTTGAAGCCATCAGGTCGGCCAGCATCGCGAGATCAGTCATGTCGGTGACGTATCGATCGATTTTTGTCGGCAACTGCCGGCCGAGGGTCTTAAAGCGAGCGTAAAGCTCCAGGACTTTGGCGCCGAGGGCGTCGGTTTCGACTGTCGTTTCGTCATCGGACCGGAGTGTTTCGAGCTCGGCGATTGGAAACGGATGTAATTGCACAAAATCGGCGAAGCACACACGCTGCAGACCTTGTAAAATCAAATTGGAAGTGCCATCGCCACGACCGACGCAGGCGCGGATCAGTCCAATCGTCCCGACATTGAAGAAGTCGTCTTCGCTTTTCCATTGCGCGCTCTCGGGCCGGAGGAGCGCGACACAAAACATTCGCTCATGCGCGAGGGCGTGCGCAAGCATTTCGCGATAGCGCAGCTCGAAGATGTAAAGCGGGAGCAGTGCATGCGGAAAAAGGACCGCGCCCGGCAACGGTATCACCGCCGCCTGTTCTGGTAAAATTGCCACCTCTTTCATTCAGTCGAATCAAAGGAGGCAAAATTCGCGCCAAATTTGCCTCCGCAACGAATTCGCACGGCCGCCGGATTTTAATCGTGTTGGTCGCAGAGTTGCTGGAAGGTGAGTTGTCCGTGATGGAGCGGATGGCGAAGCGGAGCGTAAATAAAAGAGGAACCGGCGTCGCGAAAAAACAAGCGGGAGATTGGCCCGAATTTCCCCATTGCCATTACGCACAGGCGCATCGACGAAAGCTCACTCCACAAGAATTCGAATAAAGTGAGCAAATCGCGAAGGGTGTCGGCTCGGGTGACAACTTTGAAAACATCAGCGCCGGCTTTGCGGGCGCCGAGCAATTTTTTATGGAGAAGAGCGGGTTCAGGCGCGCGCTGGCAATCGTGAAAGGAACAAATTCGACCAACACGCAGGCGGTGCGCTTCGTCCCACACCTTGCGCAACTCGCGCAATGAACGCAATTCAACATCAACGAATTTTGCACTGGGGAGAAATTTTAAGAGCAGATCGCGCCGGCCAGACCGCAATTTCTTGCCTCCTTCGGTTGGGTGCCGCGCAGTGATGATGAGGGGCCGACGCAGCTTCAACAGTTGCGATTCGCGCAAGTTCGGCAGATGATCGAGCCGCAGTTCAAACAGGTCCGGCGGAGCGCGCATTCTTGTTGCAAGACGCAGCTCATCGATTGAAGCGATCACACCGACGAGAGCACAGGCCGGAGTTTTGGTCCTGTGATGCGCGTTCATAAGCTGCAACTCTTCGATTTGGCTCCGGTGCACCAGCATGGACGAGTTACCTCAGCTGGTAAACGTGCTTTCGCGCGATATGAGTCTGCCCGCCTGAAAGATTTTAGCGATTGGGTTCGCCTCGACTTCGATTACATCGGTTTTACATCGATCGGGAGCGAAGTGACGCTGGGCCAGCTGCCGCGGTCAGCATTCGCTCGACATATTTGGCCAGAATATCGAACTCGAGATTTACCAGGTCGCCCGACCGCGCATATTTCAAGTTGGTGTGGCGCCGCGTGTGCGGGATGATCCAGGTGACAAAGCTTGCCCGCTTCACTTCTGCGATGGTTAAGCTGATGCCGTCGACTGCGATTGATCCCTTTTCTACCACGTAGAGTGCGCGATCTTCCGGCAACGCGATTTCAAGGCGAGAATCCGATTCCGCAAAAGCGATGATCCTGGTAGTGCAATCGATGTGACCTTGCACGAAATGTCCTCCGAGACGTGCATTGGCGGCGAGAGCGCGCTCGAGATTAACGGCGCTGTCGCGCTTGAGCGCGCCGAGGTTGGTGCGGGCCACTGTTTCCTCCAGAAGATCAAACGTGATTTGTTCGCGTTGATGCGATGCCACGGTAAGGCAGCAGCCGTTTACGGAAATGCTATCGCCGGTTTGGACGGTGCCGGCAATGCGCGGAGCCGACAGCTGCAACTGCGTTCCGCGATCGGCCGCACGAATCCAAAGCACGCTCCCAATTTCCTCGATCAGGCCGGTAAACATTGAAGCGTCATAGTCAGGCGACACGCTTCCGGGCGCAAATAATCAGCCGCGGAAGAAAATGAGACCGACCAGCGCCAGGACCGGAATGAGAATGGGGAGAGCGTACTTAATAATATAGGCGAGAAATCCCGGCGCCGGCACATGGCGCGATTCCGCGATCGCGCGGATCAGCAAATTTGGACTGTTCCCAATGTAGGTTAGGCCCCCGAATAAGGTCGCTGCCAGAGAAATGGCGGCGAGCCGGCTGCCATGGCTCGAGGCAAATTGTGCGACATCGGGAAGATGATTGATGTCGAGATGATCGATACTAAGGGCCGCGGTAAGGAAGGTCAGATAAGTGGGCGCATTATCGAGCACGCCGGAAAGCAGACCGGTGCCCCAGTAAAAACGGGCATCGCTGGCGAGGTGGAAATCAGTCGCGTGGAATTCCACGTAATCGAGCACTGGAATCATGGTGCCAAAGATGCCGAGAAAAATCCAGGCGACTTCGATGAGGGGCCGCCAATTGAATTCATTCGCTTCGAAGACGCGTCGCGGAGTGAGAAAATATGAAACCGCCGCGACGGTGATCATCAACGGTTCGCGCACGCCGTTGGGAACAAAAACGAGAATGAGCAGGAGCGCGAGAAGTGCGCTGAAATTCCATTTTCCGTAGCAATGAAAATGAGTGGAAGGCGTTTCCGCTATGCACCTTCCCGAGCACGCGATGGTGTCGGCGACGAAAAAGATGACGAGCAGCGCACCGGTCGCGGTAAGCCATTGTGGCCAGCAATGGAGCGCCGCCCATAAAAACGGCACGCCTTTGATGTAACCGAGAAAAAGTGGGGGACCGACTGGCAGAAGAGCACCGCCGAGATTGCCGACGATGAAGATGAAAAACGCGACATGCATGCCGCTGCCACGGCCGCGGTTCATATGCAAAAAAGGGCGGAGCAGAAGCATCGATGCGCCAATCGTGCCGATAAAATTTGCGAGGATGCTTCCGCTAAACAGAAACATGACATTTGAGAGCGGGGAGGCGGGTCGCGGGATGTGCAAATGGATGGCGCCGGCAACAACAAAGAATGCGCCGACAACGACGATGAAGCTCGCGTATTCGCCCGCAGCATGCTGAACACGGGCGGCGCCGTGGAGCGCGAAGATGTAATAGCTGGAGGTGGTCGCGGCCAGGAGTGCACACAATTTTTGGTAATGCCGTTCCCAGTGCTGCCGCAGGATGAGCGGGAAGATTGCGATAGAAAGGAGGAGAATTGCGAACGGTGTGAGCAATGCGGGATGCGGTTCGATAATGGTGGCGCACATTGTGTTGCCTGAGGCCTAACTGCCGAGTGATTCGATTTTGGGTCAAGCAAAAGCGAGCGCTGGTAATGTCGGCCGCCCGCGATCGACCGGATCATTCCTTGCCAAATGTGTTAGATAGGCCCCGCAATATCTTGCTCTCGACGATATGGTAAATGATCGGCTTCAGCCTCGGAGTGACTGGTCTTCGGCCGGCCGCCTTGCGATTCTGTCCAGCGTTCTCTTTCTTTCGGGAATCGGTTCGCTGATTTTCGAAACACTCTGGCTGCGCCTAAGCGGTTTGACTTTTGGCAACTCGGTCTGGGCCGCCGCCTTGATTCTTTCCAGTTTCATGGCGGGCATGGCGCTCGGGAATGCTTTCGCGGCGTCATCACGTGTCCAGCGGTGGCGCCCGCTACGGCTTTACGCTTTTCTGGAACTGGTAGTAGCATTTCTGGGCTGCACCATTGTTTTCGGACTCCCCTTACTCGGGGAATGGCTGCGCCCGGTTTTTCAAACGCTTTGGAATTACCAATCGATCCTCCTCGGATTGCGTTTTGTTCTCTCATTTTTGGTGCTGTTGCTCCCAGCAACGGCAATGGGATTAACTCTGCCGGTGTTGATGGAGGATTCCTTTTTGCAGAGGACCGAATTTGGCCGGGCCATCGGCATTCTCTATGGCGTCAATACCCTCGGGGCCGTGACTGGTGCTCTGCTTGGCGAAGCTTACCTGATCGAGGCCTTTGGACTTCTGGGAACCGCTCTCACCGCCGGCGCGGCAACATCCATTGCCGCAGCCACAGCCCTGCTGGTGGCGAGACGGGACGGCGCCGCTTTGCCCCCCGCGAAACCTTCGCTGCCGTTGCGTCTAAGCATCTCCTATCGACCACCCTGGCGTTTTCTTTTCGTTAGTTTCGTTACCGGCGGAATTCTTCTCAGTCTGGAAGTGGTCTGGTTCAGATTCTTGCGTCTGTACCTCGCATCGTCATCAACCGCTTTCTCAATAATGCTGGCGGTTGTCCTCGCCGGGATTGGCCTCGGCGGAGTCGTGTTCGGAGCGATTCACCGCCTCCTGGCGCGATCGAATCTCTTGCTGCCGGTGCTGTTGCTTTTCGCTGCAATTTTGACACTCCTCTCCTACGAATTTTTCCCGGCCGAGATAGCTCGAACGAGTTCCGATGTCTTCGATATCCGTTCCTGGCCGCAGATCGTCCTGCTTTCCTTTGCCCTGATGTTCCCGGTCGCCCTTATGTCGGGGATCCTATTTCCGCTCATCATCACGCGTGTTCAAACCAGTGTGGGCGACAGAATGAACAGCACTGGAATTACCACCCTGTTCAATACCAGCGGAGCCGCTCTCGGTCCGCTCCTGGCCAGCTTCGTCCTCTTACCCACCGTCGGCTTCCAGTGGAGTCTCCTGTTATGTGCTGCCAGTTACACCTTACTGGCCCTTTTCGTTAGCGAGCGAGGAAGCTGGTCTTTTAAACGTCCGCTCGGCATCGCGACATTCGCGCTGTTGGTCGCTTTCATTTTGATCATCGCGCTCTTTCCCTACCGTCGCGATCAGGTCCATTTCGCACATGCGAGTTTGTCTTACGTGACGGATGGCCGCGGAAATTTGGTCGCACATGTGGTCAAAAAAGTGGAGGGCACGTCCGACACCTTGCAGTTGCTGCGTCGCGATCTTTTCGGCCAACCATGTTACTGCCGGCTCTTGACCAATGGATTTTCGATGTCGGCCACGCTCCCGCGCAGTCAGCGATACATGAGGTTGTTCGCATATCTTCCGCTGGCCCTGCGTCCCGAGTCGGAAGACGCGTTGCTTATTTGCTACGGCTGCGGTGTCACGGCGGATGCTTTCACTAACGAATCGCGCCTCAAGCGGATAGATATCGTGGATATTTCAAAGGAGGTGTTCGACCTCGCGCCCTTTTATTCCGGTCCCTACTCCGCCAATCCGCTGCGCGATCCACGCGTTACCACCTTTGTTCAAGATGGCCGTTTCTTCCTCCAAGGCAGCCCGCGGCAGTACGATATTATAACCGGAGAACCTCCGCCTCCGAAGGTTGCCGGGTCGGTCAATCTCTATACCGAAGAGTTCTTTTCCCTCATTAACAGCCGATTGAAGGAGGGCGGAATCGCCACCTTCTGGCTTCCCGTTGACCAGATAAAGGTGAGCGAAGCAAAAGCAATCCTGCGCGCGTTCCGGAACGCATTCCCCAACGCATCGGTCTGGGCGGGTGCTGACGAGGAATGGATCATGATGGGCATCAAGGGGCCAGGTCGCAGAGTCGAGGAAGAGGAGATTCGTCGTTTGTGGAGCGATTCGGCTACGGGAGACGACCTCAGACGCATCGGGATGGAGGTTCCGGAGCAATTAGGCGCCTTGTTCCTGATGGACGGAGAAGAAATCGATCGCATCACAGGGGGGATTGCGCCGTTGACAGACTTTTATCCCAAACGCCTGTCTGATGCACCCTGGGATCAGCCCGCCAGCCACCGTTTTGCTGCACCCTATATGGTGGCGGACTCCGCAATTCAGCGCTTCCTCGGGTCTCCGATGATCAACAAGATTTGGCCGCCGACGCTCAATAAACCGCTTCAGTCCTATTTTATCGTTCGCGAGACTCGTTATTTTTCGCGCGTCCAAGGGAGCAACGCATTGGCCGAGCTCGACCTCTACCTGCGTCATTCCCGTTTGCGCGTTCCGGTTCTGGAAATTTTGGGCAGCGACGAATTCCGACTTTCGATTGCGGAAACAGTCGCGCACAATTCAGAAATCCCGCCGCCGGAAACAGTGCCGGATCTGGTAGCAGGAGCACTTGCCCGGCGCGATTTTGATGATGCGATCCGGCTGCTCGAGAGCGAGAAAAAACTCGGAGCATTCGAGCTCAACGATCTTTTCATTCTCACTTATCTCTATTGCGTAAATGGCGAGGTCAAAAAGGCCGAAGACCTCGTGGCCAGCAGCAGCGGACTGATCAAAAGAGATTGGTTCGTTGATTGGTTATGGGGAAAACTACAGGCGGATTTCGGTTTTCATCCGCCCCCGTGATCGCAGCGCTCTCGGCACAGGTCTGGAGGGGACGAGAAGGCCCGCCGGCGTGGACAAGGGACGGTTCGGTCTCCTGGATGAACGCAAGTAAATCTGTTTTTCAACGAGAAATGCGCTTTGGACGAGGGCCCCTCTCACTAACTCAAGGCGTGAAAAGCCTAATCCAAATCTTCCGCTCGGAAGAGGCCCAAAGCTTGCTAACAACCAAGAAGAACGAACCAAACATAGACACATGGCCCTGGTGGGCCGTTCAAATAAATTTTCAAAAAAGTGAAAAAAAAACTTGTCACCCCTTGAAATGTTGATAATGCCTAAACCTAAACCTAGCCAAAACCATGGAGAAACTAACTGAAAGAAATCGAAGAACTAAAATCGAATTCGTTCGTCTTGCCTCTGTTGCAAGCGTCGGATTTTCACTTCTCTTCGTCGCAAATACATTTGCTCAAAACCCTCCGCCCCCTCCGGGAGCACCGGCACCGGCCGGTGAAGCCACGGCTGAGCGCGTCATTGTCACCGGCTCGAATATTCCGACGTCGGAAGAGACCGGCCCGACTGCGGTGGACACCTACCGCACGGAAGACATTCAGAAGTTGGGCGTAATGAACCAAACGGATTTGCTCAACAAACTGCCTATTGAGGCGGGCGGAACGATCAACCAAAACATCGCTAATGGCGGTGACGGTTCCATCATCCCCAACCTTCGCGGCCTGTTGCCCAAGGAAACCCTGGTCCTGGTGGATGGAAAACGCGTCGCCCCGAATGCAAATGGCGTTGGCGTGGACATCAACCTGATTCCTTTCCCGATGATCGATCGCATCGAAATTCTGAAGGATGGCGCTTCGGCTATTTATGGAGCCGACGCGATCGCGGGTGTGTTCAACATCATCTTGCTACACAAATTCCGCGGCCTCGAGATCGGAGGCACGATTGGGAACACCAACCTGGGAGCTTCCAACGATGCACGCGAAACCGAGGCATGGTTGAAGGCAGGCACGGGAGATGACAAAACCGACATCCTTATCATTGCCGACGTCTACGATCGGCAGGCCATTTTCAGCCGTGACCGCAACCTTACCAGTAACGGGAATGCGATACCTTTTGGAGGCGGTGATGGGAGCAGCAGCAATAAACCTGGTGGCATTGTAACGAACACTGGAAATTTCATATTGGATCCGAACATCGCCGCTCCAACGCCGCATTCGGCTCCGAATGCCCAGACTAGTTCGCAGTATATGCCGAAGCCTAGCGTTGGCCACAGGGACCCCTTTTACAATTCGGACTTTCAGGCATTCAATTTCGCGGCTCTTACACCAAATATTCCCGCCGCGGACCGTCAAAGCTTCTATGGTTCATTCACGCGCGATCTGTGCGACAAGTACCTGACTGTGTTTGCGG
>WNGI01000367.1_pt1 | contig 37100 bp, 34 predicted proteins | sample 5400621 | NCBI WGS metagenome assembly WNGI01 (sample SAMN13153374, study PRJNA577476) | soil metagenome | isolation source: 20 cm soil or saprolite under Garry oak tree replicate 1 | place: USA:California | collected 2016-06-15
GCTTACGTTACGCCGCAGGCGCTCCTCGTCGAGATCGAGACCGCGTTCAATGCGGCGGCGAATCTCGTCGGTCACCTTTCCTTTGCGCAGTAGCTCGTTGAGGCGCGCTCGCTCCGCGTCGATCAGCGCAAGCTCCACGCGCTGCACGCTGGCGAAAGTGGCGAAGTTGTTGCCATCCCGATGGCTCTCGCCCTCGAGTTGAGCGATGCGCTGCCGCTGGCGCTCGCGCCACGGCTCGAGAATATCGTTAGGTAACACGTTCTCCTTCGCGGCGGCATCAAGCCGAGCGAGTGCCGCGCGCGCGGTTTCAACCCGGGCGCTCAACTCGCGCTGCTTGCGGTGGCGCAGCTCCGCAAACCCCACCTTGTCGAGGCCGAGCTTTCGCAACACCCACGGTAGCGTGAGGCCTTGCGCGACCAACGTCACGACGATCACGACGAACGTTATGACCACGACTCGGTCACGCCCTGGAAACGGTACGTTCGTCGCGATCGCAATCGGCACGCTGAGCGCCGCGGCAAGGCTGACCACGCCGCGGACGCCCGTGAACGCGATGATGAATGGAAACCGCCAAGTCGGCGCGGGCTCCCGCGCGGCGACGGAGGGGAAGAGCCAGCGTGGCAGGTAAGTTGCCGGGAACACCCAAAGAAACCGCACGACGATCACGACCGCGCTGACCAGCACACCGTCGAGGACAAGTTGCGAGATCGTTGCGGCGTCGAGACCGACCGCTATGGTGCGCGCTTGCAAGCCGGTAAGCAGGAAGATCGCGCCGGTAATCACCGTGTTGACGATGTCCCAGAAGAACAGGGCTTGCAAACGAGTGTTCGAGCGGATGAGGGCAACGCCCGCCCAGCCCACGTACAGGCCGGACACCACTGTGGCGAGTACGCCGGATCCGCCCAACGCGTGAGGGAGCCAGAACGCCAGAAACGGCGTCATGAGGGACAACAGGACTTCGATACGAGGTTCCGCTGCGAAGTGCCTCAGGCGCAGGGTCACGTACCCGACCAGTAGCCCCCAAGCGGTCTCGCCTACCAGCACTAGGGCGAAATCGCGCGCCGCATCCGCGGCGGAAAAACGCCCGGTCAAAACGGCGGTGAGCGCGAGGTTGAAAAGGATCAGCGCGGTCGCGTCGTTGACCAGTCCTTCGCCTTCGAGCACCGCGGTGATGCGGCGTGGAATGCTAAGTCTCTCGGCGACTGCGAGCGGAGCGACCACGTCAGGCGGCGAGACGATGGCGCCCAGCATGAATGCGACACCAAGCGACAAGCCAAGCAGCCAGTGCGCAGCGCCGGCGACAGCCACTGTCGTCACCACCACGCAGCCGAACGCGAGCAACAGAATGGGACGCAGGTGCTCACAGAACGCCCGCCAGCTCATGCGGAAGGCCGCGAAATAGATCAGCGGTGGCAGCAGCACGAGCAGCACAAGATCCGGTTCGAGCTCAACCGTCGGCAGCCACGGCGTGAGTGCGAGCGCCATCCCCGCGAGCACCAGCAGGATGGGGGGCGGCAACCGCAACCGCGCGGCGATCCAGGCAACGCCGCCGACGATGGCGAGGAGCGCCGCGACGGTGTACAAGGTTTCGGTCACTGGTGGGCGTGCGTCGAGTTGAATCGTCAGCGCACGATGTTAACCTCGACGGCCCGGGCGCTCGATGCCGGTCGAACTGAATCCACGCGCGCTATCCTGTCACGCGTTCAGATCGAAGACACAGAATGTCCGAACCTATTAACCATGATCGCCGTCGTCTGTTGGGCGCTGCGGTGATGAGCGTTGCCGCCGCCGAGCTCACGATGACTGGTTCTACGCACGCGCAATCGAACAGGCCGACGGTGGTGGATGCGATAACCAGCAACCGCGATGCGACCGGATCATTCGGCTCGCTGAAGCAAATCGATGCCGGCTTGCTGAACGTCGGATACGCTGAAGCTGGCCCGGAAAAGGGCCATCCGGTGATCCTTCTGCACGGTTGGCCGTACGACATCTACAGCTTCGTCGATGTCGCACCTTCGTTGGCATCTAAAGGCTACAGAGTGATCGTTCCCTATCTGCGCGGCTACGGCACGACGCGCTTTCTTTCCACCGACACGTTTCGCAACGGCCAGCCGTCGGCGATCGCGGTCGACATCATCGCCCTGATGGATGCGCTCAGGATCCAGAAGGCAACTCTCGGCGGATTTGATTGGGGGGCGCGGACGGTCAACATCATCGCCGCGCTATGGCCCGAGCGCTGCGACGCGATGGTGTCCGTGAGCGGTTATCTGATCGGCACCCAGGAAGCCGGCAAGATGCCGTTGCCACCGAAGGCAGAGCTCGAATGGTGGTACCAATATTACTTTGCGACCGAACGCGGCCGCGCAGGCTACGACAAATATCGGCACGACTTTTCGAAGCTCATTTGGCAGCTTGCTTCGCCGAAGTGGAGTTTCGATGATGCGACGTTCGATCGGAGTGCAGCGGCTTTCAACAATCCGGACCATGTCGCCATCGTGATCCATAACTATCGCTGGCGGTTGGGTCTGGCTGAAGGCGAACCGAAATACGACGATCTGGAAAAGCGGCTTGCTGCGTTTCCGGTCATTACCGTGCCGACCATTACGCTCGAAGGTGATGCCAACGGTGCCCCGCATCCTGACCCAAGCGCGTACGCCAAGAAATTCTCCGGCAAATATTCGCACCGCACGATCACAGGCGGCATCGGCCACAATCTGCCTCAGGAAGCGCCACAGGCATTTGCTCAAGCGGTTGTCGACGTCGACGCGTATTGACCGTCGTTACAGCGACTTGCGAATTGATTGGGATCGCTCATGTACAAACAGTCCACCCGTCGAACGGTTCTCAAAGCGGCGCCCGCATACGTCGTGATGCGCAGGGACGTATTCGGCACCATTATTTCGGCGAAGGTGAATACTGAACGAGGCCACTGCGCTAAACAAGGGAAACGGGCGAATTGCGTACCGGTTCCACGCGCGCGATGTCCATGTACCGGTTCCACGCGCGCGATGTCCATCTCGTGATGGGACCATCCGCACGAGGCACGTCGGTGCGATTTCGCGCGCTGATTGATGGGAAACCGCCTGGCGCGGCTCATGGAATTGACGTCGACGACCAAGGTAACGGAATGGTTACCGAGCAGCGGCTGTATCAGCTGGTACGGCAACCGAAGCCCATCACCGATCGACAGTTCGAAATCGAGTTTCTCGAGCCGGGCGTGGAGGTTTATGCATTCACCTTCGGCTAATCCCGTTGTATTGAAAACATGACGCGCGCCGCACGCCGCGATTGCTTTTAGCGATCGTAGAAATCCGGGCACTACAGCAGTTGCTCGGGTACGAAAGGCGCGAGCAACATGAGCTGAAAGCGCATGAACGGTGTGACCTCGGGCTCCTCGGAAAGCACAACCTCTCCTTGATCATCCGTCGCCAACCATTCCAGACTTTGCCCATCGGCGGCGAAGCGCAGGCGGTATGAGCTCTGCAGCTTGCTGATATTGATGACCCGGATAGCTTCCTTCGCAAGTTCCGGACATCTGGCGAAGAGTCCGAGCTCGGTGTTCGTGCTCTCGGATCTCGGATCGAGATTGACTGACCCGATGTACACAGTCGATTGGTCGATCACCGCAGTCTTGGCATGCAGACGGCCAAGCGATGTGCCGGGAAGCATGAGCCGTTCGTTATGCTGGATACGCGTAGGACTGAGCTCATAGATGTCAACGCCGGTTCGCAGCAATTCGGCGCGGTAGCGCGCGTATCCGGTGTGAGCCAGGGGCACGTCGTTTGCCGCGAACGAATTGGTGAGGATGGTGACCTTGACATTGCGTTTTCTCAAGTCGCCGAATGCCTGTACGCCGATCGATCCTGGAATAAAGTACGGGGAGGAAATGACAACCTCGCTCTGCGATTCCATCACCCGATCCATGACATTCATCTGTGCGCTCATCGAGCGCGCCATTTCGGCCGACGTCGCCATGACCTTGCCAGGCTGATCGGCAAACGCGACCGCCGTGCCCCAGACAAGCCCGAGACGTCCGGAATCGAGATCATCGCTTATAGGGCCGTAACCGAGGATATCGAACGGTGGCAGGACGAGCGATCTCATTTGTTCGCCGTCGTCGACCAGGTGGTCGAAGTTGCGCCGCGCCTCTTTGCGGTCTGTAGCTTCGCCGAGGATGGCCTCCACCGGATAGGCCTGCGGGCTGTTCCAGTAAACGTCGAAGATGCTGGCGAGCTGGCGGACGACGGGACCGACGATGAACACGTCGATATCTACGAAGTTGCTCGTCGCGCTACGCGTAAAGTATTCGTCCGCGATGTTGCGTCCTCCCATGACAGCGACCACGCCGTCGGCAACGAAGAGCTTGTTATGCATACGGTGATTGAGCCGTCTGAAATCGGCGAGCGACGCAACGTATTTGCCTGCGGTGCTCTGTCGTGCGCAGCAAAATGGATTGAACAGGCGTACCTCTACGTTGGGAAACGCCGCCAGGCCGCGAAACATCGGGTCGCCGCCTGCCGTGTACAGGTCGTCCACCAGCAACCGCACTCGCACACCGCGCAATGCGGCATCACGCAAGTTGCGCATCAGCAGGCGGCCGGTGCGATCGTCTTGTATCAGATAGTACTGAACGTCGAGTGAGTCGCGGGCCCTGCGGGCGAGCTGGATCCTGGTATCGAGTGAGTAGAAGCCGTCCGGCATAAGCCGGCTGGAGTCCTGCGCTATCCGGACCAGCGGGCTGTCCGCGGAAGCCTGCTGCGCTGGTGAAAACGGCCGATCAACCTGCGTTGGCAGCGCGCCGCAAGCCGATAGCAAAACCAACATCACCAGCAGCGGGTAAGTCAAAAGCAATCTCATGGAATCTTGGTGTACACCTACGGACCAGCGCAGACCTGAGAATGGGTCAGTCAGCCGCGAACGTCGAGCATACTTTGGTGTCGGTCTGCGTCCGGTGTCAGCCCCGCCGTGCGCCGCGGCAAGAATACTTTTGTGAGCCCTTCGTCCGGAGTTCTCGCGCGGTCGTTCTTTTCGGTACCGGTATTTACTACGCGCTTGCCTGAAAACCGCAGCGGCTGAAGCGGAACGACGTCTAGGTCAGCGTGCGGAGTGGCCCGCCAGCTTCACTTCCACTTTTTCGTTCGTGTCGAGCGTCGCGTAGTAGGCGCGCAGCACGTCAAGCACCTCCGGCCGGCTGAATTCCGGCGGGACAGGGCTCCCCTCGGAGAGCCATTTGCGCAGCTTCGTGCCGGAGACGAGGAGTCGGTCGGTGTCGTCGTGCGGACAGGTCTTGCCCGAAGCCATGCTGCCGCACTTGTAGCACCAGAACGTCCAGTCGATCTTAAGCGGCCGGATCTGCAGCGCATCGGCGGGAATCTGGTCGAAGATGTGATGGGCGTCGAACGGGCCGTAGTAGCTGCCGACGCCGGCATGATCGCGCCCGACGATCAGATGCGAGCAGCCGTAGTTCTGCCGGAACAGCGCGTGCAGCAGCGCCTCGCGCGGACCGGCGTAGCGCATGTCGAGCGGATAGCCGGCCTGGATCACCGTGTCGGGGCGGAAATACTTCTCGACCAGCAGCGCGATAGCTTTGGTGCGCACCTCGGCCGGGATGTCGCCCGGCTTGAGATGGCCGAGCAACGAATGAACCAGCACGCCGTCGCAGACCTCGATGGCGACCTTGGCTAAGTACTCATGCGAGCGATGCATCGGGTTACGGGTCTGGAAGGCAGCGACGCGCGACCAGCCCAGGCGCGCGAATTCGGCGCGCGTTTCCGCGGGGGTCATGAACAGCGTGCCGTATTTCGCCTTGAAGCCGCCATCGGAAAGCACCTTGATCGGTCCGGCCAGATTCACTTCGGGTTGCTGCATGACCATGCACGCGCCGGGATGTTCTTGATCGGCGGTGCGAAACACCGACGCGCACTCGAGCGCCTTGTCGATCGCGTACTTCTCGGTCACGCGCATCGTGGCGAGCGGCTCTCCAGTATCCGGATCGGTCAGCGCGATGCTGTCGCCGGCTCGAATCGCTTCCGCGGTAGCCGCATCGACCGACAGCGTGATCGGAATCGGCCAGAAGATGCCCGCCGCCGTCCGGTAGTCGCGGCAGACGCCTTTCCAGTCGGCATGGCTCATGAATCCGTCGAGCGGCGAAAAGCCGCCGATACCCAGCATGATGATGTCGCCCTTCTCGCGCGAGCTCACGGGTACTTTGCGCATCGAAGCGGCGCGTTTGCGCTCGTCGACAAGCGCATCGCCTTCAAGCATCAGCGGCTTGAGCGCGCTTCCGCCGTGTGGCGGTACCAGATCGGCCATGTTATTCAGCCAGCGTCGTTGGCGCTCTGCGCGAAGGGTGGCGTCCGCTTGCCAGCGAGCCAGAGCCGCGCGAATTGCAGGAAGGTACTCACCAGCTTGGAGTGGAATCTTTCCTTTGGATACACGACCGAGAAATTCCGGATCAGCGGCGGCATAAGCGGTATCTGGACTAGCTGCCCGAGTTGGATCTCCTTGGCGACGATGACGCTAGACATGATGGCGAAACCAAGGCAAGTGGCGACGAGCCCCTTCAACGCCTCTGGACTGCCGAGCTCGACGACCGTGTTGAGCGACTCCGGCGGAACGCCGGTTTTTTGCAGGTAGCGGTCGATGACAGCGCGGGTGCCCGAGCCCGCCTCGCGGCTGATATAGGGATGCTGCGTGAGCGACGCCGGCAGCGCAAACGGTTGCTTCGCCAGCGGGTGGGCCGGCGCGCACACGACCCGCAACTCGTCCTCGCAGCAGACTTCGCTTAGCAGTGTGGAGAGATGCGTGTCGCCCTCGATGAAGCCGAGGTCGAGCGTGCGCTCCGCGACGCGATCCTGCACTGCCTCCGAATTGCCGACGAACAGCATCGGCACCACCTCGGGAAAGCGTGCCTTGAATTCACCGATGAGTTGCGGCAGCAGATACTCGCCGATCGTCATGCTGCCGCCGATCTGCAGTGAGCCGCCGACTTGCCCGCTCAGGTCCTTCAGTCGTGCCTCGAGCTCGGCGGAGAGACCGAGGATGCGCTCGGCGTAATCGAGCGCCAGAACGCCAGCAGGCGTGAGCGAGATGCGACCTTGCGCGCGGTCGAACAGGCGCGTGTTGTAGTACTCCTCGAGCTGCTTTACCTGGAAGGTCACCGCCGGCTGCGTCATGAAGAGCGCATCGGCCGCCTTTGTGAACGAGAGGTGCTTCGCGACGGCGTGGAAGACTTGCAGGCGACGATCGGCCATCAGCTATTCAAACACAAGAAAGGTCCCGATAGGGCCTTGGAGGCGGCTCAGCGTCACGTTCGCAATAATTCGAAGCCGGGGACGATGCGATGGACGGGAAGTTTCGACATGTTCCATTCACCGGACTTCGAGTCGTATTGAGATCCAGTGAAGCAGTGCCACTCGCTGTCGTCGAGCTTCGGATAATCGCCGCGGTAGTAATAACCCGGCCATCGCGTCTCCTTCCTGAACAGCGTGTGTCGCGCCACCGACTCGCCCGTCACGATGCGATGCTGGAGCTCCCATGCCCGCTGGAGCTGGTGCAGGTTTTCGGCGCCGATGCTCTCGAAGTCCTCGGTGAGCATTTTGAGGAGCTCGAGACCGCGCGTCAGCAGGTGTTCGCTGGTGACGTAGAACATGCTGTAGCCGCCGACGTACTCGTCCATGATCTTCTCGAGCCTCTGCAGGCCCTGGAGCGGATTGATGTAGCTCGGCGCCACGGTCCCGGCGACGATCTCGTTTCTACCGACACGGTAATGCTCCAGCGGCTTGAAGACGATTTCCTTGAGACGCCTGACGTGATCGTCATCGACCTGAGGTGATTCAGCTTTGTGATCGATGATGTATCTGACGGCGGCTTTCGCCGCGAGCCTTCCTTCCGTAAACGAGCCGGCCGAAAACTTGTGCGCAGAACCGCCGATGGTGTCGCCCGCGCCGAATAGCCCCTCCACGGTCGTCATCCGGTTGTATCCCCACTGATACTCCGCCGGCGCGCAATCCTCCGGCCCGCTTGCCCACGCACCCGAACACGTTGCGTGAGAGCCCATGATGTAGGGCTCGGACGTTGTCAGCTCGGACGGCGTTTCTTTGGGATCGATGTTCTGCGACGCCCACACCACCGCCTGCCCGATCGTCATATCGAGAAAATCCTCCCAGCCGATCTCCTCCTTCTCCTTGGTGTCCAGAACCTTCTGCGTATGCATGTAGATCGGCCCCTTGCCGGCCTTGATCTCCTCGAGCATCGCGTGATTGCGCAGGCACGTCGGCATCGGATGGATATCGACGTAATGCCCCACACGCTCCTTGATTTCGGGATAGCGATCCTTCTCGTAGAATTCGCCCGCGGCGTTCGTCGCCTGTGACTTGAGCAAGAGGAACCACGCACCCACTGGACCGTAGCCATCCTTGAACCGAGTGAGAACGATCTTGTTCTCCATCTGTGTCATCTTGGCGCCTGTCGGTATCAGAAGCCCGTACGCCGACGCCGTGCTCCAGGGCGCATACCAGGTTCTGCCCATGCCTTCGCCGACTGCCCGCGGCCGGTAGATGTGCGAGCCGCCACCGGCGCCGACGATCACCGCCTTCGCGCGGAAGACGTAGAAATCGCCGGTGCGCACGTTGAAGCCGACGGCACCTGCGATGCGGTTGGAACGCACCTTGTCCATCAACAGGTGCGTCACCATGATGCGGTTGTAGATCTCGGTGGCGGACTTTCGCGCGGCCTCGGCGACAATCGGCTTGTAGCTCTCGCCGTGGATCATGATCTGCCACTTGCCTTCTCTAAGGTAGCGGCCGGTCTGAGGATTCTTGAGGATCGGCAGGCCCCATTCCTCGAACATGTGCACGGTCGCGTCCACGTGCCGGGCGATGTCGTAGACCAAGTCCTCTCTCACGAGCCCCATGAGATCGCCGCGCGCGTAACGCACGAAATCCTCAGGCTGGTTCTCGCCCCACTGCATGCCCATGTAGCAGTTGATCGCCGACAGGCCTTGCGCAACGGCGCCGCTCCGCTCGACATTGGCCTTTTCGACCATGACGATCTTGAGATCCCGCCCCCAGTACCTCGATTCGTAAGCAGCGCCGCACCCGCCAAAGCCGCCGCCGATGATGAGGATGTCCGAATCCACGAACTTCGTTCCTCTCGCCATCGCGTTAGCCCCTCGTGAGCGTCGGCAGCGCGTCGATGTGGAGCGCCAGGGGTTCGTGTGCGAGTAATTGCGACGAGAGACCGCTCAGCTCGGGCGCCTCGTATTCGGATGGCCCCTTTATCGAACCCCAGGGCGTGGTCCTGATCGGGAACGTGAACTCTTTCCGCCGTCCGTCGCGATACCTGATCTTCCAGGAGATCGATCCCTTCTCCGGCTCCCTCAGCACCCTGACCTTGTGCCCCAGCGGTGCGAAGTCCGCATAGCCTCGAACGTCGATCGCGTTCTGCTGGCATGCCTTCACGCACGAGTAGCACTCCCAGCAAAAGCTCGGCTCGATGTTGTAAGACCTGCGGTATACGGGGTCGATGTGCATGATGTCGGAGGGACAGATATCCACGCAATCGCCGCAGCCGTCGCATCGAGTCATGTCGGTATAGGTTGGCATGTCGATCAACTCCTGACGATATGATTCTCAACCGCTGGGCTTGGCAGATCCGAGGAACCGTTTGCCTCCTCTATCCGTCGCTGGAACGCGACCGCCGGCTTGAAAAACATGTGGGCGAGCTTGGACCAGGGAACGGAAACAAAAAGCAGCGTCGTGAAAAAGATGTAGAGCGCAAAAAATATCCATGTCGCGATCGGATTCGCGAAGCTCGTCTGCGCGAAATGCCAAACAAGCGCGAACACGACGCTCGCGAGAAGTGAACCGATGAACAGGTCGGCCTGCCCGAGGTGAAAAGGCGACGCGCCGTCATAGGCCACGTTCACGCGCAAAAAGAAAAAAAACCACAGGCCACCGGCGAGAATCAGCAGGCCCCCTATTGTCCACAGGGTGGGCAGGATGGCAGGTAAAGGCGCGGCTCCCGGATAAGCGAATACCATGACGACAGTCGTGATCAGGTACAGGAAGAACCCGTACATCATCAGCAGATGAGAGAGCCTTCGCGGCCCTTTGCAGAACTCGCCTGAGACGGCCGCCTCTGCGATCGTTGCAATCGCCAACGAAACGGTCTCGCCGCCGCTAAGGCGTCTTTGTGCGTCAGCTTCCGATTTTTCTCGGCGTCGGGCGAAGAATATGGCGCTGCCTTTGTGATGCACGTCGAACAACGTTCCGCCGACCACTGCAACCGCCATCACGACAATATAGATCTGCATGACAAGCGGAGGCAAAAATGCCTCCAGCGCAGCAAATGGATTATTAGTGAACATCGGTTGATCACCTCCCCGACCGATTCTACGGGCGATGGGAGGCGGCCTGCATAAAAAAAGTGCTATGCGGCTATAGAGCGAGTGTATGCAGGTCGAAGTGCATCGCCGCGAGGTCGCCGAGGATCCAGGTCGGGGGGGCGGCGAGGCCCGCGATCGTTCCGGGGTTGACGAGCCAAGTGCTTCCGCCCTTCGCGGTTGCGACCTGTTCGACGCCCGCTTGGTGCGAATGCCCGCAGCACACGAGGTCCCAGTTGCCGGTGCACGCCATTGCATGGCCGTATTCCGGATAGTGAACCAAGAAGATTTTTCGTCCGCCGAGCTCCAGGCGCGCATCGGGGCCGTGGTAATGGAGCAGCCCGCCGCTCGCGCGCGAGAGGTTGTGCAGTGCGAGGGAATCGCCGATGTTGTTGCCATGAATGACGTGCATTGGCAGTCCCGCGCGCAACGCCGGCCGCAACGTTTGGGCGCCGATCACATCGCCGCAATGCACGACGACTTGCGCACCTTCGGCCGCCGCGTCGTTGACCGCGCGCTCGAGCGCCTCGGCGCGATCGTGGCTGTCCGAGATAATGCAGATCTTCATGAGCGCTAGTCTACGGGCGCGCTTTCCCTCAAGTCCAATGTCAGCCACCATGACTAGAACCAATCCAGCAACCGCATCGGGAGAGCTTTCACTGAACGGTTCCGCGTGGCGCACACCGACCGTCGTACTCGTTTGCGGCGGCCTTATCCTTCTGCTCGCCATCGGCACGCGGCAGAGCTTCGGCCTGTTTCTCGTGCCGATGTCGCTCGATCTCGGCTGGGGCCGGGAGACATTTTCCTTCGCGATCGCGCTGCAGAACTTGGTGTGGGGACTGGCGATGCCGTTCGCCGGTGCGATCGCCGATCGCTTCGGCGCTGCGCGGGTGTTGTTTGCTGGCGGACTGGCCTACGCATTCGGGCTTTGGCTGATGCCTCATTCGACGAGTGCGCTCGCATTGGATCTGTCCGCCGGGCTCCTGGTAGGTCTGGGACTGTCGTGCACGGGGTTCGGCGTCGTGCTGTCGGTAGTCGCTCGCGCCTATCCGCCACAAAACAGAAGCCAGGCCGTCGGCATCGCCGGCGCGTGCGGCTCATTCGGCCAGTTTGCAATGCTGCCGTGGGGCCAGGCGCTGATTACGCAATTCGGGTGGATGAATGCGCTTTTCGTCCTGGGCGCGGGCGCGTTCCTTATGGTTCCGCTCGGTGCCGCGCTCGCTGGGCGCAATCGCGCGAACGACGAAAACGAACAATCGATAACGGCTGCGCTTGCCGAAGCGGCCGGTCATCGCGGCTTCTGGTTTCTCACGGCGAGCTTCTTCGTGTGCGGACTGCAAACGGTGTTCATGATGACGCACTTGCCCGCGTACCTGATCGACCGAGGTCTTAGCGCAGCCGATGGCATGCAGGCGCTCGCGATCATCGGGCTGTCGAATATCGTGGGGTCGTATGCTGCCGGTGCGCTCGGCGCGCGCTACAGCAGAAAGCTCCTTCTAGCGTGGATCTACGGCATTCGCGCGGTCGCGATAACGGCTTTCATTACGTTGCCATTGAGCGCGACAAGCCTGTACGTCTTTGCCGCTGTCGTCGGATTCACGTGGCTTGGAACGATTCCTCTCACCAACTCGCTGGTCGGGCAGATCTTCGGCGTCAAATATCTCTCCACGCTGTTCTCGACCGCGTTCCTGGGTCACCAACTTGGTTCATTCGTCGGCGCCTGGATGGGAGGCGCGGTTTTCGATCTCACCGGCTCGTACCTGCCGGTATGGCTCGCTTCAATTGCCCTGTCGGTCATGGCGGCAGCACTGTGCTTGCCGATCGACGAGCGCGCAATCAACCGCCTTGTGATACGAGCGGCATGAGATCCGCAGGGCCGCCCCTGGACGTCCAGGCGAGCAGGGCGAAGCCGAGGCGCGAAGCGCGCGGCTGCGAGCGTGGACGGCGGTCGACACAGGGACATATTGCATGTCGACCTTGAACAAAGAGGCCGCGGAGAATTCCGCCCCCGCGGGAGGCAGCGCAGCGGCGAAGCCGCAAGCAAGGGGGGACCATACAAGCGACGATTCGCAGAACCGCGAAACGATCAACGCGCAGACGCAGCGCCTCGCCGCGCTCGGCTTCATGGTCGCCGGCGTTTGCCACGAAGTGTCGAATCCGCTCGCGGCCGTGCATTCGATGCTGCAGATCCTCCAATCAAAACGCGGCATCACGCCGGAGACGCTGGAAAAGGGCCTCGCATCGATCAGCGCGAACGTCGCTCGAGTGCTGGCGATTACCCGGAAGCTGGGTGATTTCTCGCGCGTAGGCATAGAGTCACCTGTTGCCGTTTCGGTCGACGCGGCGATGGAAGAGGCGCTCGCGTTGCTGCGCCACAGCTCCTGTGGCGCCGGCGTGCATGTGTCCTATCGCGGAGCTCCCGAGGCGCGAGTGCTGGCGAAGCCAGCGACTTTGCAACAGGTGCTTTTCAATATCGTTCAGAACGCGGCGCAGGCGATGAACGGCGTCGGCACAATCGACGCCGAGGCGCGTGTCGAGGACCGCGCCGTTCGCATCCGGATCCACGACAGCGGCCCGGGGATCGCTGACGATGTCCTGCCGCGCGTGTTCGAACCGTTCTTCACGACCAAGACGCCGGGAGAGGGAACGGGCCTCGGCCTCGCGATAAGCTACGAGATCGCCCATGAGATTGGCGGGACCATCCGCGCGTCGAATCATCCAAAGGGCGGCGCTTGTTTCGACGTTGTCCTTCCTTCGATCGGAGAATGAACATGCCGGCGCGCATTTTGCTCGTCGATGACGACCCGGGGTTATCCGAAGTGGTCGAGCTGTTGCTCACGCGCGAGGGTTACATGGTGGCGTGCGCAGGCACGGTTAAAGCGGGCCTCGAGCGCCTCCGGCGAACCCGGATCGATCTCGTCATTACCGATCTCCGGCTGCCCGACGGCACCGGGCTCGATGCCATCGGCGCAATGCGGCGCCTTCGTCCCGAGCTGCCGATTATCATGATTACGAGCTTTTCGTCGCTTGAAAGCGCCATCGGCGCGCTGCGTGCAGGCGCCGTCGATTACATCGTCAAGCCCTTCGACAATGACGATTTCCTGCACGGTGTGGCGCGAGCGTTGAACGAGCGGCGGATGACGCGTGAGAACGCGCTGCTTAAACGCCATCTGAAAAGTTCCTATGGCGCAAAGCCTTTGATCGGGGAGAGCCCCGGCATGCGCAAATCATTGGAACTCATTCGCAAGTCGGCGCCGGCGGACGCGAGCGTTCTGATCCGCGGCGAGTCGGGAACGGGAAAAGAACTGGCAGCGGCTGCGATTCACTATGCAAGCGCGCGCGCCGAAGCGCCGTTCATCACCATTCATTGCGGCATGCTGCCGCGCGATGCGCAGGAGTCCGAGATCTTCGGCCACGATGCCGACGGCGGCACCCTGTTCTTGGACGAGATCACCGAGCTCGCGCCAGCCGTACAAATCAAACTGCTCGATGTCCTCGAGGAAAGGACGGACGAGCAGATGCCTGGTGCCGATGTCCGCTACATAGGGGCGACGCAACGCGACATCGCGGCCGCTGTCGAGCGCGGCCAGTTCCGCAGAGATCTCTACTACCGGCTGAGCGTCATTTCGATCGAGATGCCGCCACTGCGCGAGCGCGGCGCTGACCGGCTGCTGCTCGCGCGGCACTTCGCAGAGCAATGCGCACACAAGCTAGGGAAGCGCACTCCGCGCTTCGACACCGAGTTTTCTGCGTTTATCGAAAAGTACGCTTGGCCCGGCAACGTGCGCGAGCTCGCGAACATGATCGAACGCGCGGTGATCCTCGCGGAAGGCAACATCCTGAACGGGCGCGATTTGGCGGAGGTGGCGCCGGCGCTGCCGATGGTGCGCGCCGCAGTGCCGCTGCCTGGAGGCGCGCGGCCGCTCGCGATCGAAGAATACATCCGCGCCGTCGTCGAGCGTTTCCAGGATTCGTATACCGAAACGGAGCTCGCGCGAATGCTCGGGATCGGTCGCAAAGCCTTGTGGGTACGACGCCGGCAATGGGGCCTCAAGCGCTCGCAGAACTCGAATGCGTGACGTTTGTTTCGCAGCGAAATAACGGGTTTCGTTCCGAAACGATGTGCGGCGAATGACGGCGCGAGAGGTCTTGCATTCCTGCGCGCGTCTTGTTATCTAATCAGTTGCTCACGCCCGGAGGAGAATATGGCCGAGTCCCAGCCCGCCGCAGCGCAACCTGCGCGCAAGAAAGTCACAATCCCCAGTCTGATGGACAAAATGAAGAGGGGCGAGCCCATTGTCCAGCTCGCTGTTTACGATTATGAAACGGCGATCATCGCGGACCGCGTCGGCATTGACATCCTGTGCGTGTCGGACACCGGCGGCATGGTGCTGTTCGGGCATGAGGACACGACGTCCGTCTCGTTTGAGGAAGTCATGTTCATGGCGCAGGCGGTGAAACGCGGATCGAAATACGGCTTGCGCATGGTGGATATGCCTTACATGAGCTTTCATCTTTCTCCGATGCAAGCGGTGGACAACGCGGCAAAGTACGTTTCGCAAGGCGGGGCGGAGGTCATGAAATGCGAAGGCAATAAGCACCACGCCAAGAACATCGAAGCGATCATCAAGGCTGGGATCCCTGTGCAGGGCCATATCGGCATCACGCCGATGCGCATGCCGCAGCTCGGCGGATTCTTCGCGCAGGGCAAGACGGCGGATCGCGCGAAGGAGTTGATCGACGATGCATGGGCGATGGTCGATGCCGGTTGTTTCTCGATCATGTGCGAGGTGACGACGTCGGAGGTTTGCCAGATGCTCGCCGAAACGCTTCCGGTTCCGGTGGTCAGCCTCGGTGCGGGCAACGCTGCGCACGGCGTGCACATCATCGGCTCGGACCTCTTCCATCTGTACGAAAAACACACGCCGCGTCATTCCAAGATCTATACGGATCTCGTGCCGATCCTCGAGAAGGGGCTCACCGATTATCGCGACGACGTGCGCGCACGGCGTTACCCCGGCCCCGAGCACACGGTCTTCATGAAACCGGAGGAGCTCGAGCGTTTCAAAGAAATGACCGGCTGGAAGCAGAAGAAGTAATGGCCGTCGCAAGCGCCGAGCGGGAGCTGCTCGCGCAGGCAGCGTTTTTCTCTGGATTAAGCGGCGCGCAAATCGAGCGGCTCGCGGCGTTGGGGCACGTGCGCTCATATCCGCAGGACACGCGCATCTACACGATCGGCGATCCCGTCGACGATTTTTACGTGCTCGCCGACGGCATGGTGCGCTTCACGCTAGGACTCGGCAAACGCGAGACGTCCGCAGGGGAATTCATGCGCCGCGGCGATGTGTTCGGGTGGGCAGCCCTCGTCGAAGGTTATCCGCGTCGCATTGCGACGGCCTACTGCCTCACAGCATGCAGCGTTGTCGCTCTCACCGGGACCGACCTGCACGAGCTCATGGAGACCGATCATAGCCTGGGCTACGCGGTGATGAAGCGGCTAACCGTGCTCCTTACGAGCGAACTGACGAGCTTCGCCGCCGGCTGAGCGCGCAAAATTGGCTGCGCAGCCCGATTACTTTGGAGCAAATGCCGCTTCGCTTAACACTCGCTCCGCTCGTGTTAGCGTTTGCCGAGGTAAAGCCACCGTGTCCTCGCTCGCTCCTCGCTGTAGATCTATCTACTATCTCGGGGCTCGCTGCGGGCCCTCATTTGGCAACTAAGGTACTCGGGCTCCTCGCCCCATTTTGCGATAGGCTCTACTCTCGCACTGGCGGTTGTGGCGGCACTCGTCGGGCTGTTCATCGGCGCAGTCGGTGTCGGTGGTGTGCTGCTCATTCCGTTTCTCGCGATGCTCGGCGATCTCGGCATTCATGCCGCCGCCGCGACCGCGCTCTTCACGTTCCTCTTCACCGGGCTGTTCGGCACGTGGCTCTTTGCGCGTCGCGGCTCGATCGACTGGCGTCTTACACTGCCCGTGTGCATCGGTGCGGTGCTGTTCGGCTATCTAGGAAGCGCAGTCGCAGCGCACATCCCGCCTCGCACTCTTGCTAAAACAATCGCAGCGATCATCGTCGGCGCCGGCGCTTACGTTTTCATGCCGCCACGCGGTCCCCTGCGCGTTCCGCGTGATGGTCGCGGGCGCGGCGACGTTGCGATGTTGGTCGTCGTCGGCGCTGCGGCGGGATTTGGCTCCGGCCTATCCGGCGCCGGCGGTCCGCTCTTTTCGGTGCCATTGATGGTGATCCTCGGCTTCGCGCCGCTCGCAGCCGTGGGCGCAAGCCAGGTACTGCAGATCATCGCTTCGGTGTCGGGTTCGTTGGCAGCGCTGCAGGATGCTCGTATCGATTTTGCGCTCGCTGCTTGGGTCACGGGATTCGAGCTCCTAGGCGTCGCCGTCGGGGTTCGGGTCGCGCACGCGGTGAGCGCGAATGCGTTACGCCGCGTCGCAGGGACGCTATGCGTCGCGGTGGGCGCCTTCATGCTGGTACGGGCATGGTGATGAATTCGATCGATCAACATCTCGCCTCGCGTCGCACGGCATGCCTGTTCGATTTTTCGTTCATGAGCTTGATCGAGGTCGACGGAATCGCCGCACGCGCGTTTCTCGACTACGTTCAGACGCGTTCGCTCGCCGCGCTGGAGGCGGGACGCATCGTATATGCGCTCCTCTTAGACGAAGAAGCCACCGTCTTCATCGATGCCACGTTGTGGAAACATGCCGACGGTCGCTGGTGGCTGTTCACGGGCCGGCGCACCGACGTTGACGCCGTCCAAGTGCGCGCACGCGGGTTCGACGTGCGCGTCCGCGAGCGTTCCGATGAGTTCGCGGTGCTGGCGCTGCAAGGTCCCACGAGCGGCCGTATGCTTGCAAAGCTCGCCGGCGAAGCAATCGTGCGAGCGCTCCGCTACTTCCGCTTTATCGACGCGCGGCTCGAAGGAATCCGCTGCAGCGTCGGCCGGCTCGGCTACAGCGGCGAGCTCGGCTACGAGATCGTGGTGCCCACCGCCGACGCACCTTCGCTTCGAAGCGTCGTGCTCGAGCTCGGCGTCGCCGAGGGCGGATTCGATGCCGCCGATAGTCTGCGCATCGAATCCGGCTACCTGTTGTTCGATCGCGAGATCACCGGACACGAGAACCCGCTGGAGCTCCGACTTGAACGTCTGGTCGAGCTCAACGAACGCGAATTCATTGGCAAGCAGGCGTTCATCGCCTTGCGCCGCGCGCCGCAAGAGCGACGACTCGTCGGTCTCGAGATCGTCGATCGCGTCGCGTCGTCGCTCTTGCCCCTCGCTCGCGCCACCAGCGAATGCAATTCGCCGATCTTTCGCCGTCGTATCGCACTCGGATTCGCTCCATCGATGCTAAGCATTGGATCGCCCGTGCGGCTCACGGACGGCCGCCTCGCCCGTACGGCACGACTTCCCTTCTACGATCCGCCGCGTCGGCTTCCCCGCGGCGCGCCGCTCTCGGCTTGATCGCGGTGGTTACGCGGGCACACCGCGCAGACCGGCCAGCGCGAAGAGCAACATGCTCGCGCCCATGACGATGTAAGCCACGGCGTTAAGGCGTTTCGCCTGCACCTCGTTGAGCTTTCCCGCCGCGCGCAGTAGCGAGGCGGCGACCGCGAGAATCGCACCGAGCACCGCCAGCGCGACGACCGTTGGTTTGAAAAGAAGCAAATCCATCAGAACAGGCCCACTACTTTTCCATCAATGAGGTCGATCTTCAGAGCCGCCGGCTCTTTCGGCAAACCCGGCATCGTCATGACATCGCCGCAGATCATCACGACGAACTCGGCGCCGGCCGCAAGTCGCACATCGCGAATGTTGACTACATGCCCTGAGGGCGCTCCGCGCAGGAGCGGATCGGTGGAAAACGAATACTGTGTCTTGGCGACGCAGACGGGATAGAGCCCGTAGCCGTCGCTCTGGAGCTGCTTGATCTGGTTGCGCACCTTGGTGTCGGCGATGATATCGGCCGCGCCGTAGATCTTGGTCGCGATCGCGTGCATCTTCTCCCAGAGCGGCAGACCCTCCTCGTAGACGTACCTGAAATCGGCGGGCGCCTTGTCGATCAGATTCACGACAGCGTGCGCGAGATCTTCGGCACCCTTCCCGCCTCTGGCCCAGTGATCTGCGAGAATGACCGGCGCTTCATGATGCGCCATCTTCTTCTGCAAGAGCTCAATCTCGGCGGCGGTGTCGAATTGAAAGTGATTGATTGAGACAATGCAGGGAAGACCGTAGTGGTTGCGGACGTTGTTGACATGGCGCTCGAGGTTGGCGATGCCTTTTTCCAGCGCCGCGAGGTCTTCCTTTTCGATCGCCTTGAGTTCCGCGCCACCGTGGTATTTGAGCGCCCGTATTGTGGCGACAATCACCGCCGCATGCGGCCGCAGCCCGCTCTTGCGGCATTTGATGTCGATGAATTTTTCCGCGCCGAGATCGGCGCCGAAACCGGACTCGGTCACGACGTAGTCGGCGAGCTTCATCGCCGCGGTCGTCGCGATAACCGAGTTGCAGCCGTGCGCGATATTGGCGAATGGGCCGCCATGAATGAACGCAGGATTATTTTCCAGCGTTTGGACTAGATTGGGATTGAGCGCATCCTTGAGCAGCACGGTCATTGCGCCGTGCACATTCAGATCGCGCGCATGCACCGGGCTCCCGTCGCGCGTGTACGCACACACGATGTTGCCCAAGCGGTTCTTCAGGTCCGGAAGCGACGTCGCCAGGCAAAAGATAGCCATCACCTCGGAAGCGACGACGATATCGAAGTTGTCCGTGCGCGGATAACCATTCGCCGTGCCGCCAAGGCCGACGACGATCGATCGTAGCGCGCGATCGTTCATGTCCACGACACGCCGCCAAGCAATGCGCCGCACGTCGATTGCGAGCGCGTTGCCGTGATAGATATGGTTGTCGATCGTCGCCGCCAGCAGATTGTTGGCAAGCGCGATCGCGTTGAAGTCGCCGGTGAAATGGAGGTTGATGTCCTCCATCGGCACGACCTGCGCGTAACCACCGCCTGCCGCGCCGCCCTTCATTCCGAACACCGGTCCGAGAGAGGGTTCGCGAATGCAGATGGCCGTCTTCTTGCCAAGCCGATTGAGCGCGTCGCCCAGTCCGACCGTGGTCGTCGTCTTGCCCTCGCCAGCCGGCGTGGGACTGATACCCGTGACCAGAATCAGCTTGGCATTTTTTCTCGGCTCGAGCGTGTCCAGGTACTTGAGCGAAACCTTCGCCTTGTAGTGGCCGTAGGGTTCCAGATGCTCTTCAGCAATGCCGAGTTTCTCGCGCGCCACAGCGGAGATCCGCTGCAGCTTCGCGGCCTGTGCAATTTCAATATCCGACGGCATCAACCCCTCCACGGGTCATTAAGAATTCTTGTCCGCGCGCGCATGCCGCACGGCATTATTGGTGACTGGCGCGCCTCAGATACGCCTCGACGAAATCCGCAGCAGCCTTCGATCCGCGCGAGAATGAGCGCATCGCTTCGGCGTGCAAGATCGAGAGCGCCTGCTTCTTGATGTCGTTGGCGCGATCGTTTTCGACCAAGTCAGCGAACTTGCGCGGCCTCGGAAGATCCACTTCGATCACCGCGCGGACCTGCGTCGGGGTATTGCACATGACGAGCATGCGGTCGGCGAGGAACACGGCCTCGTCGATGTCGGTGGTCACAAAAAAGTTGGTGCGCCGATTCTCCTCGTAGAGCCGCGCGTAGTACTCCCACATCAGCTCGCGCGTCATCGCGTCCAAGCCGCGAAACGGCTCGTCCAGGATCATCACCTTGGGATTGTTGACCATCGCACGTGCAAGCTCGGCGCGCCGCTGCATTCCGCCGGAGAGCTGTCCGGGATACTTGTCGCGGAAGTCCTGCAATCCCACCTTTGCGAGCAGGAACTCGGCGAAGGCGATGCTTTCGCGTGTCAGCTCGCCACGGGCGCGGGGTCCATAGAGAATGTTGTCCCACGTGGTCATCCACGGAAACAACGCCGTCTCCTGGAACAGCACGAGCCGATCGCGATTCGGCCCCGCGATCGGTGCACCGTCGAGCAGAATCTTGCCGCGTGTAGGCTGCTCGAAGCCCGCGAGCAGACGCGTGAGCGTCGATTTGCCGCAGCCCGACGGTCCCACCATCACCGTGAGCTTCGCGCGCTCGATCGTGAACGAGCAGTCATGCACCACTTCCTTGCGCATGTGGAGCGCGCCATAAGACTTGCTCACTCCCTGGACCGAGATCTCGCCGGGGACAATGGCAGGACGCGGCGGTGCACTCATGAGCGCCGCAGGGCCGCCCCAAGGCGCTCATTGCTCCCCCTCGGGGGGCAGCGCAGCCGCGAAGCGGCTAAGCGTGGGGGTCGTATCATCGCGCCTTCAACCATGGCGTTGCATAGCGTCCCAGCCAGCGCAACAGCTCGCTCGACGCGAAGCCTGCAATGCCGATCGAGATCATGCCGACGACGATCTGTTCGTACGAGCCGCCGACGTACGAATTCCAGATGAAGAAACCCAACCCGCCGCCGGAGCCGATGGTGCCGCTCGCACCACCGCCGGAAATCATCTCGGCGGCGACGACGACCTCCCAAGTAATGCCCATGCCGACCGCGGAGCCGACGACGATCGACGGCAGAGTGCCGGGCAGGATGATGCGCCGGAAGATATCCCAGCGTGATGACCCCATCGATTGCGCCGCCTGAAAATAACGGACGTCGATCGAGCGCGCTCCGCCGAGCACATTGATCACGATCGTGTAGAACGCGCCGAGGAATGTGATGAAGGTGATCGCGAGCTCTTGCGTCGGCCAGAAGATGATGGATGCTGGCACCCATGCGAGCGGCGGAATCGGCCGCAGGACCTCGAAAACCGGAAACGCGACCCAGCGAGTGAGGCGGCTCACGGCAAGCATCAGACCGAACGGAATCCCAATGATCATCGCGGCGATGAATCCGCCCATGACGCGGAAGAAGCTCATGTACCAGCTCTGCCAATAGCCTTTCTGGCCGAGCACCTGAATCCAGGATGCGAGCACGGCAGACGGAGCGGGAATGGCGCCGACCCACGGCAGATAGTCCTTCTTGAATCCCAACATGCCGAGAATGTTCTTGAGCGGCGCAAAGAACTCCGGCGCCATCCATTGCTTGGAGCGCGCGCCGATTTCCCACAAGACCAAGAATAGAATGATCGCAGCCAGACCGCGCCAGAAGCTGCGGTCGGTGACGATCGTGGCGAGCCGCCCTGCTATCACCGTCAACCCTCTTTCTCGCCGGCTTGAAAGGCCTTGAGTGCTTCTTCGTGCACGGCGTCATTGGTCTCTTCCATCAACTCGCGAAAGCGTTTCGAGGTCAATACGCTGTAGTCGCGTGGATGCGGGATGTCCACGGTAAGCGTCTTTTTCGGCTTGCACGGGCGCGTGGTCATGATGACGACGCGATGACCGAGGAAGATCGCCTCCTCCAGGTCATGGGTGATGAAAAAGATCGTCACCTTGTTCTTGTAATAGATCTCGAGCAGCGCTTCGTGCATGACGCTCTTGGTAAGCGAATCGAGGGCGCGGTACGGCTCGTCGAGCAAGAGCGCTTTCGGATCGTTCATCAGCGCGCGCACGATCTCTACGCGCCGCCGTACGCCCGACGACATCTCGCCGGGATAGTTGTGCTCGACGCCGGAAAGCCCTGCATCTGCGAGCATCGCGCGGCCCTTGTCGATAGCCTCGCTTCGCCCAAGGCGACCTTGCATCACGGGACCGAAAATCACGTTCTCCAGATTGCTCTTCCAAGGAAAGAGCGCACCGTTTTGGAAGACGACGATGCGGTCCGGCCCCGGATTTGACATTGGCTTCTCTGTCGAGCAGAGAACCTCGCCGTCCATGACTATTCGGCCCGACGTGATCTCATGAAAGCCGGCGATCGCATTGAGGAGCGTGGTCTTGCCGCAACCCGACGGACCCACGATCATGCAGATCTCGCCCGCCTCGATCTCCAGCGTGCAATGGTCGACCGCGAGCACCGCAGCGCCGCCCGAGTCGTAGATCTTGACGACATCTTCGATCAGGATGTGTCCGCGCGTCGAAGTGGGCGCCGGGGGCCGCATATCCATGCTAGCGCTCCGAAAGTGCGAGCTCGCGCACGCGCCATTCCATCAGGTAATCGCCGGCAATTCGGACGAGCGCGCTCGTCGTGTAACCGACGATACCGAGCGTAGCCATGCCGATGATGATCGTCGGATAGCGGACCATCATGTAGGACGTGTTGATCACGTAGCCAAGGCCGTATTGGCCCGAGACCATTTCGGCTGCGACCAGCGAAAACCACGACACCCCGATCGAGATCTGCAAGCCGGTAAAGATGAAGGGCAAAGCGCCGGGGATGATCACATGGCGGAACACTTGGCGACGATTCGCACCGAGACATTTGGCGGCGCGAACGTACGATTCATCGATCGATTCGACGCCGAGCATCGTATTCAGCGCCGTCGTGAAGAACGACGCGAGAAACGCGAGGAACACGACCGCAGATTCGGTCGCGATGAACATCACGATCGCAAGCGGCACCCACGCCAGGACCGGAATGGGACGCAGCAGCTCGAAGACCGGGAACACATATTCTTTGAACGCTTTTGACCAGCCGAGGAGTAGTCCCACGGGCACGCCGAGCAGGGTGGCGAGAAAGAATGCTTGCGCGACGCGCCAGACGGACATCGCGATGTGCTGGTAGTACTCGGCGGTGTAGAGCGACAATCCGTAGGTCGGTGAGGGTGAAATCCATTCCTTCACGACGGCGGTAATTCCGGGCATCTCGCGAAAACGCGGTAATTTCCAAACTTCGACGGCGAGGTACCACGTGGCCAGGAATAACGCGAAGCCGCACAGCATGAGATAAGGACGCGGACTTTTCAGCCACAGCGACAGCCGGTACAGCGTCAGGCTGACGCTCGACATCTCTTCGGTGAGCGGCCCGGACAACCGCCTTACCTGCGCAAGCAGCGAAGGGAGCGTGAATTCCCGCTGGATCATGGTGGCAAAGCGCTCCATGACATGCGGTCCTTCGAGCTGCTCCGATTCGAGCAGCGCAACCAACTGTTCGGTGTCGAGGCGCAACACGTACGTAGGCTCCGCCGCACGCACCGTCGCGAGGCGCCGCGTCTGGCCGAGCAGCAGCCCTGCCCATCCGAACACGCCGCCTCTTCCCAGGCGCTTCAGCGGTTCACGCGCGCCGGCTTCCGGCTTGAACGTGTGTTCGACGCAACCCCAGATGACCACGAAGATGTCATCGGCTGCATCACCGGCGGCGTAAATGCGCTCGCCGGCTTTGAACTGCGACGTCCGCGCGAGCGCAGCGATGCGTTTTAGAAATCGCTCGGAAGCTTCCTTGAATGGTGCGGCCTCGCGCAGCGCAGCGACTGGGTCGTCACTTGCGACGACCGGCAGCGATACGGAGGCCATCACTCCTTAGGCGCCTGTGAATCCGGCAGAGCCTTGACCTCGCCGATCGGCGCCTTGAGCCCACGCGCCTTCAGGATTTCCTCAGTCCACTGCGGCTCAATCGCGTCAGCACGCAGCTTGTCGACATTGATGCTCTTGATCGAGTATAGAAATTCAGAAGCCCGGCCGATCAGTTCACGCACATCGGGCGTAAAGGTGTAAGGCAGGTATGTGCGCACCGGACTGCCGCCGGCATTCGGGTCGTACGAGCCGTACAACGAGTACCACAGCACGCGTTCGCTGAACCCGGTTGTCTGCTCCTTCGCCATTTTCACGATTTCGGCGCTGTTCTTCGGGTCGGCGAGGAACAGCTGGGCGTCGAGCTCAGCCTCGAGCCACGCCTTGACAACGTCGGGCCTCTGTTTGATGAGATCGGCACGCATCGCGAGAAAGCCGCCGTCGTTTTCCTTAACGCTGACACCCGACGCGACACGGCGTGCGAGCCCTTCCTGCACTAGACGAGACGCGGTCGGCTCCCAGATCACTGCGCCGTCGAGCTTACCGGCGCGAAAGTTCGAAGTGATCACCTCGATGTTCTGATTCAGGTACTCCTTCGGGGTTACATTCAGCTTCTTGAACGTCGCCTGAGCGTAACGGTCGGTGCAAGAACCCTTGGGCACGGCGACGGTCTTCCCGTCGAGCCACTTCAGCGCCTCGGTCGCATCCTTAAACTTGGGAGCATCGTTACGCGCGAGGAAGATATTGCATTGATCGAAGCCAAGGCCGACCGTTGCGACGAGCCGCACATCTGCCACGTCCTGCTTCGTCGTGGACACGATCGCCGGCATGTCGCCCATGTAACCGATATGCTGCTTTCCCGCGAGCATATTGTTGACGATGATCGCGCCTTGCAAGCCGACCTGGAATTCGATTTCCGATCCCTTCGGCAGATATTTCTCGTAAAATTTCTTGCCGCGCATCACCAACCCCGACCACGACTCCGTGTAATACGGCTGGTATCCGACCACCAGCTTCACCGGCGTGCCCGGCTTGCCGAAGTCGATGTCGGCCGCAAGCGCTGGTAGTGCCACGGATGTAGTAAAAACGGCTGCGATTGCTGCTGCTGCTGTGAAGTGCCTCCTGCCCATGACTCCCTCCTCTCGGTTTTGTACTTTCTCTCGTATTGCGTCACTGCACCCCGGACGATGCGAGATAGCGTGCGATCAATGCAGCAAGTCGCCGCATCACGATGAAGCCTGCTGCCGGATCACTTTCCAGAACGCCGAGCGCCGCCTTGCCGTTGATGCGCAGCAACCGCGACTCTTCGAGGCAACGCGCGCTCGCGATCCGCGCCGGATAGCCGTCAAGCAACGCCGCCCAGCCGAACACCTCGCCTTTCTTCAGCATGAATCCCCCGCGCGCGGTTCGGTCCCCGCGTCCGACGAGGAACTCCACGCGCCCTGCATCGAGCACGAAGAAATCCTCGGCTGCGTCCCCTGGACGGTAGAGCACCGTGCCCGCCGCGAACGTTTCGCTTCGGGCGAGCGCTGCGAGCGCATCTAGCGTGGCGGATTCGATGCCATTGAATAACTCGCCGACGTCGAGCGCCGTCGCAGCGCCGGCAAGATAGAGCGAATCGCCTTCGACCGCCAGCGAATACTTTTGCAGAGGCGCTTCGGCAAGGCCGAGCGGCGCGCCGGTGCGCACGTTCCACTGCCATAAGTGCATGTGGCACGTGAGCGTCGAGCCGTCGAAGACCCCCTCGCACAGCGGCACGTCCTGATGCGGGCAAGTTGCCTGGAAACCGAAGAACTCGCCGCCCGCGTTGGCGACGACGAGCTTCAACCCCTCGACTTCGACCTCCTTGAGGCCGTTTTCGGGGACATCCGCAATTCGGCACACGACGCGTCTCGCCATGTCAGGAAGAGTTAGCTGTATTTGTCGTAGCGGATGTTGTTCGTCGTGAGCTTCGCTTTGAGCAACAGCACGCGGATCGCTGCATCGACGCACGGCGGAGGGCCCGACATATGCGCGGACGTCCTGATAGTTGCCCGCCATCACGCGCTCCGTGACCTCGTGCACCTGCCCCCTCTCGAAACCGAGTGACGGCCAGTCGAGCGTCGCCGACGCCGGAATGTCCTCGTCCGACAATGCGACAGTGATCTGCACGCGTTCCGGAAATTCCCGCCGGAGCGACGACAATTCGTCGAGAAAAAACGTATCGCGCATCGTGCGCACGCCGAAGAACACCCAACCGCACCAGTGTTCGAAATAGCGCTCGCGTGACGCCCGCGCGAGGATCGACATCATCCCGGCGATGCCGGAGCCGCCCGCGATGCACAGCACGTTCTTCGCGAGCGTCGGATCGAAAGTGGCGGTGCCGAGCGGACCGAACATCGACAGCGGCTCACCCTCGCGATTTGCGCCGAAGAGCCACTCGGAGAATCCGCCGTCCGGCTTGCGCTTGACGACGAAGTCGAGACGACGTGCGCCGCGCGCGAAGTTGCACATCGAATACGCTCGATATCCGGCGACACCCGCCGGCGCAAGGAGGACGAATTGCCCGGCATCGAAGTCGCGCGGCCGCTCGAGCTCCACGCTGAACGCCATGACATCGCGCGCGAGCTGACGCGGCGCACGCAGCGACGCACTGCAGGCATCGGGCGTGCACGATCCCAGCTCCGCGGCATGGACGAACTTGTCGACTTCCAGCGTGACGTCCGCGGATGCCGCGCACTGGCACATCAGAAATTCGCGGCGCTCGGGTTTGACGAATTTCTTGCCCGGCGCGCCTGACCAGCCATCGTTCACGGTCCCGCCGACGAGCGTCGCCTTGCATGTTCCGCAAGTGCCCGTGGCGCATTCATAAGGCAACGCGATGCCTGCACGCAGTCCTGCGTGCAGAACTCTCTCTTCCGGCCGCGCTTCGAACTCATAGCCGCGGTTGCGGGCGTTGACTTGAATCCGCATTCTGCGGTGCTCTAGAAAGGAACGTGATAGCCGTAGCCGAGCTGACGCGTCTCGAGCCGGACGGTCCGCCGCGCGATTTTCGCGCCGCTTCCGTTCAGCCTTACAGTGTCGTGAAGACGGCCCACTGCGAACAGCTCCGTCACTCCGCCGTCGAGCTGCGTGCGGAAAACCTGCAGTGCCGACACGACGTTGACCTCCGAATTGCTTCCGCGCTCGACCGTATACACTGTGGCATGGCGCGTGATCGGCGAGTGATCGCTGTTATGCCGCGGAAGATTCGTGAACAGCGTCTGCATGCCGGCACGGTCGTGATCGAGCCAGACCTGTTCTCGACGCAGCTCCGGGCTGTAGGTCGTGATCGCATAATGGAAATCTTCGTCACATAGGGCAAGAAACGCCGTGTAGTCTTTCGCGTCGAGCGCGAGGCACGAGCGGTAGACGAGCTCCTCGATCGCGTACCGTTGTTCGGCGCTGCGTTGCAAAGGCTCGCCGGGTGCCCGACCCGCCTTCGCTTTCGCGCCTTGCGCTGAGCGTTTTCGGCTGTGCAACGCGTTTGCGTCCATAGCGTGAACAGGCCCTAGGCGGCGACGCGAACCGGCTCGCTCTTGCCCTCGCGGCAAGGATCGTACGCCGGCCTGCCCATCCGCCGCGACCATTCCGCGTAGAAGTGCCGCATCCCGACTTCGTCGTGGATCGTGCTGTTTTCCTCGCGGCCCTGCAGCACCCAGCGGCTGTCGGTGCCTTCGTGCATCGCGCGTCCCTGTCCGTGCACGGCGAGCAAGTCCTCGTGCAGATTGCGGCCGAACGGTCCCCAGATCATGTTGTGGTCGAACACGCGCTGCTTCCGTTCTTCTTTCGTATCGCGCTTGAGCCCGAGCCCGCGGAACTCGATCAGGACTTCGTTGGGCCCGAGCGGAATCGCCGTGTCGATCCGCAGCACCGACGTGCGCAGGTTGTAGGTCATTCCAGGAAAGATGTCGACCATGTACCAGCCGCCAACCGCCATTTTCGGCCAGCCCACCGCGCGCTCTTTCGACCCTTCGTACTTGTCGTACTGAATCTGCATCGAGCCGACCGTCGCGTGTCCATTCGCGAACGGCGTATAGCGCCGCTCGTAATAGCCCGGCTGCAGCATGCCGGTGATGCGATTAAAGTAGTGCAGGAAGTCGTGGTAGAACTCGCTGTTCGTGTCGTGCCACAGCTTGAAATTGGTGCGCACGCGCGCCTTGTGGAAGTGGAACACTTCCATCGGCTCTTCCATGTAAGGCTCGAGAATGTCCATCGCGCCGCCGATGAACTCGCGCAACGGCATGCAGTTGTCGGTGATGTTGATCCAGACAAAGCCGCCATAGGCCACCTCGCACTTCACCTCGCGGAGTGCGGCATCCTCTTTGCAGAAGCGCTTTTGGTAGCCCTGCTCTTCGCGCGAGATGTCGATGCAGTTGCCGCGCGTGTCGAACGACCACTGATGAAAGATGCAGGTCAGCCGTTTTGCGTTGCCCGCCGGATCGTAGAGGATCGTGTTGCCGCGATGCGGGCAGATGTTGTAGAACGCGCGGACCTTCGAATCGTCGCCGCGAACGACGAACAGCGGAACGCCGGCCGGATGAGTGAACAGCCGATAGTCGAACGGCGCCTCGATCTCGGACTCGTGGCACGCGATGATCCAAGACGGTCGGAAGAGCTTTTCTTTTTCTTCCTCGAAGATCGCGTCGTCGGTGTACACGCGCGAATCGACAAAATGCGTTTGCGGAAACGTGGGCGGCGACTCCCACTGTGAGGCGTCCTTTGCCATGTCTGAAATTCTCCTTCTCTCGCACCCAATGATTCAGGGATTCTGTGCCAGCGCAAAATCGTGCGCAAGTGCTTAACCGCTGATGTGTTTCCTCAAGAAACGCATGGGCCGCTTGAAACACGAAAGGTTAAGACAAAATGCATTCTTTGCTTCTAACAAAGCGGTATTTGTTTAGAATGAAACAGGCGCTATCGGGTTTCATCAAGAAGGGAGGGAATCGCCATGAAATCCCAAGGTCCCCACGACGACGAGAAGACGCGTAGCAACATCGAAGCCATGGTCGAATCCGAGGAGCGCTATCTGGCCGCGCTCCGACGTGAAGGACTCGATGCCGAAGCAAATCCATTGCGCATCACAGGAAGGCGAACGTTCCTTGCCGCAGCGATCGCAGCGGCGGGCGTCGGAGGACTTCCGCGCATCGCGGGCGCCGCCGCGCCCCCCGGAGCGGTCGAACGAGCCGTCCCCACCGACCCGACCAGAGTACAGGGCACACCGACCAACGACGACGGCGGATACGGTTCCCGTTCGCAATTCGAGAGCGAGGCGCGCTGGCGATTCGGCACACCGACCAAAGAGTCGTCGTGGACGATGACACCACTCGAGCGCGGAATGGGCGTCATTACGCCTTCCGGACTTCACTTCGAGCGCCATCACGGCGGTATCACGACGATCGATCCGGCGCGGCATACGCTGCTGATTCACGGCATGGTCGACCAGGCGAAGAAATATTCGATGGCGGACATCCGCCGCTTTCCTTCGATATCGCGCACGATGTTCATCGAATGTTCGGGCAACGGACTCACCGAATGGAGCAAGCCCACGCTGAAGACCGTTCAGGGTACGCACGGGCTCACCAGCACGTCCGAATGGACCGGCGTTCCGCTCGCACTGCTACTACGCGAGTCGGGAGTCAAGCCCGGCGCGACATGGGTTCTCGCAGAAGGCGCCGATGCCGCAGTTATGACGCGTAGCATCCCACTCGACAAGTGTCTCGACGACGCCTTCATCGCCTATGGACAAAACGGCGAAGCGATACGTCCTGAGCAAGGCTATCCAATCCGTTTGATGCTCCCCGGTTGGGAAGGCAACACACACATCAAGTGGCTGCGCCGTCTCGAGGTCAGCGACGTTCCGTACCAGACGCGCGAGGAAACGTCGAAATACACCGACCTGATGGCGAACGGGATCGCTCGCCAGTTCACCTTCGTGATGGAAGCGAAATCGGTGATCACTTTTCCCTCGGGTGAAATGAAGCTTCCCGGTGCCGGTTATTACGAAGTCACGGGGCTCGCTTGGAGCGGACGCGGCAAAATCACGCGGGTCGAGGTGTCAGTCGACGGCGGAAAGACGTGGGCGGATGCCCGCCTGCAAGGGCCTGTCCTGCCGATCTGCCATACGCGGTTCCGATTCCCTTGGCTTTGGGACGGAAAGCCGGTGGTGCTGCAAAGTAAAGCCACCGACGAGACCGGCTACGTTCAGCCGATGCTGAAACAGCTGACGGATGTCCGAGGCTTGAACGGCCCAATCGGCTCCATCTATCATCTGAATGCCATACAGAGTTGGGCGGTAGCGGCCGACGGGAGCGTGACCAATGTTCACGCCTAAGGCGGCAAAGTGGCTCGGAGTCAGTGCGTGTGCGGCGTTTATCTCAGCAGGATGTGCGACGCAGCCATCAGGCGATGTTCCGCAGAGCGCCTACGCCGGAGGCAAGCTTAACTTCGGCACGGTACCGACGTCTGCGGAGATTGCACATTACTTTTCCTATCCGGCCGACGGGCGCGGCTTGCCGCGCGGCAGCGGAAATTATGCGCAAGGCGAAAAAGTCTACCAAGCGAAGTGCATGGCGTGCCACGGCGACAAGCTCCAGGGCACTCCTCAAGGTGACAGGCTGCTCGGCGGTCGCGGCACGCTGGTCAATAACAGCGCCGCAAAAGCGCCGGTGAAAACCGTCGAGAGCTATTGGCCTTACGCAACCTCGGTGTTCGACTACATCAAGCGCGCGATGCCGTTCAATGCCCCAGGTTCGTTGACCGACGATGAGGCCTATGCCGTCGTCGCATATATTTTGGGCGAGGCCAACATTGTTCCTAAGAACGAGGTGATCAACGCCACCACGCTTGCCAAGGTGCAAATGCCGAATCGCGACGGCTTCGTGAGCCCCGATCCGCGCCCTGACGTCAAATAAGGGGCCCCGCGCCGGTCCAGCCGTTGTCTGCTAAGTTCGAAACAATGGACGAGCAGACACTCAAAGCGTGGCGCACGCAACTCCGTGCTCAACTCATTGCGCGTCGACTCGCAGCGAACATCGAAGATCGGACACGATGGAACAGTGCGATCGACGCGTACATTGAAGCGTTGTTGGCGGATGTCGCCGGAAAAATCATCGCGTACTGCTGGCCCTATCAGGCCGAATACGATGCACGTTCGTTGATCCTGCGTTTCCTCGAGCGCGGAGCAGAGGCCGCGTTACCCGTCGTGGTTGCCCCGCGTCAGCCGATGGTTTTCCGGCGATGGACGTCGGAGACGAAGATGCTGGCCGGCGTCTATGACATACCGTTTCCCGTCGATTCTCCCGAAGTGATACCGGACATTGCATTGATCGCTTTGGCGGGATTTGATGACGCGGGTTATCGACTCGGATACGGCGCCGGATTTTTCGACCGGACATTGGCCGTAATCGATCCTCGCCCAACGACGGTCGGCGTCGGATTCGAGCTTGCGCACGTGCCGACGATCTATCCGCAATGGCACGATATCCCGCTCGATTACGTGGTCACCGAACTTGGAATTCGACAGCGAATCGGCGGCCGTTTCATCTTTAGACCTCCAAGCGCGCAGAAAGCGATCGGCAACTGACTCACGCGCCAATGCTCGGAGGGTCTGGCGTATCAGCCGCTGTCGTGAGGTCGACCATGAACTCGTTCGCCAGGTTCTCCAATGCGCTCCGCAACATCTCAACGGTAAGCGTGTGCGGAACCGACAATAGCGCAATGGCCTTGAAGAGCTGTTCACCGGACCACGCGCCGCTCGTGAATTCCGTCTCCAGTTCTTCGATACTCACGTCGCGATCCGACAGCGCACGCGAAACCTCGTCGATGATGCCCGGTCGATCGTGCCCAATCAATTCCAAGTTGACGAGGCGCCGATTTTCAGCGGCACGTGCGCTCGTGGCTTTAGCGATGACGATACGCAACCCCGATGCTTCCAGACCACGAAGGGCCGCCGCCATCGGTTCAGCTTTTTCCGTGGACACCGCCCATCGCACGATTCCGGCGAATTGACCGGCAAGGCTTGCCATGCGGCTTTCCGCCCAATTGGCGTCGAAGGCGCGGCCACAATCTGCAAGCATTCGAACGATGCCCGGGCGATCCGGGCCGATAACAGTAATGACGAGAGAAACGCTCATGATCGGACGTCCTATGAAACGTGATGCGGCGACGCTCGCATTTCGCCATTTTGAATGACGCGGCGTGGTCCGTCGTCCAAGCTTTTACACGCGTACGGCTTGACGTGGAGAAGCACCCTCGATCGCCTGCTTCGCTTCATCGGTTGCGTCCCCGGATCGCCTTCGACTTTGGTCCAATGTACAGCGCAATGAGACCCAAGTAAGTTATCCGGAGGATGCTGCTGCGCCGATGAATTGCAGCGGCATGCAAAGTCTTGCAGACGGGGGAAACACTGCCAAGACGAAAAGCGGGGACCAACACCTCGCATCCGGAACGAGGAATCAATCTAGGAGGGCTTCTCATGATGATGCGCGTTTGTGTGCTTAGGGCCGCTTTATTATCCGTTGGTATAGCGGCACCCATAACTGCCTGGCCTGGCCCGGCCACTCCGGCTTGCGCCGATCTCGCGACGAATCCCGCTTGGGGACTCGCAGGCAATCCGGCGGTCACGGGACTCACGGCGGTGGTCACGCCTATCGGACTCGGAGTGACTGCGCCGTATTGCCAAGTGAATTTCACCGATGGGACGCTCGTCGGCCCGGAATTCGGCTATCTCCCGGGACAGACGTCGAAGTTCCGGATCCGTGTCGGTTTGCCCTTGAACGCAAACGACGGCGGCACCGGCGGTGTACAGGGTGCGTGGAACGGAAAGATCCAAACGCTCGGCAATGGCGGCTTCGCGGGCAGCGTAACGGGTGTGAACAGCGCGACCAACACCGGCTACGTCGGCACCGGTACGGATACGGGTCACAACGCATCGATCACAAGCTCCATTCCCAATCCGAATCCGCCTCCCGCGACAGTCCAAGTTCCGCCGAGCGAAAGCGGCGCTACGTTTGGTTTGAATCTCGATGGCACAGTCAATTACGGCCGCATCATGGATTACGGCTGGCGTGGTCAACATCACGCGAACCTGTGGGGACAACGGATCGCAAAGACCTACTACGGTCGAAAGCACGATCGGAACTACTACATCGGATGCTCGGACGGCGGTCGCGAAGGTCATGAAATGGCAGAGCGATTCCCCCAACACTTCGACGGCATTGTCGCCCTATCGCCAGCCATTCACTGGGACCGTTGGGGATTCTCCGCCGGCTGGGGCAACTATGTCGCGCGCCAAGAGCTTGGACAGGACGGAATCGCAACGCTCAAGTTCCAGGATGTCAACCAGCGGGCGCGCGACGCATGCGACGACCTCGACGGCATCCACGATGGCATGATCCAGGAGACGCGGGCCTGCAAATACGACGCCAACGCTGCCGTTTGTGGTCGGTCCGGCGCTTCTGCCGATCCCATCCGCTGTCTGACGCCGGCCGAAGCGAACGTCGTCAACAAGATCTGGGATGGTCCTCGCAATCCGGATGGCACGAAGATGTGGGTAGGTTGGGAGCGTGGTGCGACGCCCAGCGTCACCGCACCAAGCGGATTCGGCGAGGGAATCAATCGCTATTGGGTCCACAAAGATCCGATCTTCAACTGGCGCACGATCAACGAGGAACAGTTTCTCACCGAGCAACGCAACCTGACCAAGCAGTTTTCGCAATACATCGGCTCGGACTCGACGAACCTGCATACGTTGAAGGGCAGCCGCGGCAAGATGCTGGTCGCTTACGGCAATGCCGACCAGGTGATTCCGCCGAATGGTCATTACAACTATATGCAGCGTCTGTTTTCTGCGATGGGCGGCGTTTCCGAGACGCAGGAGTTCTATCGGTACTACGTCTTTCCGAACGCTACCCACTGCGGCGGGGCGGGCATGAGCACTAATCTGCTGTTCGACGCGTTGGTGAAATGGGTCGAAAACGGTGTTCCGCCGGATTACCTCATCGCTCAGGTCAACGCAACGCGCACCCGTAAGGTGTGCATGTATCCGAACACGTCGGTTTACATCGGCACGGGGAGCACCGACAACGAGGCGAATTTCTACTGTAAGACCAATGCGCAAGACGATCCCGCGCTGCTGGCTCAGGAAGCGGGGCTGTTGCAGGGCGAGGGACCGCTGCCGGGCAATCATGACATCGGCAATCTGCCCTAAAAGGATCGAATGAGTACGCCCGATCACAAACAGGCTTGATCGAGGGGTTCATGGCAAAACGAGTGCGGGCGCGCGCCAAAAGCACGCGCCCGCACGATCCCAACACTCAAATTTGCCCAACAGATATCGTAATTCTTAAATTGCGGTAAGCGCTGATTTGCTCACGCTGCCGACTTCCCGCGTTCTCTCAAATCGATCGTTTGACCTTGAGCCGAATTGCGGACTCCAATCGCCGCGAACGTGTCGCCGTTCGTCGCCTGTACCGCAGTACTCGGTTGCCGCCTTCGCAGGATCCGTTGCGCCAGCAGCGCGGCTTGCGTGCGGCGTTCAAGTCCAAGCTTGCGCAAAATGATCGTCATATGCGCCTTGATCGTCGCCTCAGTGACGCCGAGGTCCTGAGCAATCGCCTTGTTGGATGGGCCGTTGGCGAGCGACATCAGCACTCGCAGTTGCTGTGGGCTGAGTTGGGAAACGTTGCGCGCAGAATCGCCCTCCTCTCCATTTGGCTCCGTCGAGGACTCCACCTGTTCCTGCAGGATTGAAAGTCCCCCGTCGAGCAAGCCGTGCAACACGTTGCCGATCTGCTCGACATGACCGGACGTTATCGCAGCTCCTGAAGCGTCGGCGGCGAGTGAACGGCACACGATCGTGGCGCCATCTACGGCCGACGTGATCGCGATTGCGATCGAGGGATGCCGAGCGCACAAATGGATTAGAGCGGTAAAGCCCTGGATATCGACCACGGACGAGTCGACGAGGATCAGATCGGTATCTGGATCGGCGACCAACGCGGCTTCGAGCGCAGCGAGTGAACCTGCTTCGCCGATGCAAGCGTCGGCCATGACCCGCGTGACCGTTTCCCGCAACGTCGCACGAGACACCGGATCCTCGTCGGCGACGATCGTTATCGATAGTGTATTCACAATCTAGCCGTCGGGTCTCTCGGGTTGGAAACGTGCGGCGCTCCAGCGCAGCTCAATAGGCATGCGCCCACGTCGGGCTGTTGCTGACCAGCTTGTTCAGCAATGCGAGAAAAACCTCGCGTTCCTTGTTGTTGAGGCACTTGATCATCTCGGCTTCACGCGCGATGAACCCTTCGAGGATCTGTTCATAGATTCGTCCCCCCGCCTCCGTGACATGCACGACTTGACGACGCCGATCCGCGATGTCGGTCTTGCGCGATATCAGTTTCTTTTTCAGCAACTGCTTCACCGCCGCCGAAATGCTTGTTTTGGGGCGACCGGTCACGTTGCTGATCTGCTGCGCATTCATGCCCCTGCGCTGATGAAGGCAAAAAAGCACGATCCACTCCGGTCGTGTCATGCGGTGCGTGTTTTCCATTTTCCGTACCAGCGGACCGACGTAGAAGTTCGCGAGATAATTGACCCGGTAAGCAATGGGAATCGGATTGCGATGCAGGATCGCCGCAAGTATCAACTCGCGCGCGTCGGGTTCCGGACGCCAGACAGTGTCTGGAATTTCGGATTGAAGACTTGTTGCTCCTTTCATAGGATTTCCTCGTGAACGACGCGTGGTCGATTCTTCATCGGTTTGAAATACTCGTCGAGCGCTCGGTAAAACGCATTCCGGCTCTTCTCCAGCAACAGGAAATGCGATCCGCCAGCGACCACCGCGTACGACTTGTCCCTTGAACGAATGTCGGATAGAAGGGCACGCGCGTCGCTATCGGTCGACGTTCGATCGTCGGCGCCACGCACGATCAGCGTGGGAACCGTGAGCTCGTGCGCGTCATACAGTCGTTGCCCATTGAATACGTTCACCAGATCGACGAGCGGACCGGACGGAGAACGGAAAGCCGCGGTTCCGTTGGCGCGGACATAGGGATCCAGTTTCCAGAGTGTTTCGAAAACGCACTCAGCGACGCCGGATTCGCGATAAGCGCCGATGTCGGGGACACCGATCTCCATGTTCCATCTGTCAATCAGATCGGCCAGGGCCATCGATCGATAGGGACCTAGATCGCTGCGAGCGCGCGTCCGGTCGGTGGGATCGGCGATGAGATCGAGCCATGGCCGGTTGAACTCGCCATAGAGCGGCGAGTAAAGAGCGAGTCGGGAAACGCACTGCGGGAACTGAATGGCATAGCGGGACGCTGCAATACTTCCCCACGAAAAGCCGATCAGGTCGAGGGCATCGACCCGTTCCCATCTCAGGATTGACGTAACCGCGGCGCCGACATCGGCCACAGCCTCCGTTATGGAAGGGAACGGCCCGAGTGAAATGCGGTGCGCTTCGCTGACGGCGTCGAGCCGCGAATTTCCGAAGCCGCGAATATCGATGGCGTAGACGCTACGGCCCGCGAGCGCCATTTCCGCCATCAACGAGTATCCGGCGAGAGGCTGGTCGAAAAGGTTGGCGGCCAAAGTCGCTCCGTGCACGAGCAGCAGCGGCAATGACAGAGGATTCTTGCGGACGGGCTGGCATTCCAGCAGGCCCAGCGAAACGGACGCATCGTCCGAAGGTTGGATGCGAATGAGCCGAGTCATCGTCCGAACCTCGACGCTCATCGCAGTGCTCCCAGGAGGAAGCGTGCTGATGACACAGACCGCCGATAGGACGCGCAGGCGCCCTCGTTAATTCCGATGACGACAGAGCGGATCGCGCCAGCCCGATTCGTCATTCTCCCTCCTACGCGCCGATACGTCGCCGACGCGTCCAGTGTAGCGGTTATTAGTGCTAACCTGTACTAATTAGTATCATAGTGTCCCAATAGTGCGAAGGTCAACTGTTTTACGAATTGGAGACCGAACGGTTGCGTGTGGCCAACCTTGGCTTAAAGCTGCGCGGTCAAAGCGCCTGGATACGCTGGATCAGGGTGTTGGCTTGATCGGTCAACAATTGCGCGGTTTCGGGCCGCAAATGACCGGCAGCGAAGACTTGCTCGACCTGAGCGATGTAGTTCTGAAGTCCGACGATAGCTTTAGCAAAGCTTTGCGCGGATCTTGCGCCGTTGACGCTATAACCTTTCGCGATTTCTCGGGTCACTTCCTCGAGTGTATCGACGAGCGCTTCGTTGCCGACAAATG
>WNGI01000601.1_pt1 | contig 37060 bp, 67 predicted proteins | sample 5400621 | NCBI WGS metagenome assembly WNGI01 (sample SAMN13153374, study PRJNA577476) | soil metagenome | isolation source: 20 cm soil or saprolite under Garry oak tree replicate 1 | place: USA:California | collected 2016-06-15
GACTCCGTGAAGGTGGTGGGCGATGCTCAGACGTCGGGCGGCGAGAACAACGAGGCGGTACGGATCGGCACGCACAGCATCGCCGGAACTCCGACGGCGCGCTCGACAGCGAACAGTTCGGCGGCAGCAAAGGGCTGGGTCGACCCGGACGGGGCCGACGACGGCGCGAACGGCCTCACGGTCGTCAACGGCGGTGCCGAGGTCACGGACGTCAACCGGCTCTACTGCAAAATGGGCGACCCGGACGGCGGCGACCGCGGGACTGCGACCGGCTCGCAGACTTCGACCACGCTCCAGGACACCACGAAAACGTGGACAGTCAACGCCTGGGGTACGCCGAACCGCGCCGTGTCGATCTACGCGGGACTTGGCGCCGGGCAGACGCGCACGGTGACATCGAACACGAGCAACACGCTGACGATCTCGGTCGCCTGGACCACGACGCCGGACTCGACATCAAAGTATGTCATCGCCGGTGCGAACCTGGACGCGTACGACGACAACTACGTCGTGACCTTTCGGCTCTCGGCATCCAACTCGTACACGGCCCCGTTCTCCAGCTCCGACGCCCGCGTCTACGTGGAATACTCCACCGACGGTGGATTTACATGGAACCTCGCGGCGGGCGGCCCGCAGGGGCAAGTGAGCGTCGGCAAGGGCGGCTCGGCAACGCAGACGTTCGCCGTGAACGTCTCGGTTCCCGGTACGCCCACGCAGCTTCAGTTCCGGCTCACCCTGGACGTCGGCGGCGTGCAGGCCGGTGGCTCGGGAACGGCATCGGGAACGGTCTACGCTTTCTCTTCGACCTGGAACACGACCGCCTACGCGGTCACGTGGTCGACGGCGGGCACGGTGTACCAGCGTCGTGGTCTCAAATGCTTCGCGACGGACGGCGACAGCGCGGCGCACCAGCCGCACGCCTACTTCGAGCCCGTCACCGCCGAGATGGCGGCTGCAAACTGCACTGAGGGCGAGCTTCAGTACGTCGGCGGCTCGGTCCATAAACTGCGGGTCCGGCGTAATACGGATTGGTTTGATCTGACTGGGCAGGGCGAGGCGTGGGGCGGATCGTCTGGGACGGGGGTGTCGACCGGGGAGATCGACCTGCACACGTCGCCGACGATCAAAGGGAGCACGCTCGGGCCGAAGGGCAGCATCCGCGTGACGGCGTGGGGCTCGGTAGTCGGGACCAGCAACACGAAGACCATTAAGATCAAGCTGAGTTCAACGGTCACGCACTCGTTCCCGTGGGACGCGGGCGACGCGGGCGAGTTCTACATCGACGCCTACATCGTCAACGTGGCCAGTGAGTCAAGTCAGCGGAACGGCGGCGTGTGCGACGTGCAGACGGCCGACACGAACCAGGCCATGTTCGGCGCCACGGAAAACGCGACCTCGGCCAAGGACACGACCGCCGACATGACGGTGATCGTCAGCGGGCAGACGACCAATAGCGCGGACGAGGTAACCCTGAACGGCATGGTCGTCGTGGTCGTGCCGGGTAACTAATGGTGGACGGAGGAGTCGAACCTCCCGCCGGTTCAGCACCGGTCCGGATTTACAGTCCGGCAGGGCCAGCCACATGCCCATGTCCACCGAAACGAGAAGGCCCCGGGATTTTCCCCGGGGCCTCCTTTCTTTCCGCGGCGGCCTAGAGGTTGAGCTTCCGGAAGATCGCGGGGTGGCCACCCGTGTTGAGGATCGCGTGAAGCATCTCGTGTTTGACCACGCGTTCGTCGAGGCGGTCCATCGAGGCGATGAAGATGTCGCCCGTCGAGAGCCACTGACCGACGCAGAGGGTGTTGGCGTCCACCTTCTCGTCGACGGGGCAGCCGAACCCGCGCGCGGGCGCCGCGTGCCAGACGATCCCTTCGAGGGTCGCCTGCACCGGGGCGTTCACCGCGAGGACCAGCTCGTCCCACCACGTGTCGTATTGCGCGGGGGCGGCGTACTGGGGGGAGTTCTCGAAGAGCCACTTGATCTGGGCGCGATCCGGGCCCTGAGCCGTCGCAAGGCCAAAGCCCGCGAGGAGCGTGAGAAGGACTGCCACGGTCACCTGCTTGGTCGAGTTCATTTGCCTATCTCCTTTCACACCATAAAGATACGTGATTCCGGCGCCGAATGCCATGTTTCACAAGTCGCTGCGCCTGCGCGACTTAGAAGGAAAACACCCAGGCGATCGCCCACAGGGCGACCAGCTTGAGGCTGTCCCAGAGGGACCTCATGCGCCCCCCATCTTCCGGCGGAGGCGCGCTTCGAGGTCCGCGTCCGTCGCGAACAGCCCCTCGGGCGAGCCTCCCGTGGGCCGCCGCGCCTTGGGTTTGGTCCGCATCTTCCGTTCCTTGACCGTCGTCTCCGCTCCGCAGTAGGTGCAGAACGGCGCCTTCCGAATATTCGTGCGCCCGAGGGCCTGGGTCGTCTCCCACATCACAGGCGCGCCGCAGGACGGGCAGGAGATGCGTTCGAGCGGCACGCCGCAGTTCGCGCAGTGCGTCATCGCCGGCCCCTCGTCCCAGTCCTCGCGGTAGGGCGCCGTGAACCCGCAGCCCGCGGGGCACTGCCGCGTGTACCGCTGATCCGGATGTTCGCTTGTCATGTTTAGTCCTTGTAGGGGTCGCGGGTCTCGGGATCGGCCATGACGACGATCAGCGGCCGCAGCGTGTGCAACACCTTGATGGTCGAGCCCTGCTCCGCGAGAACGTCCGGGAGTCGGCGATACACATGCGGGCTCTCGTCGACGTCGCCGCCGCGGACGATGACGCCCTTCGCCTTCGTCCACTCCGACATCATCTGCCGCGTCACGGCACCGGGCGACGTGGGGCCGCTCCGCTTGCGCCAGCCTTTGCCCTTTGCCGCCGTGCGGGACATCACGCGCCCTGCGCCGTGGACCGTCGAGAACATCGCATCGGCCTGCTCCGCGTGAACGAATGTCTCACCCGGCGAGTCGGGGTCGGTAACGGCGGTGCCTTCGAGGATGACGGAGTCGTCGCCCATGCTACCACCGACGAAGCCTTTCTGCCCCGGGAACGCCGGCGTCGCGCCCTTCCGGATGACGATCAGGTCCTCGCCGAAGTGCCGCTCCTTCCAGGCGAAGTTGTGATGATTGTGGACTAGCTCCTGTTCCGTCCCGCCGAGGAGTTGCACGACCTTCCGAGCAACCCACTCGCGTCCGGCGTAGGCGTAACGGCCAGCCAAGGACATCATGGCCCAGTATGCCTCACCGAGTGGGTCGAAGAGATTGAAGAGCGTCTCCTGCTCGGGTACGCGCTCATTCCAGGGCTTGCCCTGGCCCAGCGCCAGGAACCCTGACGCCACGCCGTGACCAAAGCCACGCGAGCCGAAATGTACGCCGACCCAGATGCGGTCCTGTTCATCAGCGAACACATCGACGTAGTGATTGCCACCACCGACGGTGCCGAGCTGGCTCCGCGCTTTGCCCTGGAAGTTCTGCTTATTCGCGGCCTGCGGGAGCACGTCCCATGCCGGGTCATTGAAGAGTGGGTCATCCACGGGTGCGTCATCCGACTCGTTGCGCCGGCCGACCCCGAAGCTGATCTTCTCTTGTATCGTCTCGGCCAGGCCGATGAGATGGCCCATGTCAGCAAGGTCCGTGGTCGTGAGATCGGTCCGGATCGCGGCATTGCCACAGGCGATGTCGAATCCGACGCCCACGACAGAGACTTGATCCCGGTACGCGGCGACGCCGCCGATGGGCATGACGTATCCGCGGTGGCCGTCCGCCATGATCGCCGTGTAGGCCGCCCGCGTGGCGACGTCCTGGAGCTGGGCCATGGTGCCCTCGTCGTGCTGCCCGAAAATCCGCGTGATACTCATGGCTTGATCTCCCACACGAGTTTGTTCCCGCAGACGATCACCCCGAGCTCCGTCTTCGAGTCCCAGAACGACCGGAGGTCCGACGTCGCCACGTCCGTGCCCGGGAACCGGTACCAGCAGCGCCGATCGCCGTCGCGGTCCGCGGGATGATTGTGCGCGAGGCCCATGACGCCGGCCGAATCTGGGCACGAGACCTCGGTGAGGTAGAAGCGTCCGTAGCGGGTGAGCCCGGACTCTTTCCCGGGGGCGGCGCCCGTCACGACGATCGTGTTCCCCGTCCGGAAGCCGTGCATGCACATGAACCGCTCGCGGTCCGGACGGTCGAGTGAGGCCAGGGCCGCCCGCGCGCGGGGGGTGAAGATCGCGCGGGGGCGTTCGGTCGCCGTCCCGAGGGACAGGGCGGCGAGGAGGAGGAGGGCGGCGGGGCGCATGCCGAAAGATAACGCCGGGCTCACGCCGCCGCCTTGCCGAGGCCGCGCCGGAGGACCGTGATAGCCTCCTCGAAGACGTGCCTGACGCAGACGTTCGGCAGGCGCGTCTCGTGGTCGAACTGGACCACGAAGACCCCGCAGACGCGGGAGATGACGCGGCCCTGGCGGCCGGCGGCGACGGCAACGTAGCCGTGCTCCATGAGCGGCTCCAGGAGGGCGATGCGGTCGCCGACGCCGGGGACGAAGGGGCTGACCGGCTTCGGGTATGGGAACGGGCTGCTTTTCATAGGCGTCTCGTCTTTCGGTTGAAGGGTTGCGATCCAGCAGGCCTTGGTATTGGTCACGATCCGGTCCTTACGCCTCCTCAGCGTTGCTTGTCGGGTTGAAGGTTTGATGTGTGCCGGCCCACAAACGGCCGGCGGCCTCCGCCATGCCTTCCGGGATGGCGCCGATGTCATCGAACGCGATCTCGACCGCCGCAACCAGCGCCGACCACTCGTCGGCGTCGAAGATCACGGTCACGTCGCCTTCGGCCAACGGCGTCTCCCGCGTGTCGACCTTGTCCGCGCGTCTCATAGGACCCCCACGCGGGCGAACCAGTCCGCTTCGTCCCGCGCCCGCATCTTCTCGCGGGCCTGGGCGACGAGTCGGGAGGCCCGCCAAAGCGCCCCGCCGACGTTGTAGTCCTGCGGCGCGGTCCCCACGAAGGCGAGAATCTGTTCCGCGTTCCGGAGGTCCTCAGCCGCCGGTTGCGCGGCCGTCCTCGCTGCGTCCTCGGCGTCTTCCGCGTCGCGGTCGAAGTCGTCCGTCGTGCCATCCCTGTTCATGCGTCCTCCTCGGGGAACATCTTGTGTAATTCCTGTTCCTCCTCCGTCAACATCAGGTTCGCCTGCTTCGGCGACCGAATCACGAGCGGGCCGATGACGTCCACCGCCTCGTCGTAGATTGACGAAAGACGTTCGGCGTACTTCTGCGCGTCACGGCGCGTCCCGCGGATCAGATCGACCCCGGCGTCGCGAAAGCGGCCATCACCGCCCGTGTCCGAAAGGATCACCCAGATTTTCGCTTTCGTCTTCATGCGTCCTCCTTGAGGAGAGTGCGGGCGATGTCCATGAGCGTGTTCAGCTCGGCGATGATGCCGATCGTCCGCTTCGCGATGATCATGATCGCGACCTTCCGCTCGGGGACCGGGAGCATCTCCGTGACGACCGTGTGGGCCATGACGAGCTGCGCCTTGGACTCGGCCAGGTACGCGAGCAAGTAGGCCGCGCGCTCGTTCTGGGAAGGGAGGCTCATGAACCGTATCCCCCGAATCCCTCGGCACGGTCTGCGCAGGCGTTGCACTGGTACCCTAACGCGCGGTCCTTCGGCGTGAGCCGGTTTTTCGCGCCGCAGTTCGGGCACGGGAGGTTTCGCGGGTTCGAACGGGAGGCCGCCCGCAAGGCAGACCGTGAGCCCGGCTCCGCGAAATCCATGTCGTCCATCTCGTCTCGGTCGTATCTCATAACCCGCTCCGTGTTTTGAGGTCCCAGGGACCGTAGTTGCCCGTCGCGTCCAAACGCGCGCGAACCTGTTCCGCCGTGTACTCGAAGACGTTGCAGTTGACGATCCGCGCGGCGGCCCTGTAGACCGCGATTGGCGCGGCGGTGAACTTCCCGTTAGCCACGTCGAAGGCGAAGCCGGAGTCGAGGTTTTCGACCCAGGCGTGCCCGAAGGAGAGGCCGGCGAGCGCGCCGCGGCCGGTGACTTCCGCGTGCACGAGGCGGAGGTCATCCCCCGCGTTGTCGAGCATCCACTCCGCCGCCGCGAGGTAGCAGTCGCCACCGCGCGCCGACTTCGGGATGATCCGCCGCCCCTTCCGTTTCACATGTCCCTCGGTTCCACGTCCACGGGGATCGCCTTCGCCCCGCAGCAGTCGGAGGTCCACTCCCACTCGTCGTTCATCGTGAACGAGGAGTTCTCCCCGCAGCGCGAGCACCGCTCGACCTCGGGGTAGTCGCCCGTCGTGCATTCGCAGGTCGAGTCCATCGGGACCGTCGTCGACCCGTAGTCAACCATGTCCGTCACGACGCCCGTTCCGCGGCAATATTTGCAGTCCGCCTTCGGCTTCACAAGGCACCTCCTTCGTCCGGCCGCTTGATCTTCGCGCGACCGCTCAAGGTCCGTCCGGGGACGTCCGTGTCGAACCGCCCCGTGATCTTCTCAATCTGGCACCAGGTCCCTTCGGGCCGCCGGAACCAGCCGGAGCCATCGGGCTTCGCATCGAGCTCAATCCGCGTCCCGAGGACGAGGTCGAGGCCGTTGTTCATCCGCTCCGCGCGGTCCCACTGGACCGGCGTGAAGTAGAGGTCCGCCCCGTAGGGGTGGGCCGTCTCCACGTGGAGGCGCCGCTGCTCGGGGTCCATCGCGACCACGAAGCCGCTGAGGTAGGTCCTCATTTGCCCGCCTTCGGGAGGCGGCGGCAGAACTCAGCGCCTGTCTCGCGGATGCCGTCATCGTACTGATCCGCCCAGAACTCGGGGTCGAGCATGATCGTCACGATACCCTTCGGCTGCACGTCCACGATCGTGCCCGTCTCCGCGTCCCATCCCTCGTCGCGGTCCGCGGGCATAAACACGCGATCGCCAACCTTGAACACGCGATGCCAACCTTGAGGGACCTGCGCCGCCTTGTAGGCGCGAACCTTCCGCCGCGCAGCGATCGTCTTCTTCGAGCGGGGCTTCATGCGATCCCCCAGCCCACGAGGGGATTCACGTCGCCGATGGACCGCGCGGAGGCTGGCTCGACCGTCACGATCACGAACCCGCCGCCTGCATAGGGCGCCGTCGTGAAGACCTGCCCGTACTTCGCGGTCTTCGCCGCGGCGACCTTCTCCGCCGTGTCCTTGGACCAGATCACCTTGACCTTTTTCATATCCTCTCCTTTCATGGCCCTGCCTAACTTCCCCTACGCCATAAAGTTAGCCCGTTTCGGGACGAGTAGTGTAACAGTCCTGTAACAGCCTAAGTCCATGACTTTGTGCTCAGTTACGCCTCGTAAATGAGCCCGCAATCCTCGCCCTGGCAGCGGGCGGCCGTCCGGCCGTGTAGAGGACGGCCTTCAGGCGCCCCTTGCAGACAGGGCACGCGAACCCGATTCGATTCCAGGTCCAGGTCAGGACCGCGAACCACAGGCTTCGCAGCCTCCCGCGGCGCCTCATGCTCCCACCGCGCCCCAAACGCCTTCGCAGAAGACGAGGCGCGACTCGCATTGAGGGCAAAAGAGCGCGGCGCCTTCTGCGCAGCCGCCCCAGATTTCCCGGTAGCGGTCGCGATGACCGCCAAGCAGCAGTCGTTCATCCGGCCGCCTTTCGGATTGCCTTCGCGATCCGCGCAAGGTCCGAGGACCATGTCTGCTCGCCGGCCTTGGGGATGCGGGGGAGGCCCTTGATACCGGCCTTCGTTGCCCCGGCGATCGTCGCCTCCCACCATGTGCGGTCCGCCGCGGCCCAGGGGCCGCCGCTCGTGATCACGAACTCGATACCGTCCGCGACGCCGCGGAGCTGCTCGCGGGTCTCGTCGTGCACGAACTCGTCGAGGAACGCCGTCGCCTGCCGCGGGGTCAGGACCCGCTCCTCGCGGACATCGGCGCGCGGTTCCTCGCTCTCGCCGTCATACTCCACGCGCACTAAGTCCTTGCTGCTGCCACTCATGTTCCCTCCTCTTGGGTAAGGCGTGCGTGCTGCTCCAGCCACTCCACGAGTCGAGCGCGACGTGCTCCACATAGCCGCCGACCGTCGCTTGCATTTCGGAGAGTGTGGGCTTGTGCGCCCAACGCATCACGTCGCCCTCCACCGTCACGGTATACCACGTGGCAGCCATTACTCTTCCTCTTCCTTGTCATACTCCGTGATTTGCGTGCTTCCATCCTGAAAATCAAAGATGATGTCACGCATCCTCCCGCACGTACACTCTTGCTGCTCTAATTCTCCCTCGCTAAATACCGTCACCCATGTGTGCGTGTGTGGCATCGCGTTCTCCTTTCTAGAGATACCGCGGGGGAGGCTTTGCGCCTCCCCGGTTTGAGGGTCAGCCTTCCGCGCCCGTGCTCACGACCCACGGGTTCTCGCGTTCGGACACGTCCTTCAACTCGTACTCGCCCGCGATCGCCTGCTCGACCATCTCGACCGCGCGCCGCTCGGAGCGAGCTGCCACGCCGTACGTCACCCGCTGGCGGGAGCCGTCTTCGTCGGACGTGATCACAGTCACGAGGAAAATCTTGCGCCGCTTGGGCGCCCGGAGCGCGTACTCTGCGATGGAGTTGACGGCGCCGATGAGCCCGGTGACCGCCGCGGTGTCTTCCCCGCTGGTCGCGTTCGCCTGCTGCACGAGCTCCTGGACCTGCGTCTTGGTCAACATCGGTTCATTCCTTTCTGATGAGGACGCCCGCCGATTCGAGCGAGGCGAGGAACGCCTCGGCCGTCGACGGGTTTACGAACACCTTCCGGAGCGCGCGCAACCGCCGCGCGACCTCCGCCATGTAGTCGCCCTTGCCCGGTGGCGTGAGCCACGCGGCGCGGTGCATCTGCCGCACGACCCCGCGGGCGGTCTTGCCCACGAACCGCTTGCCGTCCTTCGGGTCGAGGTAGATCATGCGATCCCCGCGATCTTCTTAGCCACGGCTTCGTTGGATGCGCCACGACGGGCACGACGCGCCGCGCGACGGCTGCCCTTGTCCTTGTCCCACGCCTCGCCGCCCATCTTCCGCCACGACGTGGCCGCGGTCGCGCAGCCGCCGCAGAGCACGCGACCGTCGGGGTGGTGAGTCATCGTGTGCGGCGGGTTCCAATCGAGGCACGCACCGCACCGCTCGTAGGCGTTCCCGTTGGACCCGATCGCCTTCCCCGGCTTCATCGGGGCGACCTTGTCGAGGGCGAGCGCGACCTGCGCGCGGTCGTATTCGGCCTGCCACCGGCCGCCTTCCGCGCCGTCGGCCTTGCCTTTCTTGGTCGTCGTCTTCGTGGCCTTGTCCGCCCACTTCCAGCCGTTCACCTGCTTCGCGTCTTCCCACGCGTAGACCGTCCCTTCCTCAAGGGAGTTCGCCGTGCCGCCGGTGAGGCGCGAGAGCTTGATCGCCGCGTTCAAGATTTCCTTGGTCGAGGCGAACGCCGTCGCGTGGAGCTCCGCGATGTGGGCGACATAGGTCGGGTTCCCGCGCCGTGTGAGGTAGACCGTCGCCTTCCCGCCGTGCGTCCGGGCGATCGCGAGGGCCATGGAGCCCTGGGCGCGCCGGAACAAGTTCCGCCACTCACGGACCTTGGCGCCGGCGAGCGCCGCGACGAAGTTCGCGGAGTCCACGGCGTAGAGCTTCCGCCCCGCCGCGAACTGCGCGTGATTGTTGATGATGCCGTTGTGGACCGCCGCGGTCACGTCGCCTTCCTCGTTCGAGAAGATGAAGGGGTGGGCGTTCGCCGCGTTCACTGCGCCGTGGGTCGCGAGCCGCGTATGCCCGATCGTCGCGAGCGTCCCGTCCTTAGGCGAGGCGACCGCGCGCCAGTCTGCGCGGGCGAGGAACTCCCACGCGGGCGCCGCGTCCTTCACGATCGAGATGGCGCCGTCCGTGGAGACGTTCATGAACCCCGCGGAGTCCATCCCGCGCGAAGTCGAGAGGGTCGCGAGCGAGCCCATGAGGCGCGCCCACTGCTCCCGCTCCGCGTCCCCATAGGCGGGGCCTTTCGTCCGGATGATGCCGAAGATGCCGCACATTATGCCGCCTGCCTTTCTGTCATCTGAAGCCAGTAGGGCCGGTTCCGCTCCCGCATCCAACCGGCGAACACCGCCCCAACCTCCGTCCCGACGACCCGCGCGAACCGCGCGAACCGGTCACGGGCGCCAGCTACTCCCGCCACGAGGGCGTCAAGCCGCCCCGTCTTCGCGCGGGCGATTACCTTCTGCGCCATCACAATCCAGAACCCGATCTTCGCCGCGTCGAGCGTCCCGTGATGCGACCGGACCTCAACCCGCCCGTTCCGCCACCAGCCCGTCGCGTTCAAGGACGTGTAGCGGTTGACCCGCTGAATCTCACGGCGGAAGGCGTATCCGGGCATCGCCGCGATCCGCTCCGCCGTCGCCACAGGGAACCGCGCGGCGTAGGTGTTGGACCGGCGCGACTCCGGAAGCGCCTCGTGAATGGGTTCGTCAAAGGCGCCCCACAAGCGGACGAGGGAGCGCAACCCCCGGCTTGTGAGGTCGTTCGCGTCATGGTGGACGTGAGTGCCGCAGCGAACGCTCACCGTCGCGCCGCGGCGGCGAAGGGCCTCGGCGACCGCGACGACCTTGGGCCAGTCCGCGGCGGTCAAGGCGGGGGTCGCGAGTTCATACTCGCAGGTCGAGTCCGTCTTCAAGTCCCAGGTGGAGCCGTCCGAGTGGAAGTAGTCACGGCGGACAGACACGCGGGAGTCGTCGCGGCGATCGCCGTTCACAGCGGCGAGGGCGTCACGAATCGCGATCCCGTAGTCCGCCATTGAGACCTCGTTCCCCATGAACTCGAACTCAATCCCGAAGCGCCGCGTCGGGTCGAGCATCGCAGGGTCGAAGGTCTCGTCCGAGGCGGTCTGAACCCGCGTCGTGGGAGTCGCGCGCACGGAGGAGAACTCTCCCGCTGCGCGCGCAGCGTTCCGCCGCGTCTGCCAACGATAGAAGGCGACATCCCGCTCGTCAGTCTGTGCCGCGGGGAAGTCCGCGTAGACCTGGGCGAGGATCGCTTCCGTGGTAGCATCGTTCGCGATCCCATTCCGAATGACCGCGGCGATCGTGTGGCGAGGCATCTGCTTTTTCCTTTCTCAGGTACGTGAGTAAGATACTGCCACGGCAGGGGTTAGGGAATAGTCCAATTGTAACAGGATTGTAACAGTTCAACCCCTTGTCAGATATGCACTTACGAGCTTGTTTTGAGGCCAAGCACATGAGACCCCGCGCCCGGTTAGCGGCTCAGAGGGGCCAAGAGGCGCCTAGACCCTGCCGAGGCTCAGGGCCACAGGTCCTAGTCGAAGCGGAGGTTGAACGACCGAATGTCGAAGGTCAAGGGCTGCCCGCGAGCTGATCGCCGCTCCCGCCGCATGCGGCGCTCGGCCTGGAGGCCGCGAAGGACGGCCGCGGCGCCGTCGGCGACGCCGGACCAATCACCGCGCCGCCACTGGCGGATGCGGTGGACGCCACCCGCATAGAGGGGCCCAGACTGAAGGAAGCCGGGGTCCCATCGTTCGTCAGGGCCCGGGTCCACGACGGGGCAGGTGCGGAGGTGGATGTTCTGCGTGCCGCAGTCGCACCGCTTGTAGCCCGACCGGTCAAGGAGGATCAGCGGCACGCCGAGGGCGCCGGCCAGGTGCGCGACTCCCGTGTCGACCGAGACGACGACGTCAAGGCCCGTCACGTAGTCGGCGGTCTCCGCCCAATCCGCGAAGTGCGGGGTTCCCGGGCCATCCTTGTCGAGCGGATGCCAGACGGCGCCCTTCACGGCATTCACCATTTCCAGGATTTGGCGCTCGTCACGGATAGACCGCCACTTGTCCCAGGCCTGTGTCGAGTCGCCGCGGAGGCAAAGGCCGACGTGGAAGCGCCCGTCCTGCGCGATCGGGCTCGGCGCGATGAGGTATGGCGCGCGCAAAGCACCGGGCGGATTGGCGCGGATCAGGTCAAGCGAGCCCGTCGAGACCCCGACTGAGGGGAGCGGGTGACGGGACCACGCGTAGGAGGCGGGAAAGGACATGCTGAACAGGCGCTCCATCGACGGCCGCACGACGTAGCGGTACTCCGGCCGGACGTAGCGCATGGCGTGAATCGCGTCGCCCGCGCCCGCGTCCAGGTAGGTCATCAGGGCCACGTCCCGGTAGTTGCCGTACCATGGGAACCCCGCCCGTGGTACGGTCCCGAAGTTCCCGAGGACGGGGACGCCGGCGGGCGGCGTCTCCAGCCCGTGGCAGCGCTTGAACTTGAGGCCCGAGCCGCACGGGCAGATGTCGTTCCGCCCGGGGAAGTCCGCCCCTCCCGCGGTGCCGATCACTTGGAGCGGAGGCATCAGAACCACTCGTGTTGAATGAGGGGAAGCCACGGCGCGATCGAGACGAGCGCCGGCCGTGGCGGGCAGGCGAATGCGAAGGGTGAGTTGTCCCACCGGAAGCGTACAACGTAGTCGAGCAGCGCGTCGTAGTCGGCGCGCCGGAGCGTCAGGTTCATGCGGTTTCCCTCGTGCGGTGTCATGCGCGGAGGCGGACGCCGTCCGCGGCGACCTCGACCGCGTGCAACGGATGGAGGTAAGGGTCAGTCGGGAACTCGCGGTCCTTGGGCAGCGCGAGGAGGTTGAGCGACAACGTGTTTCCAAAGACGTTCTTGGCCCGCATGGCCCAGTTCCGTGGGTTGAAGAGCGGGGCGAGGTGCCACATGACGCGGTAGCCGAGGCCGTGCAGCATCCCGACGACGGCACGACTCCGCTCGGGGCGGTCGTTCTCGACGTAGAGCGCCGGCTGCGCCTCGCGGATCGTTTCCTGCGCGCCCGAGAGGACCGCCGCCTCCATCCCCTCGACGTCGATCTTGATCAGATTGATGCGGGCGCCCGGCATGTAGGCGAGGCCGTCGAGCGCGAACACGAACGCACGCCGATAGCCGGCCCTGATCCTGAACCCGGATAGCTCGCCGAGCTCGACGCCGCCGAAGTTATTCGGCCGACGGTAGTCAGGCGGGTAGTAGGTCATCGTGCCGTCGGCCGCGGCGAGACCGCCGTGCCAGACGGACGCCCATGTGACGTGATTCTGCGCCAGGTTTCGTTTGAGCAACCCGTAGGCGCCTTCCTGGGGCTCGAAGCAGTAGATGAAGCCCGTCGGCCCGACGATCCGGGCGAGGGCGAGCGAGTGCGCGCCGATGTGCGCGCCCACGTCGATCGCGACGCCGCCCCGCCCGATCAGCTTCCGCCACAGGCGGACCTCGGACTCGGACCACTCGCCGTAGCGGCGGATCGCCTCGCCGTGCCACACGTCATTGGCGAAGTACGACAAGAGGCCGTAGCGCATCTGCACAGTGCGGATCGGCCACAGGTATCGGAATGGGTTCATACTACTCGTCCTTGATAAGGGCGCCCCAAGAGGCGCCGGCTTTGATGTCCGCGCGGATCGGCACGTTGAAGCGTGGGCCGTCCGCCTCGGTCCAGGACTCCATCAGCTCGCGCTGCGCCGTGACGAACTTCTCGCCCGCCGCGCCCCTCGGTGCCGATGAGTCCAGCTCGTCGTGCACCTGGAGGTGAAGGAAGGTGTTCGACCAGTCGATGATGCCGCCCGGGCCAGCGATCCGGACCATGGCCTTCTTGATCAGGTCGGCCGCGCTTCCCTGGAGGAGGTAGTTCAGCCCGCGGAACGTCCCGACATGCATCTCCTCGGACCGGACCTTCCAGCCCATCTTCCGCGCCTCGGACGCCGTCTTGAACCGGACGCGCCGGCCGCCCCACGTGACGATGTAGCCACGCTGATTCCCACGCTTGTCGGCGGCTTTGTAAATCTGCGAGACCTCGGGGACCTTCGCGTCGTAGACGTCGAGGACCTCCTTCCACTCCGCGACGCTGATGCCCGCCGTCGCCGCGGCCTTGGCGAGGCCCGCGCCGTAGACCTTCGCGAAGTTGACGTTCTTCGTGCGCCGCCGGTTGCAGTTCGGGTTGTTGATCAGGAGCGTGAGCATGCAGTGGAAGTCCACGCCGGTGATGGAGTGGTCCTTCCCGCAGGCGGGGCACGTCCCCGGCGGTGGCGGCGTGTTGTAGGCCGCGGCGATCCCACCGCCCGCGTAGTGGCCGAGGAAGCGGTACTCGATCTGCGAGTAGTCGGCCTTCACCCACACGTGATCGTCGGACCACGGGACGAACAGGGACCGTACGAGCCGGCCGGCCGCGGGGTGGCGGTCGCCCGGGACGTTGTGCAGCCACGAGCTGAACCGCCCCGTGATCGTCCCGTACTTCTTGCCGGGCTTGTACTCGACCGGCAGCGGGTGGAACTCCCCGTGCACGAGGTCGTCCCCGTCCGCCTGGTCGAGGATGTAGGACTGGATGAAGGTCCCGTCCATCTTTTCGAGTTCGCGGACGCGGAGGAGGATGCGCGCCGACTCGTGGTTTTCCTCCGCCGCCTCCAGCAGCTCTTTCGTCACGGAGTCATTCCCGCCGGTCGTCTTGCCCTTCGCGTTCAGCCGGACCTCGGTCTTCCCGACGGCGGGTACGCCGAGCGCCCGGAACACAGGCGCTGACTGCTGCGTCGACGGCAGCGTCCAGTCATCAATCGCGGGCATGGGGAAGCCTGCCCCTGCGGCGGTGTCCATCCAGCGAGCCTTCTCGACGCCGAGCTCGGCGCGGAGCCCGCGGCTGACCTCCTCGGCCCTCGTCTTGTCGATCCGGACGCCGGCGAGGTGCATGTTGACGGCGATCGGGATGATGGCCGTCTCCAGCCGGTAGACCGACTCCAGGCCCTGGGCCCGGAGCAGCGGGAGGTTCCGGTCATGAAGCCCGAGCGTCAGCTCCGCGTCGCCGATCGCGTACTCCTCGACGAGGTCGCCCGGCGCCCGCCAGTAGTTGCCAGCCTGGACCGAACGCCAGGGCTTCCCACCGAATTGCGCGGCGCACCATTCGTTCAGGTACTCGTCTTCCTTGCGCCGGCCGAGGTGCTTCTCGCACAGGCGGTCGAGGGCGTAGCTCGGCTCGTTCTCGTCGAGCAGGGCCGCCGACGTGCCCGCGTCCTCGACGTTCGGGATCAGCCCCGGGAAGGGGATGACGCCGGCGTAGGCGAACATGCGGAGGTCGAAGGGCGCGTTGAAAAAGACCTTGACCTGGCCCGGGCGCATGAACTCGACGCGCGCCCACGCGGTGAACTCGGCGAGGGTGCAGTTGTTCCCGCCGTCGCCGCGGTAGAGGCGCTCGGGGTCGTGGCCCCAACGGAGGTAGAAGCCGCGGCCATCGGGCGTCCAGATGGAGCAGCCGACGGGCCGCGCGGCCCGCGTGTTACCGGTCGTCTCGGTATCGACGGCGAACCGGTCGTAGCGGGAGAGGTCCGGGAAGACACTCATTCGCCGGCCGCCGTGACCTGCGCCTCCTCATCGAGACCGATTTCGATCGAGGAAAGACGTGTTTCTGCCCAGACGCGCGTCCCGTCGATAACGCCTAGTCTCTTTTCCATTGATCCTCTAGGATGATCAGGGTGTCGACGCGCGTAACGCGCCGCTTGAACGTCTTCAGCCATTGGTCCACGGCCCGGGTGGCGCCTTCACAACCGGCGCGTCCGTAGTCGTGCACCGCGACCCACTTCACGTGCCGCGCGGCCATCAGGAAATCCATCGTGATGTCGTACTCGCCGGTGAGGTCCGCGAACGCGAGGCCGTAGGCCGCCTTCGGCGGGGCGTCGGCGAGCGTCGCGCGGATCGGCTGAACCTTCCCGCGGACGCCGTGCATCCGGAGGTTCCGATCGAACAACTCCCAGGTCGGGCTCGGGTCCTTCCGCGGATAACCGTCATGCGGGTCGACGGCGACGACGATCTTCGCGGTCTGCGCGAGGGCGATCGTCGAGGCGCCGAGGAGCGAGCCCGCCTCATAGACCAGCTTGTCAGCGGCCAAGTGCCACAACATTTCCAGCTCCGCCTTGGTCAGCGCGGTCGGAATCGAAGTGTTCATTTTGTGCACTTTCCTAGGGCATCGATTCTGGTCGAACGCCCTGAAACAGGGCAAAACAGCCACGAAAAGTCTCGCTGTGAGCACGAGGGTCGTGGCACGGAGATTGCCTATAGAAGGGCCGCCGGCGATCCGCGTCGGCAAGAAAGGAGAGTGTATGCCGAACCGTCCCACAAGGCCCGCCGACTTCGTGAAAGCGAAGCCGGGCACGGTTGCTGCGACGATCGAGAAGGGCATCGTTGCGCAGTGGACGACCGAGAAGATTCTGAAGGAAGTCGGTCGCAAGCACCCGGCGTCGAAGTCCGGCGCGAAGGATGTGTCCTTCTATCGTTGGAAGCTCAAGAAGGACGGCTTCAACGCGTGGCTCATGCGCCGCGGTCGTTCCCGCGCTTAGTCCCACCACCCGAGACCGGCGTCGTTCGCGCGGCGCCGGTCCCTCCCTTGAAAGGGGGTACGATGAAACGGAAGCACTGGACTCAGACCGCCGCAGGTCGCGCCCGGATGAGCGCGATCACCACCGCTCGAAGAAAGGAACGCGAACATGCCGCAGACCCGGAAAAAGACACGGACACCGCCTTCGCCCTCGGCTTCGTCACCGCCTGGCTCGAAACCTATGCCAGCCGCGCAGGCGTACCTGCGTCCGCTCTTGCCTATCGGGTGGGCAAACTTCTTCAGGCCACGGCACGCCGGTAGGTGGTGGGGCCTGAGCGTCGTCTGCCCGATCTGCGAGATCAGCCCGCCGCTCGAAGTCGGGACCGGGGCACGGCGGTGGAGGTGGCTCTCGGTCCATCTGGCGAAACACAAGACCGAAAAGTCGTCGGTCCAATCGAAGTGGAACGTCATAAGGGGGAAGCCGTGAACGCACCGCCGATAGATTCGCACCGTCCGCTCGCCCGCGCCCGCCTGATCGAGGCGCGCGTGGTGCTCGCGAACGTCATCCCGGACCTCGGGACGTCGACGGACCTGCGCGACCGCTTGCGCGGCCTCGTCAGCCGGATCGACGAAATCCTCAGCTCCCAAAAGTACCTCCCGGACATGCCGGCGCTCCCGAAGGAGGGGCCATGAAGATGATTGTGATGCTCGGCGAAGTCGTTTGCGTGCGCGAGCTCGGGGTGACCGCTTGGCGCGTCATCTGGCGTGGCCGGCTGTGCTCGCCCGTCTGGCTCGCCCGTGGGCCCGCAGACGCGTATCTCGATGCGCTTCGGCGCGGCACACGCTCGCCGGAGTTCCAACACAAACGGAAAGGAAATCACATATGAAAGTCAAGTGCCCGAAGTGCGGCGAGGTCATCACGGTCGGGACGAGCCGGACGCTCGAAGCCGCGATCGCGGACCTCTCGAACCACGTGTCGCACATGATGGCGCACATCGCTATCGCCCTCTCCGCGTCGGCGGAGAACCCCGTGGACCGTGCGTACGAGATGCGGCAGGTCGAGGCCGCGGCACAGGCGCAGGTCCTGATCGTGCAGGCGCTCACGATCCTCGTCGGCGAGATGGAGACGCCGCGCGACACGGGCCCGGCCAACGGCTTCGGCCGCCCGGAGGGAGTGCCAGAATGAGTGTCTCCTGGGGCGGCCCCGAAGAGGGGGCGGACGAGCACATCAGGAACGCCATCGCGATCCTCAAGGGAACGGCGGCGAACATCGCCGAGCTGGCAACCGACCTCGTCGCCGCCGAGGCGCGCCTGGAGAAGGCCCTCGCGGACATGCCGTCCACGTCGGACATCCCCAGCGCCGACGAGGTGCTGTTCATGGAGCGGGTCCTCCTGTCGGTCCGGGAGGATGACCTCCACAAGGAGGCGGTTTCGGCCGTCCGCATGCTCCTCAAAATCCACCACGAGCGGAGGCCCCATGCCTGAGCGCGTGACCGAGCACTTACGCAATGCCCAGCAGCTCCTATGGGAGGCAGAGCGGCGCCTGGGCGAGATGAAGACCGACGGCGAGGTCCTGGAGGTCCTCGCCGACATCGCCGCGGCCGTCTCCCGGATCGTGCGGGCCGTTGCCGCCGCCGAGTCCATGATCGCGGTGGACAAGGAGGCGCACCTCCACCCGGACGAGATTGAGTTCGCGGCGATCGTCTTGTCGCGGCTCGGGCCCAAGGGCTGGGAGCACGCGGACGGCGACCTCAAGACCGTATGGCGGAGCGAAGCGATCAAGCTGCTACAGCGGTTGTCGGCGCTTCGGCAGACGTTCTGAGCGCATTCTCATACAGGTCGGACATGACTTCCGCCACGATCTGGGCGTCAACCCAGTTGGCGAATGCCTGCCCTTGCGCGTTGATCATGCCGCCGATCTTCGCCGTGGGACGTTGTGTGCCGGCGTAGGGGGTACCCGTCTCCCGCCGCCAGGGCGTCTTGCGCTTGACCCCGGTCCCATGATCGGCATCCTCCAGCACGTAGTGCACGACCCGTTCCGGATCGGCCAAGTGTGCGAGGTCAGCCCACCGCGGTTGCGGGATCAGCCAGCCATCGACGAAGGCGCGGAGATTGACCCGGTATTCCTCGCCGTGAATCGGCATCCGCATAACCTGTTCGCGCTTCCCGCCGGCCTCTAGGACCTCATACCCGACGTAGCGGCCGAGGACCACGGCGATGAACCCGGGGTCACGGCGAAGGGCCGACCCCTTGTGCTTGAGCTGCCGAGCCGCCGCCTTCAGCGCGTGCTCCGCCTTCGCGGTGCAATCGACTTCCCACGCCGCAACGGCCGCGCGGGCCGTCGTGAAGTCCCGCGTCTTCTTACCGCAATCTTTGCATACGACGAAGTGCGTGTTCTTGCCTTGCGCCCGCATGGCGACGACGGCGCGGTTACCCGCGCATGACCAGCAGGGCATCATCTGGCCCGCCCATGTACGAGCGACTGCCGATGGAGCTTCGCGTTCCCGTAGTTCTTTTTCCAGCGCCGGTTCCAGCCGCGCGGGAAGCTGCCGTAGCCCCAGCGCAGGCCCGTCACTGAATCGACGTGGACCGAGTGGGCCGTCGTGAGGCGGCAATCGAAGTCGCGCGCCTTCGGGTTGACCTGCGTTCCTTCGCACCGCGAGTCTTGCTTCTGTTTCTGGCTCATGCTTTCAGTAGTCCTTCCCCACAGTAGGGGCACGCCCACGTCAGGGCATCGACGTCGGCCGCCGGGTGAAGTATCTCCTTCGACTTGGCGCAACGGTGGATCGTTTCCTCGGGCACATCTTGCTGACACACACCGCAGAAGACGCTCATGCCTTCTCCAGTAGTTTCGCGAACACTTCGCAAAGCAGCAGCGCCGCGGTCGGGGCGATCTCCGCCACGTCCCGGACGATCTTGGACGCGCCCCACCACAGGACGCCGTCCGTGACGGGGACGGCCACACCAGTCGGTAGACCGGGGTAGTCGAAGACGTCACAGGTGAGGACGTATTGCCCGCGGCCGATGTTGTACGAGACCTGAAATCGCGGTGTCCGGTTTCGCGGAGTCGCGTGGTCCTCGTGCGACCGGCCGGCGACGCGTAGGAGCGCCTCCTGCAACGGATCGCTCATGTCGCCGCCTCGGTGAGCCCCAGGTGTAGGCCCTTCTCGCGCAGCTTCAGCCACACGTCGATGAGGTCGTACGCGCCGCTCGCCGCCTGCGCCTCCAGCCGGCGGGCGAGCGAGATCGCGGTCTTGAGCGTCGTCCGCGTCGCGGTCGGCAGCCCCTCCATCACATCGAGCATCATCTTGCTCCGCGCTTCGAGCATCTGCGCGTAGCGGACCATCCCGACGAGCTCGTTCAGCTGGTAGTCGATGATGTCCAGGTCCGGGCGGCCGGCCGGGAGGAGCGCGTCCTCCCCGTACTTTCGGAAGGCCTTGTCCCGCTCGACCTTCATCCGCCGCTCGAACTCCTTCGTCACGGGTCCGCCACTCATGCGGCCGCCTTGGGGCAGGTGCACGGCGTCAGCCCCTGGCGTGGCTTGATCATCCGCGCGCCGGACATCAGGCATTCCGGGGCGTGGGGGATCAGGTTGTCGTATGGCGCCCGGAGGAGCGCTCGGTCCTTCAGCGTCTTGTAGAGCAGGAGGCCGAGGTACGTGGACCACGGCGCGTCACAGCCGTCCTGCCAGCCGGCGTAGAGTCTACTCGCCCACTTCTCGGTCGCGACGGTTCCGAACGCCGTGTTGAAGATCGGCGGCATGGGCGTTAGTTCTGGCGAGACGGGCTCGCCGAGAGGGTTCGTCTCCGGCTCACAGAGCGCCTGCTCGGCGCCGGCCCAGTTGTTCTCGTACAGGTGGAGGGAGCCGACCGTGTGCGTGTAGGTCCCCGCCTCGACGCCGAGGAGGCCGGCGATGTAGGCCTGGATGCGGGTGAAGTTGAACACGTCGTAGGGCAAGCCAAGCCACGCGTCGTTGGACCGCATGAAGACGTGGGCGTGCAGGCGCCCGAGGCGCAGGAGGAACTGCCACGCGACGGTGCAGGGCACATCCTTCGTCGGCGCCGGGTTCGGGAGCCACGTCGTCATGACCGCCTGCCGCGTGTCCGGGTCCTTCCGCAGCGCCTGGACGAGCTGGGGCAGCTGGTCCGCGATCCGCGGCCCGTAGGCGCCGTAGAACGTCTCGCCGTCGTCCGAGAACTTGGCGATGTTCTTGTTGAAGTACGCGATCGACGCCACGTCGTTCCGGCCGAGGAGCATCCAGAGCCACTCCGCCACGGAGAAGATCGGGTTGATCTTCCGGGCCCGGTTCCACACGATGTTGCGGTAGGGGTCGGATAGCGTGAAGGAGACGTTGACGAGCTCCTTCGTCCGCATCCCGCGCGGGGACGACTCGTCGCCCTCATCGAGGATCGTCCGGAGGATGTCTCGCCAGCCGTTTTCGAGCGTCTGACACACGTTGCGACGGATCATGCCGCCCTCGCTTCTATGATCGGGTAGGCCTTCATTCGCGCGTCGTGGATCGCCACGCAGGCGCGGTCGACAGACTGAAGCGTGTAGTCGTACATGACGACGGGCAGGTCCGTCTTGACCGTCAGGTAGCGGTCGTAGACCGACTTGAACCCCGAGGGCGACGGGAACATCTCGCCGCCTTCCGCCCTGCGGCGTGCCCAGTTCGCGTGGGCCACGGCGTAAGCCGGGAGGCAAATGACGACGATCCCGCAACGCTTCGCTAGGGCCTTCTCGACCGCGCGGCGGCCGATCCAGCCGAGGCCGTCCTTCCCACGGTAGACCGGCCCGTAGACCTGCTCGCCGAGGTGGAAGCGGTCGAAGGCGACCGGGCCGGGATGCGCGGCGAGGTGCGCCATCAGCTCCCGCCGGGGGTCGCCCTTGTGCGGCCCGAGGTGCACGGCATCGACGAGCAGGCCCTCTACGGTCCACGCGTCGACGAGCGTCGTCTTCCCGGCGCCATCTGGCCCTTCGAAGATCGTCACGTCGGTGTTCATGCGGCCCTCAGTGCGGCGATCGCCGCGTCGATGTCCACGATCGGGTCCTGCCAACCGGCGGGCTTCGCCACCTGCTTCGGCCCGGTAGCGTGAACCTTCCGCATGTTCGCGGCGTGCACGGCGTCCCAGACTTGTGTCCACGGGAGGCCCATCATGAGCGCCGTCCCGAGGGCCACGTAGATCAGGTCGGCCAATGCGTCAGCCTGCTTCGCTACGTCGCCGTTGGCGCAGGCCTTGCGGAGCTCGTCGAGCTCCTCGCCGAGGTGTCGGACGCGTTCCCGACCCGTCGCGCCCGGGAAGGCCCCGAGCGGCGTGGGGATCGCGAACCGCGGCGTGATGTGAAACTTCGCGTGGAAGCTCTCGACGTCTCTCCACATGCGGTCGGTCATGATTTTTCCCTCTCAAGCAGAGCCTCGGTGCACGAGGCGAACCCCGTGCACCGAGTGCGTTTACTCGCGAACGAGCTTGAACCCGCGTGGGTTTATCGTGTTGAACGTCGCGATGAACCCGGGAATCGATTCAGTCTCGTTGAGCCTAGCGATAATACGTGCGACACCTTCCGCTTTGATGCGGTTGGTTGGATAGTCTTGAGACGCGACTCCTACTGCGGCGTCCGCGAAGCTCAAAGCCATCCGCTCGATTACTGCTGCGCGTTTGCGCATATGACTCCTTGTGCCCCCGCATATGACCTGCAACACGGTGGGCGGCGGGTAAGCGCCCACGGTGGGGTCCTGGAGTTCGCGCTCCAGGGCCACGTTGTCCTAGCGGCCGTTCTCTTTCTTGATCATGGTGGCCAGGAGGACGTTCACGAGACCGCCGCCCTGATCCGCGCCACCCGTCACAATATCCGGCACCAGCCGCTGCCCACTGCCCGCGAGTGCCCGTGCCACTTCGACCGACGCGTAGTTGCTTGAGTCCATCGCCTTCACCTTCAGGTTGATGACCTCGGCCTCCGCCTCGCCGATCGCCTTCGTCTTAGTCGCCGTCGCGTTACCGGTGAGTGTCGTCACCTGCGCATCCGCCTCGGCGTTGACCGTCTTCGCCTTCGCCTCGCCCTCGGCGCGTTTGATCGCGGCCTGGGCGTTGAAGCCTTCGATCTCGACGGTCCGCTGCGCGGTCACGACGCTTTTCTGCGTGTCGGCCGTCGCGGTCGCTTGCTCCAGGATTTTCCGGCCGTCCGCCGCCATCGTCTGCACGGCGTAGGTCGCCTTCTCCTGCTCGGCGATCTTCCGGTCGGTGAGGACCTTCATCAGCTCGTCGGGCGGGTTGATGTCCCCGATGAGCGTGTCCACGGCGTTGACGTTGTACTCCGTCAGCGCCGCTTTGATCGAGTCCCGCGCTTCGCCCTGCCGGGCCGTGCGGTTGATCAGGAAGGCGATCACATCGGAGGCCTGCGCCGCGTTCCTGAAGTAGTTGCCGATCGTCGGTTCCAGCACCTGGGTGACGAGGTTCTGCATGTTGCCGAAGCGCGCGATGACGCGGGGCGCGTCGTTCCGTGGGATGTGGATGATCTGCGACACGTCCAGATTGAACTTGAACCCGTCGCTCGATCGCACCGTGATCGTGGACAGCTTCTCGTCCAGCTTGTGCGACTCCGTCTTGCCGGTCGCCCAGTTGAGTACGACGTTCGCCGTCGGGACGAGCTCGACCTTGTGCGTGTAGGGGTTGATCGGGTACTTGCCGGGATCGAGCGGCTCCACCCAGACGCCACGCTGGCCCTTGGCGACCATGTTCCCGTGCTTGAAGCCTTCGCCGGTCACGTCTGTGCCGGGCGTCCCGACATAGGCAATCACGACGCCGACCTGCGCGATCGGCACGTCCGTCAGCGGCACGAGCTCGACCGTCGCGAACAGGGGATTGATGAAGTACACGCCGGCGAGGATGACCTGCTCCTGCCGGCCCTTGAAGCCACCCGCGTCCGCGAACGCCTGCGCGTCCTGGAACATCGAATGGCCAGATACCTCGCGGCCGGCGATTTCGCCGGTCAGGAGGGGCGCGCCTTCGGCGGTCGTAACGATCCCAACCTGGTTCGGCGGGATGGTCGTCATGGGCGCCGTCTTCACGGAGAACAGCGCGAGGTTGATCCGGTAGGTCCCGGGCGGAATGACGGCGGACTGCGGGCCGCGTTGGCCCATGCCACCGAGGAGGAACGCCCGCGCGTCCTGGTATGAGTTACATGCGACCTTCCGGCCGAGGATGCGGCCCGCGACCATCGGGTCGCCGTCGCGCGATTCGACGACGCCGATCTGGCCTTGCGGGATCGTGACGAAGGGGATCGTCTTTACCGTGTACTGCCACGGCCAGAGCGCCCAATGCAGTCCGGGTGACAGCGTGTCGGCCTGCCAGCCGGCCTCGCCGTTGAGGGCGATGATCTTGCCCGTCGGGAGGTTCTTGTTCTTACCGAACAGCCGCCACCGCTTGTTGAGCAGGGCGATGCTGTCCTCGGGGATGATCACGGCGCCGAGCAACCGGAGTACGAGCTTGTGCGCCAGCGCGGCGATCAGCAGGCCGAAGGCGACGGCGATCAGGCCGATATGATTTGACAGAGCGTCAGGCATCATGGACTTCCGATCCTTTCTTGAGGTGTACGGGCTCGGAGTTTCCCGAGGTCGCGGCGTGTAAAGAAGACCGGCCACTTGGCACCGGCAGATTTGGCTCCGCGGATCGCGGCGCCGGTCGCGGCGAGAATCGCGCCGTCGTTATGCCCTTCTTCGATCAGGACCTTTGCCAGCGCCGTCGGCCCGTTGTAGGTCTCCCACAGTGGGAGTACGGACTCTTGCGACGGCCGGGCGGGGGAGAAGGTGATCCGTTCAGTCGCCGGCGGCCGTTTCGCCGCCCGTACGACGCGCCGGACAGATTCCTCAGTAGTCAGGTCCATACCCGTGATCCGAAAATCGTCGACCGGCTGCGCGAGCAGCGACTCGGGGCGACGCGCATCGATGCGATCGCCGATCTCGAGGTTTTCGATCGTCACGGACGTGGGGTCGACGGGCTTGTTCGCTTCGAGTGCGCGCATGACGTTTCGGGCGAGCCACTCGCCCACGGGCGGCATGACGGCCTGCGCGGTCTGCGCGAGCCGCTTCGAGCCCTCGAAGGCGTAGTCTGCGGGGTAGCCGCAGAGGAGCTGATGCTCCAGGAGCGTGACGAAGCGTGGCTGGTCCGGGTGATAGACGGTCTGCCCCCCGAGCAGCGTCGGGGCGGGCTTGTCCCAGGAGAGGCGGCGCCGGACGAAGCCGGGCCGGCCTTTGACGTCGCCCTTCTTCGTGCGCACGAAGGTCTCGGGCGGGTTCTCCTTCTCCCAGAGCTTGCGGAGGGAGCCGCCTTGCGGCGTGCGCTCCAGGATGTCGATGTCGGTCTTCACGGGGCGGAGCTGCGGGAGCAGCGTCTGCGTCAGGGCCCAGTCATGGCCGAGGGCGCTGCCATAGAACTCCGGGTCGGCAACCCCGTCGGTCAGGATCGGCGCCCATGCGTCGCGGACCGTGCGAAGGGGCATCGTACCCGGCGTGGGATATTGCCAGTCGATGGCGATCCGATGGAAGACGCAAAAGAAGCGCCGGCGGACCTGTGGAACGCCGAGGTGCGCCGCATTCATGAGCACGTAGGTCGCGGCATAGCCGTGGGCACGTGCCGTGTAGGTGAGTTCGTCGATCATCTCGCGGCCGCGGCGGAGCGCCGGCTGAACGGACTCCCAGGCCCAGACGGCGGGGCGCACCGCCTCAAGCACGGAGAACATCCGCGTGATGCACGAGGCACGGGGATCGCCGCGCCACCAGTTGTTCATCTGGCCGACCTTCTTCGCGCTCACGCCGGCGTTCGAGAACGGGGCGCACGGCGGGTTGCCGTAGATGAAGTCGACCTTCCCGGCGAACTCGGCGAGGGGCCAGGTCGCGGGATCGGTATGCACGGCGAGGCCCGGGTGATTGCGCCGGGTCGTCGCGACACCGTAGGGGCCGTCTTCCAGCTGGGCGAGGACCTCGAAGCCCGCGCGCTTCACGCCGAGCGTGAAGCCGCCGGCGAAGATGTAGACGCCGAGGGCCGTCTTCACGCCGCCTCGGCCGCTTCCGCGGTGTCCTGGTTCGCGTTGTGCCAGTCGGCGAGGACCCCGAGCTTGGCGCCAAGCGTCTCGTACGCCTTCGGGTGCTTCGTGGCGATGTGCATATGCGCGACGACCGCCGACGTGATGTTCTCTACCGTCGTCTTGAGCGCCCGGGTGCCGACGCTGAACATCTGGTAGAGGACGCAGGCCTCCTCGTCCGTGAGGACGAGCTGGAACAGCTCGACGGGAGGTGGGGTTAGGACCATTACGGGATTGATCGGCGCCCCGTCGGGCGTCACGTCGGGTTGGGGCGGAAGTGGCTGGGTCATTTCGATTGCCCTTTCTTGAGTTGATACCGGTAGAACGCAACCGTGCGCGCATTACACTTGAGGCCGAACGCCTTGACCACGGCGATGATTGTTTTCGTATCCGCGCCCTCGGCCAGGCCCTTCCGGACGAGCGAGGCAACGCTGGGGCCGGCAGTTGGCGTCTTGCGGATGGGGGCAACGGAGTAGACATTCCCGATCTGCGCCAGTCGCCGTGCTATCACGCGCGCCGGTTCCTTGAGCCCCACGAACCCGTACCATGCCGCCTGCACCGCGTAGCCGATCGGGCCGGACAGGCCATCCGTCGTCGCGCCGAGTCCCCGCCTGATGGGATAGGCGGTTCCGAGGATGTTCACTTCGGCAATCACGTCGGCGGGTGATACGCCCGTGGACGATCTTTTCTTGGTGGTCAATTGTGCTTTCTGTTGGGCGATAAAGATAGCATGTTTGCCCTGGAAGTAAATGGGGACGGGGAATCGAACCCCTTCTGGCACCGGCCAGACCTGAACCCAGCGGGGGTCGAACCCGCTATCCCCAAGGTGCTACTGAGCTTAGAAGCCCGGCTTACCCGGGGTCTCCGTCTCGACTGACTCCGTCTCAGCTTCTGCGGACTTGGCGTAGTCCGCCTTGATCAGGCCCGACTTGATCATGCGGTAGAAGTCCCCGGCGAGCTTGATCAGGGCCGTCTCCGCGAAACCCGCGTCCACGATCTTGTAGTTGTAGAACGTCCCCTTCGCGTTCTGCTGGGACACGCTCGTGATCGTGTACTGCCGCACGAACAACGGCGCGCCGCCGAACTTCTGCGAGGCCATCGTGGCGAGGGTGTTCCAGGCGCGGCTGGCCTTGAGCTGCGTGGACTTCATCGGGATGATGGCCGGCGACCAGGAGCCGTCCTTCCCCTCGACGAGGACCCAATGCTGCGCCGTCTCGACGACCTGGCGCGGCCCGTCGACGGGGTACTCCGCGCCTTGCGGCGGGACGAAAATGGGCTTCGACAGCTCCGCATCGGAATACGACCCGAGGAAACCGCCGCCCGCATCACGCGGGACCCACACGGTCCAGACCTTCTGGAACAGCACGGGGATAACGGACACCCCGCCCTCTTCGGATTTGTAGACTTCCTGCGTCGCCGTGTTGTAGATGTCGCCCGTCTCGGCGCCCTTGATATACTGGGCCTTGGACTTGTCGATCTGCGGCGACAGGCCCTGGATCAGCCCGATGAACGGCGTCGAGCGGTCCGTGATCTTCATGTCCTCCAGGCCGGCGGCGCCGTACTCGGCGACGAGGCCAGCGATCTCCGCCGGCACGGCCAGCATGCCAGGCGCCTTCACCTTCTCAAGTGCGTTTCCCATGTTCCTCCTGAGGTGGTGCGTCCCCGCTCGGATCATCCCGCGGGCGGCGCGCTTACTGCTTCGGCTTCACGAGCACGGCGATGGTTTCCATCGTGGTCGTGACGCCCGGGGGCAGCGGGGCCCCGTCTTCGAGCATCTCCTTCGCGAACGCCCGCAACGTCTGCGGGTGGACCGTCTCTTTCAGGATGCCACCGTGGCCGTTCTCCTTCAGCCACGCGTAGGTCTCCTCTTGCGCCTCTTTCTTGATGTAGGCCCAGACCTCGACGCGGAGGTGAACCTTGGACCCGGACGAGTGCGTAAAGCCGCCCTTCCCGGTCGGCCCAATGAGCCCGAGCTCCTGCATCTTAGGCCGCGGTCGCGCCCTTCAGCGCCTCCTCCAGGCCGTCCTTCACCTCGCGGAGGGCGATCATCTCCGTGACGATCCCTTCGAGGTCGCTCGCGCTGCCGCCGTCGAGCGCGGCCTCTTGCTCCAGCGCGGCGGCGATGTCTGCCGGTAGTTCATTCGTCATGAGGCAATCTCCAGGATGTTGACGAGGACGGGGAAATATCGTGACTCCTGCCGGTCCCATTTGAGGACCGTGAACCGTCCGCGGTTAGCGAGCGCCGCGATCGCGCAGCTGATGCCGATCGCGACCGGGTCGCCACCGGCGAGGATGAAGTCCTGCTCGCGGTAGCCGGCGAGCTTCGCCTTCAGCGTCCGGACCACGGAGGCGGCGTTGAACATGACCTGCTCGCCGGGTTCGAGGAGCACCTCGATGGACCCATAGTCGAGCGCCGGGAGGAGGTTGATCTTTTTCCACCCGCCCGCGGGGTCCTTGTAGCGCGGCTCCTGGACCACGTAGACGACCGGGCCCTTCTCCTGTTTCGCGATCATGTTGCCGCCTTCTTGAGGATGGGTTTCCGACACCAGGGCCTGCACTCGTCCTGCCGCCCGTAGAAGCCGGGCCGGCGCGTCTCGTAGATCGCGCCGCCGCAACGGTCGCACTTCCCGGTCATCTGCCAGTCGTGCGGCCTGCGCTCGCGTCCGTCGTGTCCGGTCATGGTAGACTCGGCGTCGAGATCATGGCGCAGCAGACGTAAAACACGACGCCGCCTAATTCAACCTCTATGGGTTGGTCGTATCCCTCGTCCCAATCGTCATGGCACGATCCGCAACAATGGACCGGCGGTCGTCCAAGGGCCTTCTGATAATCCGCGCAATCACCGATCATCGCTTCCTCCACTGGAGCGCGTTCGACGCGTGGACCCACAGGCGCTGCGCCTTTTCGAACGACGGCGTCTCGACGCCGATGATCTTCCCCGCGTCAGCGAGGGTCGCCGGCCACCAGGACCAGGCGTCGCCGCGACGGCACCGCCCCATCAGGCCGACGTACGTGTTGCCGGTCTCGGCGGGGTAGGCGAACGCGGCACCGACGATCAGCACGGACAGCGACGCCCCCGAGCCCTCGGTCCGCGGCGTGTATTCCTCGTGCATCTGCGACAGCGACAGCGCCGGCTTCACCTCGACGAGCATCGGCCCGTTCGGGCCGACGATCGCAAAGTCCGGTATCCACTTCTCAAGCCCGAGATCGGGCTCGTAGACCCACGACCAGCCCAAGAGCGTGAAGAAGCACGCCCATCGCGTCTCTAGGCGGGAGCGGAACCGCACCCCCTTGGGCCCAGTCGTGGGGATGCTCACGCTGCCAGCGGCGTGACGTTCGCGGCGGCGGGACCCTTCGTCCCGGCCGTGATCTCGAACTCGACCTTCTGGCCGTCCTTCAGCGACTTGAAGCCTTCGGCCTGGATCGCCGAGAAGTGCACGAACACGTCTTCGCTACCATCCTCGGGCTCGATGAAGCCGTAGCCCTTGGCGTCGTTGAACCACTTGACTTTGCCGATCATGATCTTAAATCCATTCCTTCCATGCGTCGCCGGTGATGACGCGGGAAACGTCCCGCTTCGAACGGAGGGCGCCGACGACTTTGACGTCTACCGTGTCCTTGGCGATGATGTCCACCACCGCCACGCTGTGTTTCTGTGCCGCGCTCGATGCCCGGTCCTCCGACTGGAGGCGAGATTCGAGGCTGAAGCCGTTCGAGAGGTATGCGATCGTCCGCGCCTGATCGAGGTTGATGCCGAGGCCGCCGGTCTCCGTCTGCCCCACGAGGAAGCGGACGGGCGACGACGGGTCCTGGAACGCGGTCCGCGCCTTCACCCGGTCGTCATCGTTCACGCCGCCGTGGAACTCGACCACGGCGTCATCGCCATGAGCCGCCCGCAGCGCATCGGCCGCGGCGGCAATCTCAGCCCGGAATCGGGCCCAGACGACCATCTTGCCTTGCACGTCACCCGCCAATTCGACGAGCGCGTCAATCTTCGGATTGCCGCCGGGGATCGCTCGCGCCACCGGCCGACGAATAAGTTCGGCGCCGTCCTGATATTCGGGCGTGGGCGGGACGAACCCGCCGGCGATCTGGGCAAGGCGGAGCATCTGTGTGAGCACGAGCGTCGCCGTGACCTCGCCGCCCTCGAACTCCGCCCGCATCTTGTCACGCATGTCTGAGTAGACCCGACCTTGCTCGGGAGTCATCTCAACGACGAGCTTCTGGTAGCCCTTCGGCGGGATGTCGAAGCACTCGTCACGCGTCTTCCGAAACGAGAACGGGTCGATCAGCGCCTGGAGGTGATCCAGCTTCTGGTAGGCGATGATGACCTTGCCGCCATAGCCGCCCATGATGGCGAAGTGATTGCGGAACCCGTAGAAGTTCCCGAAGCCGAGGATGTCGGGGTCCAGGAACGCGAACTGCGAATACAGGTCGAGCGGCCCCTGCGTCGCCGGCGTCCCTGTCAGGATGCGCCGGTAGGGCGCCCACTTCCGGAGCCGGACGACGGCCATCGTGCGGGCCGACCGTGGCGTCTTGATCCGTGTGGACTCGTCGACTGCCACGATCGTCGGCGCGGCCTTGACGAAGTCCTCCGCCGCTTTCGCGCCGCGGGGCGTCGACAGGGCCTCGACGTTCATGACCAGCCAGCGCATCTCCTCGGCTGACGTGTCCAGGACGCGGTCGAGCGCGGCTTGATCGGCCTTCCGGGGCGAGGACTTCCAGGCCGCCGCGGCCCACGGGATGTACTCGGGCATGTGCGTCGGCAGCTCGTCCGTGACCCAGTTCGTCTTCACAGAGTTCGGGGCGATCACGAGGGCCTGCCGGACCTTGCCCTCACGGTAGAGCCACGCCGCATTGTCGATGAAGACTTTCGTCTTGCCCGTCCGCTGCTCCATGAAGTACGCATAGGCCGGCTTGTCGCGGCTGATCAGGAACGCCTTGCGCTGGTGGTCCCAGGGCGCCGGTCCGCCGTGTTTGTAGTCGTCCGCCGCGGCGAGGTCCGCGAGCGACGCCGCCTTCGCGGCCGCGAGCCCGGCCGTCAGTTCGCGGTGGGCGTCGGCGTGAACGACCCAGGCCGCTTCAGCGTCCGCGTCCCACTTCGCCTGCGGCAGAGCCTGGCGGAGGTATTCGAGGTTCCGCCGCGTCGGCTTCGCGTACCAGGCCTGCGCCTTCGCGTCCCAACCGCGGTAGTCCGGCAGGCCGCGGAGGAGGTCGGCGTTCCGGGGCGACCACGGCGTCTTGATCATGAGCAGGCCGCGCCGCAGCGCGATCGTGTAGCCCGTGGCCTCCGGCGCCGGGATGTGGTCGAGCTCGAAGCCGAGCGCCCGCATCGCCGCCCAGTTCTCGCGCGTATGTGGCACGAGCCAGCGCCCGCCCGCCGGGTCGAAGCGCCGCGCCGGGAGTGACCGGACGCGCGCGAGGTCCCGAGGGGTGGGTTGGAACGCGAGGACGAGCGTGTTGCCGACGAGCTCTATCTTCACTTCGACTTTCCTACCTCGTATGCGACGACGGCGGTGGCGACGTACGACGCGCCCTTCAGGATTTGCAGGGCGAGCGTCGGCTTCGGGTGCAGCGCCTGGATGCGGGCATTCAGGTCGGCGACAGCGCGTGACTGATCGTGGACGACGCCCTGGAGCGAGTCGCCCCGGGCCATGGCCGTCCACAGCGACAACGAGTCCGTCCGGGCGTTCTCCTTCAAGCCTTCGACCTCGGAGGCCAGGGACGCGACCTCGACGACGAGCGCCGCGACCGAGTCATGCGCGGTCTGCGCCGTGGCGACGGCCTTTGCCGCCTTGGCGGCGTCCGCGCCGTCTTTCACGATCTTGATTGCGACGGGCGCCTTCGTGCTCTGGAGCCAGACGATCTCGTTCCGCACGGAATCGGCCCAGTGCGACGTCACGGACTCGCGCGCGGCCGAGGCGACGGCGACGGAATCGGAAAAGGCCTTCGCCTCGCGCAGCCCCTTGTCCGCCACGAAATAGTCGTAGCTGAAGGCGAGCGCGGCGCCGGCGATGACGCCAATCCCCAGGCTTTTCAGGGTCTCGTTCATTTGGTTTCCCGGTGTTGCGTGGGGTCGAACGTCTTGTCGTCCACCCAGATCAGGGTGTTGGACATGATTTCCCAGGCGCGGCGGAAATGATACCGTTCGCGGTAGGCGGCCTGGGCGTCGGTCATGAGGGCGACCGCAACCGCTGCGATCGCCGGCGTCACCGCCGTCTTGGCAAGTCCCTCGTTCACTGCCGATCCCGAGCTTGCATCCCCGCCGGGAGGGCTCGCCAAGACGGGCGGGATGTGTGTCTCCGGATGCTCGAACGCCGCCGGCACCTCGCCGAGGGTGATCATGCACCCGCCATGATCATCGGGAACTCGCCGGTCTCGGCGAGCTCATCAGCCATAGCGACCGTCGTCAGGGACGAGTCACGGCCGATCGTCGGCAGGTACAGCCCGCGCCAGTAGGCGTCCTCGCGGTTCGTGTCCCGAACGTAGACCGGGATTTCGAGGATGCGGCCGAGCTCGTCGTCAAACACTTGCGCCTGCTGCACGGGTTCGCCGCCCGCCGCAAGCTTGTTGAGGGCGTACGGGTCCGTCACGAACCAGTTACCCGCGTGAATTGACCGCGCCATGTTCTCGGTCCGGGCCGTGTCCGAGTGGAAGTGCCCGTACCAAAAGAAGTCGACACGCTGATCTTTCTGCGCGACGAGCGACTGGACGCGGTTCTCCTTCTTCGAGAAGCCGTACCAGGGAATGCCCCATGTGCCGGTGACGTCATCGCCGTGATTCAGCGCATTCGTCCGGCCGCGGACATCGACGTACGCCGTCCAGCTACGCGGCGCGTGAATCGTCAGCCGGCCCTCCTCGACGTAGTTCCGCATGCGGGCCGCGATGTAGGCCGTCACGAGGAAGTCGAGGTTGTCGTGCGGATCAGCATAGTCCTTCTTGGCGGTCTGACGCGCGTGATTGCCGCTGACGCCGACCCAGACGACCTCCTGCACGTGATCGAGCATCCGGGCGAGCCAATCAGCCTCGGCCTCGGCGACGGCGATCGCCGCGCGGAGGTCATTCGCGTGGAAGTTCCGGTACTTCTGGCCGGGGCTGTTCGGGAGATTGCCGTGGACCTTGTCGCCCATGGAGAACGTCCACAGGCGCTTGAACGCATACCGCGGCAAGTGATGCCGCATGTACGCCGCGAGGACCTTCGCGTACCGTTCGAGCCGGATGCGGAAGACGTTGAAGTCGTACCGCTCCAGGCCCCACGTGGATGCGCCCGAGATGACGAGGTCTGAGTGCTCGTCGGCGAGCGGGGCGATCATGTCGACGTCGTAGAGCGCTTCCGCGGGCTTCGGCAACGCGAGCGGCCGCGGCTCCCACGGCTGGACCTCCTCTTGCACAACCTCGATCAGCTGCTCAGCGATCGTCTTCTTCGCGTCCGCCTCGTCGAGGGCGGCGCGGAGCGTCCGCACTTGTGCTTGCGACTCCTTCAGCTTTCGCTCAGTTGCGCGAAGCTGCGGATCGCCGGGTGGAAGGGCCGGCGCTGCGGGCGGAGTACCGCCAGCCATAGCCGCGATCGCGGTCTGATGCTTGCGAGTGGTAACCCGGCTGGTCACGGCGTTTCTCGTGACGCCCAGGTCTGCGGCGACCTCAAGATATGAGGCGCCCGAGGCGACCAGCTTGTCGAGCTGGTCATCCATCTCCTTCGTCCACTTCGTCATTTGTGTCCTTTCAGGCGCCGATGATCAAATCATGCGCGAGGTCAGAATATTCGCGGAGCTGAAGATGGGGGCGATCCCAGACCGCAATCCCAGGGCGGTGGAAGTGTACGAGGCCAATCCGCCAGCCGGGTGAGCCCGGGTCCGTCGTGAGCCGCGTGAACAAGTCCCAGTCGTCGTCCTTCGTCCACGGCGTGTTATCCGGGCCGAGTGGGACGACGTCGAGCGCGCACGAGGCGGGTACCCCATTGGGCCATTCGGCCGTGCAGAGTGGGAGGACGTACCCGTGAGCGCTCGTCTTTGCCGACCAGGCGTTCGTGACGATCGCGCCCGTCCGAGCCCACGTGGAGTCGAGGCCCTTAGCGATCATCGCTTCCGGCGTGCGGCCTTGGCCATACAACCAGCCTTGGCGCCTGTCCGGCCGATATATCTCCGCGACCCAGAGGCCGAGGCCGTGCGTCCGCATCAGCTCGCGGGCCAGTTCGCCGTACCGCGGCTTGAGCAGCGGGTGGGCGAGCGACCAGTCCTTGCTCGCGGGAAACAGGTCAGGCATTCGGCGTCACGGCGGGCATGTTCACCTTGTCGTTCCCGATGGCAGTGACCCAGAGGCCGCCGACGAAGCCGGCGAAACCGAGGTCGTAGTGCCGCGTCGCGACGTAGATGCCGATGACGACGAGCGTCCCGAGGACGGCGAGGGCGTAGTGCATGTCGACCCAGAAGGAGGTCGCGAACCAGCCCTCGAAGCGCTTGGTGACGGTCATTTCGTCCGCTCGATCACGCGGTCGAGCTTGTCCTCGACGCGCGTCAGCCACGCCTCGATCGTCTCGGCGCGTTGATCCGCTGCCTTGATGCGCTCGTCTTGCGCGGCGACCTTCGTCTCCAGGGCGGCGGTCGGCCGGCCGTTGAGGACGAGCGTACCGGCCCCGGTGAGGAGCGCGGTCAGGAGGACGAGGGCGATCGCCTTCCAGCCTCCGTTGCCATTCTTGGGCTGCGGTTGCGGCGTCATGCGGACCGGCCTCGGATGCGGGCGATCCCGGCTTTCAACGCGGCCCACGCCTTGGCGGCGAGCGGCTTCCCGCCCAGCACGCCGACGGCGATCCCGAACCAGAACTTGGCGGACACGGCGGACCCGATCACGAACGCGACGAGGCTTCCCACGATCCCGAACATAGGCCCGCTCCTAGCTGGTGAAGTAGTGTTCTTTGGACCCTTAATCTAGGGCCGGACCGGGCAGTTTGGCCATGAGCCCCGGTAACCACCTGAGTGCCTTCATCGTCCCGGCCATGCCCGCGGATCGCAGACCCTGGAACGTGAGGCGGTCGTAGCGCGTGTCGGCGGACGGCGGCACGTCGAACAGGAACCACTCGTCGGCGACGCCGAGCAGGAGGTGGGCGCGGCCGGCATGAGCGACCCAGTCCGCCATCCATTCGCGTTGATTGACCGTGAGGCCGCACGGGACCGTCGTGGACTCGCGCTTGGGCCAGGCGGGCACGTACTTGAGCTCCAGGAGGCCCTGCACGCCGTCGACGACGTAGATCGCGTCCGGCAGGCCCTCGTCGAACATCCCGGCGTGGAGCTTTCGCGCGCGGGTGTGCGGCCGGTCGTTGAACGCTTTCCTAACCTTGTCCCAGAATGAAATCTCGTTCACGGATCGGCCTCCTGTCTCGGTCGAGCGGCGGGCCGGCCCAGGACGGCAACCAGGTCCGCCACATGTCCCACGCGTTGTAGCCCTCGTGCCGTCCGAACAGGCGCCACAGGAGCGTCTTCAAGCGTGACGTGCCGTGATGCCGCTGCTCCGAGCCGCATCGGGAGCACCCGATGACGCCCGTGACTTCCTGCTGAAAGGATGTGAGCACCATGCCGCAGCCACGGCATAGCGCTTCGACCTCGCCCGGCCCGGAGCGCCGGTATCCCGACTCGAACCGGGGGCGGTAGTTGGCTCGGCATCGGCAATCACGTCCGCGGCATACGCGGCGCGGGGAGGCCGGGTCCGGGCAGAGGTCGAGATAGATCACAGCGACATGATGCGCTTCTCGGGGGCGTCCTTCAGCACGTCGTTCAGGCCGTCGCGAAGCGCGACGAGCTGCGCCCGCGTCATCGGATTCTGCTTGAGCTCGACGGCGAAGACGGCCGGCTCCTTCGGGTTGCCGGTGGCGAGCTCGGAGACCCGCGCGAAGTCGTCGATCGTCCAGCGCTTCTCGGAATGGGTGGTGACGCTCATGCAGTCAAGCTCCACTTCTGTAGGATGGACACGGGCGCGCCCGTCCGCAGGCGCCAGGTGCCGTGCGGCGTATGAGCGGGGTAGGCGGCCGCGTCGAAGTACACGTCCGCGACGGCGGCGTCGAGCGTGACGTCTTTCGCGGTCTCGCGACTGGCGGTGAGCCCGCGTGGCGAGGTTGTCGTCACCTTCCAGCAATACCCGTTGAAGTCGAGGTTGTCGCCGGGGGCGTTCTCGCCGGCCCAGGCCCAGACGACGTGGCGTACGGCGTTGCCATTTGCGTCGGCAACGGACATGTTCACGCGGCGGTAGGTCCCGGTCCGGAAGACCGCGTCGAAGGCGTCGGGGGTCAACGCCCTACCGAAGTTCGGCTCTGAGGACAACGGAATGTGGAACACGTCGGACGGGTAGTCTGGGCCGCGCTCGCCGTCGCGCGGGCCGCCGACGAACAAGACCGTCGGGGGCGAGGCGATCTTTGTCTTCGCGCCGCACACAGACTTCGGCGCCTTGCACGTGTAACACCAGCTCTGATCCATTTTGTGCTCCAGGACGATGGGGTAGGTGAGCGTCATCTCAGGACGCCCGCGCGGCTCGGTGCCGCGTGTCGACTCGACTTTCATCGGTGCGTACGCGCCGCGGCTGTACATCCAGAGCCGCGAGTACAACGTCTTGAGCGCCTGATCTGCATAGAAGCGCGCGTTGAACGGCCCGCTGTAGCGCCCGATGTTCCGGAAGACGCCGACGCGCTTGATGGGAAGGCAAGGCTTCGCCTTTCGCTTCGTCACTCGCTTGCCCGGCCGTCGCGGTGAATCCAATCGCCCACCTCAGCGTAGCCCGCGATGTCGACGCGGTTGTCCCGCTTGGGGCGATTGCGCTCACGCGAGAGCTTGAGGGCGACCATGAGCATCCAGACGTCGGTCGTCTTCACGTCCCAGCCGAACAGGGCGCGGAGCATCGCCGCGATCCGCGCGTCGTTGTCCGCCGGGTGTCCATAGTCCGCGTTCCGGGCGCCATGCACGAGGCGCTGGGCCTCTTCGAGCGCCGTCTCGGGCCATTCGACGTCTTCGAGGTCGAACGGCACGTAGCGGCTGTCTGGCCGGTTGTGGGCGAGCTCCGCCGCCCAGACGCGGGCGATGTTGAGGTCCTCGGCGAGGCGCCACTCCTTGCGCGCACCGACGCTCTTTTCCCAGCCCGGAAGCATCGCCACGATGTCGACGTCGGCGATCGTGCGGACATCCTCACGGTAGTAGTCCTCGAATGCGAGGCCGTCCGCCTTGGGATCGTATCCGTATTCCTCAACCGCGGGGAGCCCCTTTTTGGCACGGAGCGCGTTCGACATCTCCGGCGGCGAGAACACTTCGTAGCCGAGTTCCCGGAGCTTCGCCGCGGCGTCCGCGAACGCCTCGCTGTTCAGCTTCGGGTAACCCCGCATCGGGCCGGACAGGTAGACTTTCATCGTGGCTCCGTCATCGAAAGGATCGTGCCGGCCGCGAAGCAGAACGAGCCGAGCAGGTACAGCGAGAGGACGAGCATGCGGCGCGTCACTCCGTCACCTCAGCCCCGAGCGCCAAGTCCACGGGCGCCTCTTTCTTCACGTCGCCGACCGTCTCGCAGTCGAGGCACTTGAACTTCGTGTACTGGCCCTCGGGCGTGACGCGGCGCGTGTGTGCGCAAACCGCCGCGCGCTTCAGAACACGCTTCGGCGCGGGCGGGCCGCCGATCCGCTGTTCGAGCGTCCGCAAGGCGGCCTC